>FPIC01014288.1_pt1 | contig 28541 bp, 25 predicted proteins | sample 1504481 | NCBI WGS metagenome assembly FPIC01 (sample SAMEA4475357, study PRJEB15587) | soil metagenome | biome: Soil; feature: Field | place: India | collected 2015-03-11 | depth 0 m
GGCCAATATGAGCCACGAAATACGCACCCCCATGAATGGTATTTTAGGCATGACTGAGTTTTTGCTACAAACCGACCTGCAACCTGTACAGCAGGAGTATGCTAATACCATCAAAAAGTCAGCAGATTACCTCCTGGCTATTATCAATGATATTCTTGATCTTTCGAAACTGGAAGCAGGAAAAGTAAAACTTAGCCCCAACATTTTCAGGCTGCGTGCCCTGGCTTCTTATCTTAAAAGCCTGTTCAGCTTCCAGCTATCTGCCAAGGGCCTTGATTTTGAAGTAGACTTTAGCCCTACCCTGCCAGAATATATTTATGCTGATGAAAACCGGTTAATGCAGATCCTGTCCAACCTGGTATCCAATGCCATAAAATTTACAGAGAAGGGCAAAGTAAAGCTTAGCTTCTTTACTATAGAAGAAAAAGGCAGAAGCATTGAGCTAGGTATAGCTGTAAAAGATACTGGTATTGGCATACGGGAAGATGAACTTAACCAGTTGTTCCAGAACTTTACGCAACTTGACAATTCCCTTTCCAGAAAGCATGGCGGCACAGGCCTTGGGCTTGCTATTGCCAAGCAACTTGTTATTTTAATGGGAGGCACTATAGAAGTAAGCAGCGAATGGGGAGCAGGCAGCACTTTCCAGTTTACTTTCGCGGCAAATAAGGTTAGCCAGGATGAGTATCAGGCACAACTTGCATCTCAACCTGTAGTTTTGGCAGGCGACTCTACAGACGCCCCTCTGCAAAGCAAGCACATTCTGCTTGTAGAAGATAAATTTGTAAACCAGCAGGTAGCCAGCACCATTTTGCAAAATGCAGGTTGCCAGGTAGATATAGCCGATGATGGCATAAAAGCCCTTACAATGTTTAAAGAAGGCAGGTATGACCTCATTTTAATGGATATACAAATGCCAGTAATGGATGGTGTAGAGGCAACCCGTATGTTGAGGGAACGCTATCAGAACCTGCCCCCTATTATTGCTATAAGTGCTCATGCCATGGAGGGTGATGAAGAAAAATACCTGGCCCTGGGCATGGACGATTACCTTTCCAAGCCAGTGGAGAGCACAAAGCTTATAAATAAACTCTACAAATGGTTATACGCAGATGCTCATTTACAAAAACCTGCCCCTATTGAAGAACCCCTAAGCGGTATTCAGGATGAACTTGTGCTTAACCCGGCGGCTATTCAGGTATTACAGGATAAAGCCTCTCCAGACCCTGCTCTGCTACAAATGCTTTTCACTTCTTTTTTAGAAGATATGGAAGACCTGATGAACCAGTTAACAAAAGGCCTGAGTGAAGATAATCCACAAGATGTGCTGATTGCCGTGCATACTATAAAAGGGCTTACTGGCACAATAGGGGCCAGTAAGATCTTTAGTACTGCAAAAACAATAGACCAGGCACTTAAAGAGCAAAATTGGAACAAAACCCTTTCGCTTATACCTGAACTTCAGGAACGATACGAAGAATTAAAGAAACACATACAGCTAATTTACAATCTGCAGCCCTTATGAGTTTTACATATTCACTGGATAAATAATTGTATTTTGGATAAAATATTTTATTTTTCCAGGATTTAACACAAATTGTAAAACAATATGCACTAATTATGCTTATGTGCATATCACTTTGTTGTTAGCATCGGCAGATTTACTCCTTAATTTAATTTACAAACGAATATCATAACTCGATACATATGCATAACAGCAAAAGAAAACTTTTCGTGATAGAAGATAACAGAACGGAAGGCATGCTTTTCAGGCTGGCTTTAGGCTCAATTCCTAACCTGGAAATAAAGCATTTTGCCACAGGACGCGACTTACTCAATAACCTTAAACATAAACCAGACATTATACTGGTAGACTTAATGCTACCAGACATTTCGGGCTTTGACCTGATTCGTGAAGTAAGAACTTACCATCCGGAGATACGCATTGTAGTAGCCTCTGCGCAGCGGGATATTGATCTTATTGCCAAGATACAGGAACAAGGGGTTTATAATTACCTTATAAAAAGCGAAAGCTGCCTAAGCTATTTGCAGGATGTAATTCGTGATTTACTGATTGTAATGGACTACAGGAACGCTCAAGTTCAGTAAGCGATTAGATATAACTTATTTTTAGCTGGTTTTTGTATCAGCAAGTAACCTTATTTATGTATTTTTATGAGCCAAGATATGATGAATATCTTTACCAAGAACTATAATGCCGTTGTAATAGGAGGATCTGCCGGAAGCATAAGCGCTGTATGCCAACTGTTAAAGCATATCCCTGCAAGCTTTCCTCTGCCTATCATTATGGCTTTACATAGGGGGCCTCAGCAGGATTCCGCCCTGCTTCAGGTATTTGCCAACTATTCTGCACTTCCAATTATAGAACCGAAAGGTCTTACGCAAATACATGGAGGCAACATTTACCTGGCTCCTCCAGACTTACACCTGATGGTAGAACCCCAAAAACAACTAAGCGTAGTAAAATCTGCGCTTGTTCAGTACTCACGTCCATCTATAGATGTGCTTTTGTTTTCTGCGGCAGAAGTATATAAAAAGAACCTTATTGGTATTTTACTAACTGGTGCCAATCGGGATGGCGCCATGGGTATGAAAATAATTAACGACAATGGGGGCCTTACAATAGTGCAAAACCCAGACGAAGCAGCAGTTAGCGTAATGCCAAAATCTGCGCTTGAATTAAGTGCTATTGACCATGTATATTCGCTCCACGAAATTGCGGACTTTTTATCTGAACTTGGTACACAGGTTACCCAAAAGGTTTAATTTAACATTTTGCCAGAAAAGAATTAACTCAATAAAAAAACGAAAACAACACCTATTCAAAAAAGCTTATCACTAATTATCAGGCTATTGCATAAAAAAGAGAGCTAAATAATTTTAATATACCAATGGATTTTAAGGAATCCTGGCGTACATTTGCTCTTTAACTGATCTTTTTCAAAAGCATGTCTACTAACACCGGCAAAACAACCCTTGAACCAGTTACTGTTACCCCTCCATCAGGATTTATTCAGAAACTAAAGTTTAAGTGGCAAATAGACAGCACCGTACAAGTGCTTTTAATTTTACTGGTTTTTTCATTAACAGGCTCTACAGTAGTATATCTTCGTAAATTTCTATTTGCCCTGGTTGGCTTTGATGATAGCACTCCATTTTGGTTAAAAACTATTACCTACCTTATCTGTATTATGCCTGCTTACCAGGTACTGATATTAGTTTATGGTTTTCTGTTAGGCCAGTTTAACTTTTTCTGGAAAAAAGAGAAAAAACTTTTTTACGCTATAAAGCGACTGTTTGTAGGCAAACAATCCTAAAACAACTGCTCATAAACACAATATGCTTTTCTAACTAAACTTTAAACAGGTTTTCTCCAACTTGTTGCCCAACCTGATACACCTTATTTAGAATATAATTAAATCATTAATTAATTAGCTAATTAAAATTGAATTCAACCATTCATGGTAATTTAAAGGTTAGGCTAATGCTATTCTGACCGGTTTCTATTAAAATTGCATTGGCATATAGTAGTAATAGTGCAAGGCGGCATTATTGCATTAAAAATATACTATTCCCTTAATAATTTCTCTAAACTGCACACTTTATGTAATCAATCCTGCTTGTTCTTTGTTATAGTACAGCAGAATGTTAGATCTACTTATGAACTCAACAGAAAATACACCCACCCCTATATTAGATACTATTGAAGAAGCTATAGAAGCTATCCGTAATGGACAGGTTATTATAGTTGTAGACGATGAGGATCGTGAAAACGAAGGCGATTTTATTTGTGCCGCTGAATGTGTTACGCCTGAAATTATCAACTTTATGGCAACTCATGGCAGAGGTTTGATATGTGCCCCTCTTATTGAAGATCGTTGCGAAGAACTAGGCCTAGAGCTTATGGTAGGCCGTAATACTGCTGCTTTCGAAACACCTTTTACTGTATCGGTAGATTTGATAGGCCATGGCTGTACTACAGGCATATCTGCCAGCGACAGGGCTAAAACCATCAGAGCATTGGTAGATCCAAGCATCAACCCAGATGAACTGGGCAAGCCGGGTCATATATTTCCTTTAAAAGCTAAGAGAGGTGGCGTATTGCGCAGAGCAGGTCATACTGAGGCAGCCATAGATTTTGCAAGGCTGGCTGGCTTACAACCTGCAGGTGTGCTGGTAGAAATCTTAAATGAAGATGGCACAATGGCTCGTTTACCAGACCTGATTCCTATTGCAAAGAAGCATAACCTGAAACTTGTTTCAATCAAAGACCTGATCGAGTACCGCTTACGCCAGGAAAGCCTTATTAAAAGAGAAATAGGGGTAGAACTTCCAACTGAATTTGGAAATTTTGAATTGATTGCTTTTCGCCAGCTTAACACAGGCGACTTACACCTGGCCCTTATCAAAGGACGTTGGGAGCCTGATGAGCCTGTACTGGTACGTGTGCACTCCTCGTGCATTACAGGGGATATTTTTGGTTCATGCCGTTGCGATTGTGGTCCTCAGCTCCATGCTGCAATGCGCATGGTAGAGGCAGAAGGAAAAGGCCTAATTCTGTATATGAACCAGGAAGGTAGAGGCATTGGGCTTCTAAATAAGCTGAAAGCATACAAACTTCAGGAACAAGGCCGCGATACGGTGCAGGCTAATATTGAGCTTGGCTTTAAAATGGATGAACGCGACTATGGTGTTGGCGCCCAGATTATCCGCGACCTTGATATTCATAAAATACGACTGATCTCCAATAACCCTAAAAAAAGAGTGGGATTAATTGGTTATGGCCTCGAAATTGTAGAGAATATTCCGATCGAGGTGATACCCAACCAGCACAATGAGCAGTACCTGCTTACTAAGCGCGACAAGATGGGGCACACCATATTAAACAAAGTTGCACCTAACAGTTAATTTACAGAATGAGTTGGAATGTGAAAGGGATAATCCTGTGGGTAGCGTGTATAATGGCATGGCCTGCTATGGCACAGCACCAGAATCCGTTTGCAGACCGTTGGGCTAAGGGAAGACTAATGCTTACAAGTGGCGATACACTTAAAAGCACAATTAATTATAACCCCAGTACGGATCTGCTGCAGATTAACCTGGATAATACTATTAAAACCTTTAGTGCTCAAAAAATTAATTCTTTTGATTTTTTTGACACAAACCTTAATAGGGTAAGATATTACACGGCCCTACCCTATAGTGCCAATAGCGATTATAAGCCATTGGTGTTTTTTGAAACCTTGCTTAACGGTCCTCACATGGCATTACTGGCCCGGGAAAGTGTAGTAGTAGAATCGGTACCGATGTATGATGGTTTTACCAATCGTACCTTTCTTGGCAATCGTACCCGTATAGCCAACCAGTTTTACTTAATGGACCAGCGCACAGGTAAAATCAAAAAATACAATGCTTCCAAAAAAGAATTGCTAAGTGCTTTAAAAGATAAGCAAGGCCCTGTTAAGGAGTTTATAAAGGAAAACAAACTCCGTTACAATGACAAAGATGATCTGATAAAAATAGTTGATTACTATAATCATCTTAAATCAGCCAGATAAGTTTAAGCCAGCCTAACAAGGCTGGCTTTTTTTATAGGCTTTTTTAAAAATTAAGTAGCTTGCAGGCACGTTGCGCATAACTCTGTTTCTTATTAGCGTATACACACGTACGCTTATAACCGCAGTTATACACAAGCCTCCCACCTTTTATAGGTAACAACCAGGTATAACTTACAAAAAACACCTTGATATGAAAAAAAACAGACCCCTTATATTAGTATCTAATGATGATGGTATAACCTCTAAAGGCATAAGCACTCTTGTTGAAATAATGAAAGAACTAGGTGAGGTAGTAGTAGTGGCACCAGATAGCCCCCAATCGGGTATGGGGCATGCCATTACAATAGGCAACACCTTGCGCCTGGACCCATCAACCGTTTTTCAGGAAGAAGGCATAACCGCCTACGAATGTTCAGGCACACCGGCAGATTGTGTAAAACTAGCTAAACATCATGTATTGAAAGACCGTGTACCTGACCTGGTCGTGAGCGGTATAAACCATGGAAGCAACTCTTCTATTAGTATTCTTTATTCAGGCACCATGTCAGCTGCCATTGAAGCATCTATAGAAGGCATGCCTGCTATTGGCTTTTCATTGTGTGACTACTCCCCTACTGCAGACTTTTCGCATGTGCATGAGTATGTAAAAAAAATTGCACAACAAGTATTAACTACTGGCCTGCCCAGAGGCGTAGCTTTAAATGTCAATTTTCCTAAAAAAAGCGATACTCCTATTAAAGGCATAAAAGTATGCAGACAGGCGCGGGCTAAATGGCAGGAAAAATTTGATCAGCGCCGCGATCCACATGGCCGCCAATACTTCTGGCTTACAGGCAGTTTTATCAACATGGATAAAGGCGAAGATAATGATGAGTGGGCTTTAGCTCATAATTATGTTTCGGTTGTACCCTGCCTGTATGATCTTACGGCACATCATAGCATAGCACTTTTAAACAATGAGTGGGATATATGATCCCACTCATTATAAAAACACAAATTTTGTATTTTTATTTTTATAAAATTGTTTAACTTTATTGCGGCTTTTGTTTACATTTTTATTTCCGCAGTATGCCTATCAGGCAAATAAAACATATTGTAACTATTGTACTGTTTATTTTGGCTTCGCTTCCAGCCTGGAGCCAGACCATCTTTCATGCCGGCCCGGATGAAGGAGAGCTACAGTACCAGATCTCTTACCTGAAAGACGAAAGCAACAGCTTAAGTTTGGATGACATCACAAAAGAGGCTCAACAGAATCAATTTATTGCTTCTGAAGGGAAAAACCTAAGCTTTAGTTTTACCAAAGCTACCTTATGGGTAAAGCTAAACCTGCAACCAGGGCAAACTATCAACAACAAATACCTGCTTCGTATAGGCTACGCCTTATTGGATTATGTAAATGTACATTATCAGGATGAACAGGGCTTGTGGCAGGTAACCCAGATGGGCGATATGTACCCATTTAATAAGCGCCCTTTCAATCACAGGAACTTTCTGCACGCTCTGCACCTGCGGCCTGATACGCCAAGCACTTATTATCTACAGGTACGTACAGAAAGTGCCATGGTGGTACCTATTGAAATCCAGGCTACAGAGCGCTTGTTTGAACAGGATTTACGTGCCGAGGTTGCGTATGGCATATTTTATGGCATATTACTGGTAATGACCTTATTCAACTTGTTTATTTTCTTATCGCTACGGGATATAAACTATCTTTTTTACCCGCTTTCTATCTGTGCCTCGTTAATTTATTTTGTTTCATTAAACGGCCACATGTACCAGTACCTGTTAGGCGAGTACCCCTGGCTTGCCAATAAACTGGTAATTGTAGCAATGGGCTTACTAGCTACAGCCTCTGCTCTTTTTGCTAAAAACTTTCTGGATATACGCAGCTATAGCAATAAGCTGTACACACTCTTGAACCTGGTGCTTATTAGCGGACTGCTTATTATGGCACTGGCGTTTTTAATGGGTTATAGCAGCGCTGTTAAAATTGCAGCCGTGCTATTATTGGTTGATGCTATAGCCTTATTTTATACAGGATTTTACTCGTGGTATAAAGGCAATACAGCAGCGCGCTTTTTTGTAACCGGGTGGTTTTTATACCTGGTTGGCGCTATAGCCATTATTCTCCGCAATTTTGGCTTATTGCCTCATAACTTTTTCACCAGCCAGGCTGTGGAAATAGGCTCTGCATTTGAGGTTGTCTTTTTATCATTAGCACTTAGTGATAAATACAGAATACTTAACCAGGCTAGTGAAAAACAAAACGAAAAGCTGTTGCGACTGCAGCAGGAAACTAATGAGATACTGGAGCGCAAAGTAATGGAGCGCACGGCTGAATTAAATGAGCAAAAAGAGGAAATTAAAATACAGCGCGATAATATTGAGCGCCAAAACCGTATCCTTGAAGTTATCAATTTCGAAATAGAAAGGAACAGCGAAAAAATAACCTCCAGTATCAAGTATGCGAAACGTATACAAGAGGCTATTTTACAAAACAACCGCAGGATCAGCAAAGCATTACCACAACATTTTATATTGTACAAGCCTCGTGATATTGTAAGTGGTGACTTCTTTTGGATGTCAGAAGTTAAAGTGGCCAGCCCCACTGCACTAACTACAGAGAAAGTTGAGCTTAGTATTGTACAGGACGAGGCAACAGACAAATTGGTAATTGCCGCTGTAGATTGTACAGGCCATGGCGTTCCCGGTGCTTTTATGAGCCTTGTAGGAGATGCCTTGCTTCAGCAAATTGTAAATGAGAAAAAGATTACAAAGCCTGACCTCATCCTGAACCAGATGCACAAAGCAGTGCGCACTACCCTGCATCAAAACGAAAACGAAAGCAGGGATGGAATGGACATGGCGTTGTGTGTAATAGACCGGCACAACAGAACCATTGAATATGCCGGTGCCAAGAACCCACTTTATCTGTTTAGAGAGCCTTACCCGGGAAGTGAAGCTACTTTGGAAATAGTACAGGCCGACCGCTTTTCAATAGGCGGTTCTCAAACAGAAGAAGAACGTTTCTTTAGTAGCCATACCATTAAGCTTGATATGCCTACCACCCTGTATATGTTTACAGATGGATACCAGGATCAGTTTGGTGGTGAAAAAAACAAGAAGTTTATGGTAAGCCGTTTTAAAAGGCTGCTTTCTGATATTTATCATTTGCCTATGGAAGAGCAAAAAGAAATATTGGAAACTACCATAAGTACCTGGATGGGCACCAATGAACAAATAGATGATATACTGGTGATTGGAATCCGTATTTAAGCAGCCGCTTAATTGGGGATAGTATAATTAAGTATAATACTGATATGGTTCATATCAACTTTATTGTGGACAAACTCAGGGTTATTATAGGTATTTCCCCTGTTAATTTTCCTTGTGAAAAAGGCCTCTATTTCCAATCCGCTTAAAACTCCGCTAAAGCTATATTCCACTCCTACAAAAACCTGGTGAAAAGAAGGCAACAGGTATTTGTTATTAGGTACATTCATCACATCGGGCCTGTTAAATATACCGTAAGAGGCTTTTGTAGTAAAGCCCTCAAGCCGGTTTCTGTACTCCCGCTCCCAAAGCAGTAGCCACTCGTGTGTATCAGCAGTGCCTTCGGTACGTTCTCTACTGGGGTTGGTATAGGTTTGCTCTATACCCCACTCTCTTGGATGTAAATACCTGCCCCCCGGAAGTATGTGCGTGTATGCTAATGAATACTTATTCTGGTTACGCTCTGCCTGCAAACGGCTGCTAACAAAGCGAGAGGATGGGTTCTGGAAGTATGCCTTTTCTAATTCCGGATTGCCACCATTGTTAACTTTGTTTTGTTGCACAAACATCAAAGACCCTTCCCAAGTGGCTGGACCAAGGTCTTTTTGCAGCCTGCCTTCAAAATGAAGTGAGTTAAAAATGTTATGTGTGTAATAGTTCCAGATATCGATAAAGTACATATCATCATCTGGGTCATGGAAGCGTACATTACCTAAAAATATACCTGCTGTACGTACATTTCCTTCATAATTCTCTTCTCTGCCAGTAATGGCGCGACTTTCGCTAGAAACACCCAGTGAGTTTTCAATAGTATAAAAGCGGGATGAAGAACGGGGTGCATTATGTGAAAAATAACCCAAACCAAAAGTAAAGCGATCTAACTGCTTGCTTTCGCCCCATATACCCGCCATAAAACTGGGTGTCATACGGGTATCCTGGTCATTAATAAGGGGCGAGTTAAAGCGCATGCGCCCCAGGGTTATGGTATTTTCTTTAAACTCATATTTCAGAAAAACCTCACCCAACAAACTAATTTCACGCGTTTCTTCAAAGCTTACATCAAAAAGCGAAGCCTCGTAACGACTTTCCAGCTCACCTTCATCGTCTCTGGTAAAATTTTTAAATACTGCATTGGTCTGGTAAAAGGCAGCACCAAAACGAAAGCCAAACAGCTTACCGCTTGTCCATTTTAAATGCCCTCCCACCGCCAAGGCATAATAATCGGGCAAGTAGCTCCTGTTTTGAGTATTCATAAAAATACTCCTGAAGTTTAGCTCAGGCCCCTTCTCTACCAACTCTTCAACATCTTCTTTTTCTTCTACCTCTGCCTCTTGTCCATACACAGAAAAACAGGTTAATGCACACAGCAATAACCCTATACAACCTGAAAGTAAAATTTTTAGCATAGTTTATAAAAGTAATGCTTAGGGGTAGTAAGCGATATGCAAAAATTATATACTTTTTTGATACGTATAAACTACGCTATAGGCTAACAATGGCCTGCGTAGAGCATATAAAAGAATTATTGATGGTCAGACATTAGAGGAACGGATACTCTTTTACGGAAGTCAAGATTTACATATAGACTCAGGCGGATTACATGGCTCTGCCTATATTCAAATCCTGTGGGCCTTTGGCCGTAGGTCCACATATGGCCAGCAGTAAAAATAAGGTTGTTGCGAATATAGCCTAATGTAGTATACACCCTGAAGTCTTCAAAGGGGTTGTACACAATAGACTTTCCACTATGCATAAAAAGCTCTGCACTTGGAGAAAGGAACAAGGTCTTATTACCTACTTCTGGTCTGTTAAGGGGCAGATAACTATACAGCTTATACCTGTAGCGGTTTGTATAGTTATATTCTGCACCAACCTGGTTGTACCTTTTGTAACGGTGCTCAAACCTAAACTGATGATATAGCTTTATCTTATTTGCCAGAGGCTGGATAAAGAGCCATTGATGCCAGATGCGTGGCTCCAGCGTCATCCTCTCATTCTCACCACCCTTTGGATCTGCATAATTAAGTACTAACACAGGCCCAGCCGTAAGTTCAAAGTAGGGGCTAAAGAGATAAGAAATGCCATGCCTGTTATAAATCTGGCCCATCTGGCCCATAAAATCTAACCTGTTTTCAGCACTACTTCTTCTTCTATAATGTGTTTCTGCGTAATAAAAGGTTCTGTCTGTCATACGGAACTTTGTATACAAACCAAACCATAATCCGGTTTCAGCGGGCCGTGTTACAGATCTATCCTGTGCAACTACTGGTTGCACCCCCAGCCCTATCATTAAAAACAATAAAACCTTAACTATTCGTATCATAAATTTAAATAAGACTTAACTATACAAGCACACTAAACAGCCTACAAGCCAATAAGTCGTTTGATTCTTTCTGGCTGCCTGGTACGGGCTAGTCTTCTTTCAAGTCTCCGGGTATTCTGATGTCTTAAATCCAGCATGATATCGAATAGTTGCTCAATTTCTGCCAGCCTTTCTGATACTCGCTTAATATCTTGTTCCTTAGTTAGCTCCTGGATCATATGTCCATATAAATCTTCTGCCAAACGTGTATAAAGTCTTCTTTTTTCCCGTGTACGGAAATTAGTGTTGTAGGTAAAAGGGTCAAAAGAATAGGTAATATAGGCCTCATCTACCTGGTCGTGCCTTTTAAGTATGCTATCGAGTGGCGCATGTAAATCTATGACCTTGTTCAGCACAAAAATGATAGAGTCGCCCAACTCAAGCTTTGCATGATAATCGTGAGCATTGCTGTATAACTGTGACAACACGTTGAACTGATCTACAGCAAACCTCTTATATATATGCTCCTGTAAGTGATTAGTATTTATATTTCCTCCCTGGCTATTGCTTGCATAATATTCTTTTCTTCCATACACTTTATTGACAGAATCAATTAAATGGGCAATTTTAACATCCATTAGCTGCGTCAAATTCTGCCTCCTTAACTGGTCTAGTTCGGGGGTTATTGCTATATAAAGCGTATCTACTTTTTGGTGCAGCTGCCTGCTATAAAAAGCTAACTTTTCAATAAATTTAAGGTTATCGGCAGCAGTATTGAATTGTAGTATTCTCCAGCGTACATTGCCATCGTACTGGTAAAAAATAGTATCATTGAAAGATATAAACCTGGCCTCGTTCTGAAAGTAGTTGGCACGGTTTATATATTCAAATTCCTGCTGGCTCAGTAAACTGGCTAAAGAATCAAGCACATACCTGCGTTGGGCGGCTTTCTCAAAAAAAGCATGTGCAAAAGCCAGCGAGTCGGTTTTATTATGGTTAGCCTGCAGGCTTACATCTTCTTTAATTTCGTTTAGGCGAGCTTGCGTTTCAGTTAATTGCTTTTTGAGGGCGGTTAATGCACTTTTTTCACGTTCGGAGTAAAAGTATCTGAAGCGGCGGGTGGTACCTTTGCGTGCCTGCTTTACTCCAGGCAAACTATGTATAGTGGTAGAATCATCGCAAATGTATTTCATAGCAAATTCTACAACGGCATTACCACTATACTGGCTTTGTAATTCAGGGCTATCTTCCGGGTAGCCATCATTAAATAATATACCAAAGCCTTGCACACTAATTTTATAATCCAGGTCTGCTTGCTTGTTTTTTAAAGCATCCAGCTTCTCGTTTATACCCTCATACTGGATTTGTTCCAAAACTTTTCCATTTACCTGGCTGATCTTTTCCAATGATAGCAGAAAGCCCTGCCTGTACACCCTGGTTTCTTGTACAGGTATTGAATCCTGTATATAACGTAAGGTCCAGGTTTTATCAAGGTTTCCCTGTGCATCCAAATGCCCTTTAATGCTAAAGCGCTGCTTCTCATCTTCAAAAGCAAAGTCACCGGTAAGGGTTCCGTCAAGAAAAAGCACATTACTTCTGCGTACTACCTGCCTGGCTCCATCACGCTGGTAGGCTTCTTCCTGAAAAGACCATGCACCTTGGGGAAAACCTTCACTGTACCTGCCCCTGATTAATTTACGAGAGCCTTCCAGGCCTGCATTTACAGCATGATAATCTATGTTACGTATGGCTATGGAAAATCTGCCAAGGTCATAATTCCAGGCACCTTCTTTTAAACCCTTGTCATATGTACCGGTATATTTCTTTTTAATAACCTCATGCTTGTTACTTATTAAGCTGTCTATCTTAAATTCAAATGTTCCGTTGGGTATAGGCCTGTCTCCACTGCTCCTGGTATACTCAAACGTAGCTATACCAGTTTCTTGCTGCTTATTACGATAAGGGCCGGTATAGGTACTTTTGCGTTGAGCAACAACAGGATATACATTGAGAACCAAAGCACAGGTAAGAATAAAATAAGCAGGAAAGCGCTTAACAAAAAAGAGGTTAAAGAAGAGCATAAATTGGACAATCAAAAGAAAACTTTAGGCTTATACGCAAAACAAGCCAGCAAGGATTTTATAGAAGTTTATCATCTGTATGCAAAGATAAAAAAACTGTCGTCAAAGGCCTACTTTTCAAGCCATTGCAATATTTTTTAAAAAACAGATACTATTTTCTTTCAATGAGCATACGCTCATTTAGTCCCAAAAACAAAGCCAATGAGCCATATTTCCCAACTTCCAAAATAGAATCAATTTACAGTAAGCTTTATTTCAGGATTTATTTTTCTTGCTTTGGTCAGCTGGCTTTTCTTCTGATTTTTTTAAAGCGTCAGCAAGTTTATCAAATCCACTTTTGAGGTGAAGGTCATGTTGCGGGTAGGGTATTTCGATGTTATGCTCACTAAATTTCTTGAATATTTCGTAATACAACTGGCTTTTGAGCACTCCCGGGCGGTCTATGTACTCAGAGGTCCATACTCTTAAATTAAAGTCAAGTGAGCTATCGCCAAAGCCTTCAAATAAAACATCGGGAGCAGGCACTTTAAGCACGCCAGTATTTGCTTTTGCTACTTCAATGAGCAACTGCTTAACTGTTGTAGGATTTTCTTTATAAGATACCGGCACCTGGAAATTAAAACGCACACTACGCCCATTATGACTCCAATTTATAACGGTTTCAGAAATAAAATCAGAATTAGGTACTATAATCGCTATATTATCATTGGTTATTACGGTAGTAGCACGGGCCGAAATATTTACCACATCTCCGGTTACATCGCCTACTTCTATTCTATCGCCAATCTTTATAGGGCGTTCAAAAAGAATAATTATACCGCTGATAAAGTTGCTGGTAATGTTCTGTAAACCAAAACCAATACCTACACCCAAGGCACCTGCCAATATACCCAGCGTGCTCAAATCAACGCCGGCTGTTTGTATAATTACCATCATACCTATAATTACTATGGTATAGCGGATAATAGTACCAATGGATTGCCGTACACCTACGTCCAGTGCATAGCGGGTAAGGATTTTTTCTACTAAGAGCTTGGTAAGTTTACCAGAAAGGTAAAACAGCAAAAAAATAGAGACTAAAATGTATATAATATCACCCAGGCTAATTGCTGTGTTGCCCAGGTGAAATAAAGTACGATTAAAAAAAATACTTACCTCCTGGAATAACTCCCTGAGACTTATTACTAAACCACTTTGGTCCATAAAAGAGTGCTTAGGTATTTCCTAACTTATGAAAAGACCTTCTGATGATATCAATATCCATAAATATTTTATAGTCTCGAGCATACATCCTGTCCAGGCGGGCAAGGGTATGTGCATCAAGCTGATCGGCTGATATGGCAGAAGCAGGAGAAAGTACTCCTTTACGTATTCCAGGCAACCCCAAAGGTTCTTTACTTGCAAAGCCTACCCAGGAGTATCGTCCCCAGAACACCCACATGATGTTATGCAGTAACCTACCCGGCTTATTTACAAAACAGGCTACAATTGGGTACAAGATCATCAAAAGAGTGCTTATGCATACATCCAGCAACCTCTTGTTACGAAGGCTGCTTTTGCGGGTTATGGCTAACTGTATGTTAAGTGTGTAAAAATCGCCTTTGCTTTTGGTAGAACTGCTGCCAATAATATAATTACTGTCAACAGGTACAATCTTATACTCCAGGTGCCGGTATCCGACATTTGTCATCCAGTTCATGATCTGGTTAGCCGGAATATCTTTAGAGCAGAAAATTACCTCATTGGCTTTATAGATATCTATAATATCATAAATGCGCTCTACATAACCCAGGTGCATATCTCCTCTTTCCTGCTCCTGCCCAGGGCTTACATAACCTAACACCTGGTTATTTTTAGGAGTATCGCGCATTAGCTCCATTACTCTTCTGCTCTCACATGCATTACCTACAATCAATATCCTTTTTTCTTTTTCTGAACCTAAAGACCAGTTTCTGTACTTCCCGAAATGAAGGATAAGACGTACAGTAATTAATGCAAAAAAGGAAAATGCACCACCTAAAATAATCAGAGCTTTAGAAAAACGATAGGCATCAAAAAAGTTAGAAAGTGCTGATATTAATATTGTACCCAAAAATACTCCTCTGCCTATATAACCTGGCCGTACTGGTTTATCGTAGCCGCCACAAAAGTAAACCGACAAGAGCCAAACTATAATATAGGCAGGAACAGCAATGCTCATGTACTCAGGCGGGTAGTTGCCCGGAGCATATTTATAATTTTCTTCCCAGTAATCTTTCAGAAAATACATGCCCACCCACAGGGTCGATACATCTACCGATAATAAGGCGATCTGCTTAATTAGCCGTATACCAATGGCTAAGCCAGCCCTTAAATATATGGCCAGATGTATAAGAAAGGAGAACATGCCAGCATGAGTACCCGAAAAGTGCTTACGGGCAAAAATGATCATGGCCCTGTAGAATACAAACACATAGTTTATACTAGTGCGCTTGGTACTCTCTCCTTTATAATGAATAATACTTGTATGGGGAAAATAATAGTTTTTATAACCAGCCTTTATAAACCGATACGAAAGGTCTATATCTTCACCATACATAAAATACTCTTCGTCCAACAGGCCCACTTTATCAAGAGCACTTTTGCGCAATAGCATAAATGCACCCGATAGAATATCTACCTGGTGCACTTGGTCTTTATCAAGATAGCCAAGGTGATAGCTACCAAAGCGCTTTGATTTTGGAAAAAGGGCAGCAAGCCCAAATACTTTATAAAAGGCTACCCAGGGAGTAGGTAGACCGCGTTTGGACTCAGGCAGAAAGTTACCTTTACCATCAATCATTTTTACCCCCAGGGCGCCCCCCTCGGGGTGATCGTCCAAAAAGGCACAACACCTTATAAAGGTATCTTCTTCTACAACTGTATCGGGGTTTAGCAACAGAATATACTCGCCCTGTGCCTGACGGATGGCCTGGTTATTAGCCTTAGAAAAACCCGGATTATCTGTATTGGCAATTAGCTTTACCTGGGGAAAGCGTGTTTTTACCATTTCAACAGAATCATCTGCGGAATTATTATCTACTACAAAAATCTCAGCAGAAATCTTTTCGCAGGCTTTTACTACAGAGAGTAAAGCCTGCTCAAGAAAATAGCTTACATTGTAGTTAACAATGACAACCGACAGTTTTTTCACAGTGTTTGGTTAGAATTGTTCTGCCGAGGTTCTGCCCAGTATACTTCGGGCCAGGGTAACTTCATCAGCATACTCAAGCTCTCCTCCTACTGGTACGCCCCGGGCAATTGTACTGACCCTAAGTTCGTACTCTTTTAGCTTTTTTGCAATATAAAATGAAGTTGTATCGCCCTCCATGGTTGTACTAAGGGCCATTATTACTTCTTTTACACCACCCGCAGCTACTCTATCAAGCAGGGAGGATATTTTAAGCTCAGATGGCCCAATACCTTCTACAGGAGAAATTACTCCCCCAAGAACGTGATATAAACCATTATATTGGGCTGTGTTTTCAATAGCCAGTACATCACGTGTATCTTCAACAACACAAATAATGGATGTATCGCGGCGCGGGCTCTTGCAAATCTGGCAAAGGTCCTCGTCAGATATATTATGGCATTGTTTGCAGTATTTGGTTTGGGTACGCAGTTTAACCAGGGCACTGGCCAGGTTCACGGTAGCGCCTTCTTCTTCTTTAAGCAGGTGCAGCACAAGCCTGAGCGCAGATTTTCTGCCTATACCCGGCAGTTTTGCTATTTCGTTTACGGCTTCTTCAATAAGCCTGGAAGGATAATTCATTGATGAAGGATTGCGCTTAAATATAATAAAACTCTCATATTATTAAGTGTTTTAACAATACAAGAGTTTCATTATGATCAACTAATTTCTGCACTAATCCCTCTGTCGCAAATGGCATTGCGCATGGGCTTTAACTTTTCGTAAGGGCCGTTTTTAACGGCACATTTGCCTTTGTAGTGAATCAAAATAGTGCATTGCTCAGCTTGTTCGGGAGTATGCCTGCAGACCTTGATAAGAGTTTCAATAACGTGGTCAAATGTGTTAACATCATCATTAAAAACAATAAGGTCTTTGGGCTCTTCTATATCAGTGTCTTCCAGTAATTCTACTTCTTGTTCTTGCTGCGTTTTCATAAGCATTACGTTAATGAAGGATAGCAAATTTACAAATATTTATTAAAAGTCCTTACGGCTTTGGTGTATATCATTGCTTGTTAAACCAAGGTTCAATTTACTTTCCATTCAAAGATAGATCTGTATTCTGTATTCCGGATTTACCTTAGATCCAGTTTTTCATGTTCGCTGCTGCGGTGCTTCTTGCCCTGGAGTAAAGCAGATGCAATTTTAAACAATGTTACAAGCTTACCTCCTGTTTCGTCCCAATACTCGGCACGATCGGGTGTAACCTTAAGCAGAGCAATATCAGGATCTTCTAAACCCTTAGGAAACCAGGCTTTTAAAGTATCATTCCAAAGCTCTTCTATCTTTTTGCGGTTCCGTACTACTGTAGCAGTACCCGAAGCTGTAACATACGTATCTCCTGCCGGATCCGAATAACTTAGACCCACCCTTTGGTCTTGCTTTACCTCATCTACTTTAGCAGTATGTGCTTTGGTAAAAAACCATAATGTACCATCATCATCCATTTGGTTGGTAGCCATGGGGCGGGTATGTATTTCACCATCCTCTTCAATAGTGGTGAGCATGGCAAACTTTACCTTTTTTACTTTATCCCTAAATGTGTCTCTTGCTTCTATATTCATCTTTGTGGGTGTTTAATAAACAGAATAGAACTCCCGCCGGTATACAACAACTTACCCGGAGCAGAAGCCTAACCAACTATCTACCTGATAGTCTTATTATTAAGACGAGTATTCAAGAGTTGAGGTTTACCCATGCCAGCAGCTTCTTTATTATTTAAAAATTCTTAGGCGGATAATTAAACCAACATGCAACACTGTTTTTGCTCACTGAGTTAAAAAAAGTATCTTGCCAGCAATTGGCACACGCCTTTTACCGATCAAAACACCATGCGCATAAAACAATTATCCGGAGTAATGCTCTTGCTATGCTGGATATCCTTATCAAAAGTACAGGCAACTACAGATACTACTCAAACTACTCCTGCTAAACATTACCGCATACGAAGCTCAGGAGCAGGCATTATTACCATAAAGGATCGGTTTTTATCACCACTGCTTTATCAAGGCATAACCCTAGGTTCAGCAACAGATCATATACGCCAGTCATCGTATCGCCTGCAGCATTTTCGCTACCTTGTACAAACCTCTTTTCTTATTAATGGTGTAAACGATAACCTTATGCCAGCCTTGCAGGCAGGTATTGAATACGGCCAACACTTTCGCTTAGCCATCCTTACAGATGCAGGCATACATGTTTATGCGGGCGGACTTATAAACAGCACCCTCTTGTTTAAAGCCTGCACAGGTAATATTAACAACGTAGTGAGTTATGATGGCATGGCAGCTTTACATGCATCTGGAATGCTGCAATACAAATTTGTATTTTTAAAAATACCGTTTGAGCTATTTTACCAGGCTGATGTACCCTTGGCCGGCATATTACTGCGCCCGGAATACTCCTGGCCTGTCCCCTACCCCGTTTGGGAAGCTGAAGGAGGTCAAAGCCAGTCGCTTCAATTTGCCAGCTGGCATAATTACAGGCGCATCAGAACACGCACATCTCTGGATTTTAACCTAACCCTTTTTAAGCGTACCTCGCACTGGCGTACTGGCTATGCATGGGATTACTCCCGCACCGATAGGCTTAATCCCAGCCAGTTCGGCTCGCATATCTTTACCTTAGGCCGCATATTTACACTTTAACATCAGCGCCAACTATGAATTTTATAAATCGCTACCTGTACAGGCTTGTTTTTATCCTGGTAAGCATTGCCCTGCTTGGGTCCGGCTGCGAAAGCTTTTTTATAGAGCCTAATCCGGCTAATACACCTGTAAATAACTTTAACTTGTTGTGGAATGAAGCCAATCATAAATATTCTTACTTTACCTACAAAAACATTGACTGGGACTCTGTTTACCAGGTATATCGCCCACAGGTTAGGGAGGAGATGAGCGATGAGGAGCTTTTTGAGGTACTGGCCAATATGCTGCATGTACTCCGCGATGGCCATGTAAATCTTGTATCCAGTTTTAACGTATCGCGCAACTGGGATTGGTACCTGAACTTTCCACAAAACTTCAACTTTACTTTGTTAGAGCGCAATTACCTGGGTAGAGACTATCGCATAGCAGGCCCTTTCAGAACCCAGGTTATAGATTCTGTAGGTTATATTTACTACAGTAGCTTTATGGGAACCTTTACCGACCAGGAACTGGACGATCTGTTGAGGCGTTACGAAAACCTTAAAGGTATTATTTTTGATATCAGGGATAATGGTGGAGGCAGCATAGCCTTAGTAAACAGCATAGCCTCGCGCTTTACTAACGAAAAAGTACTTACAGGCTACAGCCGCTACAAGCAAGGGCGAGGCCACGATGATTTTACCAGGCCATTTCCAAACTACCTGGAACCTGCCGGTTACTTTTACCCAAAACCTGTGGCTGTACTTATTAACCGTTCGGTATATAGCGCTGCCAATGATTTTGCATCCACAATGTCGCACTTGCCGCAGGTTACCCTGGTAGGCGACCAGAGTGGCGGAGGAGGTGGTGCTCCCTATAGTTCGGAGTTACCTAACGGCTGGCAGGTTCGTTTTTCTACCACCCAATTGCTAAATGCAGCACAACAGCATATTGAAGGCGGTGTTGCGCCAGATGTAAAAGTAGATATGTTGCCGGCAGATGAGGCAAAAGGTATAGATACTATTCTTGAAACGGCACTATCGCTTTTTTAACGATTAAAACTTTAAGATTTTAAGCATAAACCTAAACCATCCCTATTATGAAGTTACACCTCACTCTGCTGGCCTTATGTATAGCAGGCAGCTTGCAGAGCCCACTTATGGCTCAGAAAAGCAGAAAACTACCCGAGCAGGTAGTAAGCAAACAGGAAGCAGAGAAGCATTTACGTTTTCTGGCAGACGATGCCCTGATGGGCCGTAAAACCGGCACTCCTGGTAATGATACAGCAGCTCATTATATAGCCCGCCAATTTAAAGCATATGGCCTAACTCCTTTACCTGGCCAGGATAACTTTATGCAACCTATTGAACTTGCCTTGGTTAGCCCTGCCAAAAATGCTTATTGTATTGTAGAAAAAGACACTCTACGCATGGGCAAAGACATTATATCGTTAGGTAAAGGCACTTTGCGCAGCAATGCTTCTGTAGTTCTGGCAGGCTTTGGCCTGGATGACAATGGGCAGGATGACTACAAGAACCTGGATGTAAAAGGTAAAATAGTAGTTGTAAAATCCGGATCTGCAACTTCTAAAGGCCCTATGGAAGAATTGCAGCTTGCCGCCCGAAAAAGAGAACTAGCCAGGCAAAAGGGTGCTATAGGTATTATTGAGTTGTACCAGTCGCCATTTCCGTGGCAGCAGATAAGTGTATACTTATCTGGACCTAAATATGAAGTAGCTACAAAGGAACAAAGCTCTGAAACACCTATTGCCCATATCTGGACTAACCACGAGCAGTTTAAAAGAATGCTTACCTCAGGTTCTGCACTACAGCAAATTGAGGTATTTATTCCACAGCCTAATGTGCAAAGGCTCCCTAGCCAGAATGTAGCGGGCATGGTACGCGGCAGCGACCGCAAACTTCGTAACGAGTACGTTATTTTATCTGCACATTACGATCATGTAGGCACCGGCATGAAAGCCGGAGCAGGCGCTACTCCGGAAGATACAATATTTAACGGAGCCCGTGATAATGGCATGGGAACTGTAGCGCTACTTACTGCAGCAAAATCCTTAGCGCAAAAAAAACCAGCACGTTCTGTTATTTTCCTGGCTCTAACAGGCGAAGAAATTGGTATGATTGGTAGTTCTTATTATGCTGAAAACCCTTTGGTACCGCTTAACAAAACTGTTTATGCATTAAATACCGACGGTGCCGGTTATAATGACACCACCAAAGTTACTATTATCGGCATAGATCGTACTTCTGCAGAGCCACTTATTAAACAGGCCGCATCTGATATGGGCCTTACTGCCATACCCGACCCTGCTCCGGAACAAAACCTCTTTGACCGGTCAGATAATGTAAGCTTTGCAAGGAAGGGTATTCCCTCTCCCAACTTTGCTCCTGGCATGACAGCCTTTGACGATGAAATTATGAAGTACTATCATAATGCACAGGATGAAGCCGATACAGTAGATTACGAATACCTTATCAAATATAGCCGGGCTTTTGCACGCGCAGGCAGACTTATTGCTGATCATAAAGGACAACTTACCTGGCGCAAAGGCGATAAATATGAAGAGGCCGGCAAGAAACTTTATGGCCAGGCACAATAATTAAACCATTGTATTTTACGATAATAGGCGAATAAGAAAAGTTTTGGCTGCCTTATTCGCCTATTATCGTTATTACCAGCCGCCTGCTTCCGCCTCGGTTGCGATGCTCGCACAAGTAAATCCCCTGCCAGGTTCCCAGGTTAGGGCGCCCCGCTGTAACAGGCATAGAGACAGAACTGCCTAATAAAGCAGCCTTAATATGGGCCGGCATATCATCTGGCCCTTCATCAGTATGTTGGTAATAAGGCGCATTTTCGGGCACAGCTCTGTTAAAATGGCTTTCAAAATCATGGCGTACGGTGGGATCTGCGTTCTCATTAATACAAAGTGCTGCAGAGGTGTGTTTAATAAACACATGCATTATACCTACCTTAATTTCTTTAAGCTCCGGAATTTGCTTTACGATATGATCTGTTATCAAATGGAAGCCTCTTGAAAAGGAAGGCAGTGAAATCTCTTTTTGTATCATCATACTAATTTCTGTTATTCTTTAGGGAGCTACCACTTAATGTACCTTCATGCATTAAAATTTGTTTTATATTGCTCTTCTTTTCCCAGCATCAATATATGTCAACACCAAACACTAAAGAGAGCTTAACATGGAAGTATCTCGATTTTGAAAAGTTAAGTATACAAGAATTATATGCATTACTAGCTTTACGGCAAGAAGTATTTGTGGTAGAACAAACATGCCCCTACCCGGATATAGATGGATCTGATCAAAACGCATCGCACTTGCTAGGCTACCGTCAAGATGGTTTGCTTGCTGCTTATTGCCGTATTTTTATTCCGGGTGTTAAAGCACAGCAAGGTGTGATTGGTAGGGTAGTAACATCTCCTCTCTGCCGGCGCGAAGGGTATGGTATAGAACTTATGAACAGAGCCATATTTATACTTGAGTCACAATTTCCGGGAGCAGGTATACATATAGGTGCTCAACTTTATTTAAGGCGTTTTTATGAAAGTCTTGGTTTTGTACAGTCTGGCGATGAATACGATGAAGATGGCATTCCTCACATCCCAATGATCAAAGCGTAAGCATAGCTATGTTCCGAAGCTCGAATAAATAAAAAGGAGATCCTATCTGGTATAGGATCTCCTTTTTAGCTGATTTAGTTGTGTTATCTTATTCTTCAATGATCATACGATCAATCTTATTCTGAAACTCAGGATTGCGTTGGTAAGCAATTACCATTTGCTGAAATTTATCTGTATCCATACCCTGTGCAGCAATTGCACGTTGCATTTCTTCACGCATCTCTTCCTGTATCTCTATTATTTTAGATGCAGCAGAACTAAAAGCATCCAGTTCTTCAGGAGTTACCTCAATACCTCCATCTACCATACCCTGTTGCGCTGCCATAATCTCGTTAAACTTCTCAATATCCAGGTTCTGGTCATTGATAGCTTTGATCATTGCCGATTCACTGTACTGCATAATACTGCTCACTTGCTCAGCAGCCTGCACAAACTTCTGTACTTCTTCATCTGAGTAATCAGCTGCAACTTCAGCCTCTTCCTGTTGCTCTATCTGTTGCGTTGGCTGAGTTTGAGCATATACCGGTGCTGAAAAAATTGCCCCTGCACTTATCATAAACGACACAACACCTGCCTTTATCCAGTTACTTATTTGATCCTTTTGCATAACGTACTCTTAGTTTAGTTTTAAATTGAAAAAAATAAGCCAGCCATCGAGTTAAGTTAAGCCAGCTTCAAGCTCTTGTTACTTGGTACAGTTATATGCAAAGGATATCAGTTTTATTAATGTATTTCACTGTAGATCAGCTGTATCATTATAACGGGCTCCTTAAAAACAGGTTTCCGCAATTTAAGCTTAATGCTTAGGTTATTTGCCAGAAAATTATATACAATATGCGCAAAATGGGCTGTAAAAGTATATTCTGCCTATTTTCCTGATTACCAGAAAAAAACCACAACATTACCAAGGGCAGTTGTGCAGAAAAATAAATTACATAATTTTAAGATAAACCTGCAAAGATACAAGCGTGCAAATCCAGCCACATAAGCACTTTCAACCTCACTTTATCAATTATTAGTCAGGCATTTATACAAAAACAGACTATATACCCACTGTCTCAAAAAAAAGACTTTGTAATTAGTATACATTTTAGGCATTCTCTTTCTATTTATGTACCCTAGCTTACATCAATAAAATAAATTCTTCAGCAACTTTGTGATATGGCCCTGGCTCATAGTAATTCAAAAAAATGTATACCCTTACTAAGGCTAAAGTAAATAATAGAGCTAAATTAGATTTACCGGTTTGATTAGTACTAAGCACTGGGCTGCTAAATGCAATTTTCAACCAGAATCCTACTACTATCAACATCATATAAACTGCTATCTATAAGATACTTAACCAACACAAGCTATACCTTCTCAATAAAACAAACCAGAATATGTACCAAATTTTTTTCTAATTTTCAATTTCATTACATACTATAGAAAGCCTTTAATTAGACGCTTTTCTTTAAAAATTTTTCCGGAATTTAGCATTGTGATTCAGCACCACAACTAACGCTTTTAACTTTTTACTCAGCTTTTTTAATTCGCTTCTTCTAATGAAACTTACTAACTTTTTTTCAACTGATCTGGCTATCGACCTGGGCACTGAGAATACGCTTATAATGATGAATGATAAGATCATTTTAAATGAGCCTTCTATCATTGCTATTGATACTCAAACAGGCAAAACAGTAGCTGTTGGCAAAGCAGCCTACCTGATGCACGAAAAAACTCACCCTGGCATCAAAACCATCAAACCACTTAAAGATGGTGTAATCGCAGATTTTAATGCTGCCGAAAAAATGATCCAGGCTTTTATAAAAATGGGATTAAAGCGCAAAGGCCCGCTCACTCCTTCTTACAGAATGATAATTTGTGTACCCTTTGGTATTACTGAGGTGGAAAAAAGAGCCATCCGTGACTCTGCAGAACATGCAGGTGCCAAAGAAGTATATATGGTATATGAGCCGATTGCCGCTGCCCTTGGCATTGGCCTTAACATACAACAGGCCGAAGGTTTTATGATTGTAGATATTGGAGGCGGTACCACTGAGATCGTTATTATATCTTTGTCCGGTATTGTTTGCGATCAGTCTATTAAAGTAGCAGGCAACTCCTTTACCAACGATATTATTTACTATGTAAGAAAGCAATACAACCTGCTTATTGGCGAATCTATGGCTGAAAAAGCAAAGTTAGCTATAGGCTCAGTACTTACAGAACTGGATGATGCACCAGAGGATATCAGAATATTAGGTAAAGATTTAATGACAGGTCTGCCTAAAGCACTTACTCTTAGCTACAGCGAAATTGCATTTGCTATCGAAAAATCAGTATCAAGAATTGACGAGGCCGTAATGAAAGCCCTTGAGGTTTGCCCTCCGGAGTTATGCTCAGATATTTACGATAACGGTATATACCTAACTGGCGGTGGTGCTTTACTACGTGGCTTGAAGGAGCGTATTGCTTCTAAAACTAAAATGAAAGTAACTGTTGCAGACGAGCCGCTTCTTTCTGTAATGAAAGGAACTGGTATTTGCTTAAAGCACATAGGTACTAAAGAAAAGAGCTTGCTTTGCATCTAAAAATTTGAGCCTGAACAACTCATTTCCTGTTTTCACATTACCTGTTTTCACAATTCACTTTTTATGTAAAGAGCCCGGCAACACCGGGCTCTTTTTGTTTTCAAAATCAAAAATATCTTTACTAACTTTTTACACTATTGCTCTTCAATGTACTTTGCTTTTTTGCTGCCCTGGTACATGCTGTATTTCACAAAACGACACTCCAGCGAACCATTATACAAGGTAATTTTACGCGAAGGCCTTAACCCTACCTGCTTAAGAGCCCCCATATTAGAGGTTAATACCCAGGCATCCCAGCCTGCATACTGTTGCTTCAGGGTATCGCCAATCATGCTATAAAAAGCATCAATGTCTTTCTTGAGCATCCTTTCCCCATAAGGAGGGTTCATTATTACAATTCCTCCACCCTCTGGTGGTGTTCTATCTTCAAAAGGCTGCACTTTTATTCTTATATCCTCATCCAGGCCTACACTCTCTATATTTGCTGTAGCTATTTCTACAGTTTTGTTAGATAAGTCAGAACCAAACAGCTTATAAGGAAAATCTGTAAGAATACCATTCATTGCCTTTTCTCTTATTTCTTTCCATAATGACTCATCGTAATCTTTCCAGCGCATAAAGCCAAAAGACCTTCTGCGCACACCAGCTGGTATATTAAGTGCAAACATTCCCGCTTCAATAAGAATAGTACCAGAGCCACACATAGGGTCCATAAAATTACTTTTCCCATCCCATCCACTTAGCTGTATCATACCTGCAGCTAATACTTCATTTAAAGGGGCTATGTTGGTATCAAGCCTGTATCCGCGCTTATGCAGCGATTCGCCAGAACTATCTAAAGACAGGGTGCATTCATCCTTATAAATATGCACATTGAGCCTGAGGTTAGGAAAATCCAGGTCTACAGAGGGACGGGTTCCGGTCCTGCTCCTGAATTGATCCACAATAGCGTCTTTTGTTTTTAAAGCTACATATTGTGAGTGGTTAAAGTAATCAGAACTAACCGCGCTATCAATGGCCAGGGTATCGGTTGGTTCAAGGTATTGGCTCCAATCAATACTCTGCACCCCCTTGTACAACGCCTCTTCATTAGCAGCCTTAAACGTATGAATAGGGATTAATATACGCAAAGCAGTGCGCAACTCAAGGTTGGACCGGTACAGTAAACGCTTGTCGCCCTTAAAGCTCACGGCACGGTTCATTAACTGTATATCTGTACCGCCCAAACGGGTAATTTCTGCGGCCAGTACTTCTTCCAACCCGAAAAGGGTTTTTGCTACCAGCGTATAAGGTTGATTAGTCTGGATCAAGGTAAATAGGTTTTGTAATAATATTTAAAATGCAAAGATACATATAGTGGCGGTAATACTGCCTTTACCTGCATATAGTTTACGGAAAGGATTACGGTACCGCCAATAATATTAACGTGATTTAATTTCTGAAATACCCTTAAACCACAGTGCAAAATATTACATACAATTTTAATAGCACCTATTAAGCTTATAAGGCAAAATATATGATCAATTAAAGCTAAATTGAAAAAATTTAAGAAATGGCGTTTACCTTTTGCCTTGTTATGTTATATATCTATACATAAACTTACATACTAGTTAATAATAGAGGTATTAATAGATACTTATTAGCAATCATAAGCATTAAGCTATTTATGCACCTATAGGCAAAACGCTTCTTTATTCAGGATACTGATCAAAATGTTTGCTTCCACTGATATCAATCAGTTCCAGCACCTTGCAATAGTACCATTATAAACTTATATTTAGTAAAACTCTTAACGCCATGAAAAATCTAGATCAAATCCTTGAAGACTATGCCAACAAGGCAGGTGGCAGGGCTGTACAGTATACAGACGAGATGTCTTTTATACTTTTACCTACCGAAACCAGAGAACTGCAGAAGGTTGTTGGTTTTCAGGAAGAAGTAAACGGACAGTTATACTACCGTTTTGAAGCCCAGATATGTCCCTTCTCTCCAGACGTGAACCTTCCGATGCTCCTGGATGAAGCATACTCACATTTCTTTGGGAAAATCATAGTTCGGGATGGCCATTTTCATATTGCCGCCAGAACCATTTCTACTCATACCGATGCTAATATTATCATTGCCATGGTAAAAGAGGTATCTGAAATTGCATCAAAATTGAGAAGCGCTCTACAAACAGAGGAAGTAATGGCTTAAACTCTACTTTACTTTTTGCACTATATTTTTTATGAAACTATTTCAGATACAAAAAAGAGCCTGACTACATAATGCAGTCAGGCTCTTTATCTTATACGCTAACCTTAATTAGCTTTTATTTTTATTGCCGTCTACTTCTTCGTAGTCAACATCTGTTACAGTATCGCTGTTGCTAGACCCGCCGGTTGCGCCTGCATCCTGGGCTCCACCCTCGGCACCTGCTCCTGCAGCACCAGCTGCATTATACATTTCCTGAGAGGCTCCCTGCCATGCGTTGTTCAGCTTTTCCATAGCTGCATCTACTGCGGCTACGTCTCTGCTTTGGTGTGCAGTTCTTAGCTCAGCCACAGCAGACTCGATAGCAGACTTGTTGTCAGCAGAAAGTTTATCGCCATATTCTTTCAGTTGCTTTTCTGTCTGGAAGATCAGGGAGTCAGCAGCGTTCAGCTTCTCGATTTTCTCTTTTTCCAGTCTGTCAGCCTCTTCATTAGCTTTCGCCTCGTTACGCATTTTCTCGATTTCGGCATCTGTTAAACCAGAAGAAGCTTCGATACGAATTTTCTGCTCTTTACCTGTACCTTTATCTTTTGCAGATACGTGCAGGATACCGTTAGCATCAATATCGAAAGTAACTTCGATTTGAGGTACACCTCTTGGCGCTGGTGGTATATCTGACAGGTGGAATTTACCGATGCTACGGTTATCTCTTGCCATTGGGCGCTCACCTTGCAGTACATGGATCTCTACCGATGGCTGGTTATCAGATGCAGTAGAGAACGTTTCTGACTTTTTAGAAGGTATAGTAGTGTTCGCTTCAATTAGCTTTGTAAACACACCACCCATAGTCTCAATACCTAATGAAAGCGGAGTTACGTCAAGCAGAAGTACATCTTTTACTTCACCGGTTAATACACCACCCTGTATTGCAGCACCAATAGCTACAACCTCATCGGGGTTAACACCTTTTGAAGGCTTTTTACCGAAGAATTTCTCTACTTCTTCCTGTACTTTAGGGATACGGGTAGAACCACCTACCAGGATCACC
>FPIC01007887.1_pt1 | contig 28246 bp, 24 predicted proteins | sample 1504481 | NCBI WGS metagenome assembly FPIC01 (sample SAMEA4475357, study PRJEB15587) | soil metagenome | biome: Soil; feature: Field | place: India | collected 2015-03-11 | depth 0 m
CCTCAGCTGAGGCAGGAAAAAAAAGTTTTATTTAGCTGCTGTTTTAACGCTTTTATCGGTCTTTGCGTTCACTTTTCCCTTTGAAGCCTGGATTCGCTTTTTAGGAAGAGGCACTTCCTTGACTTTAGGAATACGTGTAACATCCTTTTTCTCAGGCCTTTCAGCATATCGCCAGGCAAAGTCCTTTAATTTTTTATCAGGATCTTTTAATTCATGAGGGGGAATAAAAATGGCATCAGGTTTCTTAAGAAATAAGATGTCGTATACCTTGTTTTCTTTAAACTTTATCACCATATTACTACACAATACCTTATTCATACCCATAAGCGTTGTATCCCCTTCGGTGGCAAAGTACAAACTTTGGCCGTTACCATTTACATCCACTTTCTGAATGCGGTTATCTTTAAAATAAGCTACCATATTGCGGCCTTTTACCTGGTTATGGTTCTTTAAAGTATCCTGCGATATGATAAATGAATTTACATTCATAAACAGCTTATCAATTTTGTTAAAAGCCATTTGCATGTATATAGAGTCGGCTACCATCTGGCTTCCCTCTGCCCATAAAATTGGGTTGCGGAAAAAATGTATGGTCGAGTCGCCAAAATTATAAACAAGTGAATCACAGCGGCCTCTCAACTCGTTGCGCATTACACGGATGTTGTGGTAGGCAAGAAGTTTCTTTTTATCAAGGTCTTTACTATCTAAAGAGATAAGGGTATCAGCTGCAATAAAAAGTGTATCCTTACCACTCATGTTCTTTAACAAGGCATTACCATAAACTTTAGTAAACCCTTCTGCTCCCCGGTAATCACCATAGTCGCCTTCTACAATCAGACTATCTGTTTTGGCAAGTAAAACCACGTTGCTACGCCCTTTACCAATACGGCTCTTTTCATCATAATACAGTGTATCGGCTGTAAGGGTGTAACTTTCGGAGTCTATGGTGGCTCGGCCACGGAACTTGGAAAGTGCCTGGCGTGTGTTATATTCACCATCATTGGCAGTAAGTACCTTACCATCAGAAACGATGCGGGTAGGCCCCTTAAAATACGCTATTTCAGAAGTTGTGCTGTACTCCAGGGTATCTGATGTAAGGCTAAAAACAGGATCTCTACTGTCCAGGGTTACATCTTTTTTAAAGTAGAAGTACTTCTTTTTGGTATCATAATAACCCTGCTGGCTGGTAAGGGTATTTTTTTCATCTACAATAGTACCACCGTTAAAATAGTAGGCCAGATTTTTAGCCATTTCCATATCCAGGTGCCTGGTTGTTAGCGTCATTTTACGGTCCACCAGCACCACCCTTTCGCCTCTTACTTCTGCTTTACGGGTATTACCATTGTAATTGAGTCTGTCACCGGTTAGGGTTATGGTATCGGCCTGTACAATCCGTATATGGCCATAGGCTTCAATAGCATTTTTATAATCGTATTGAATTGCCGAGTCGCAGTACAAAATAGCATCTTTATGCTTAAAGCGGGCATTGCCTACAAAATAATTAACCTGCTGGCCATTTACTTTAGAGCCATGCATTTTATCGGCATGTTCCAGCTGTATGATTTCCTTTTTAGGTTGCTGCTGGGCAAGTACTGCCCCAGCCCCTCCCAGTAATAACCCTAACAGGCACAGGGTAGCCCTCACATGTAAAACCAGAACCGCTTTAAGCTTAGTATGCATAGTTAGATCGTTGTATCAAAAGCTTTATCCGATATAAAGCAAAATTTTGACCAGTTTAGTTTATTATTGCTTCAAAAGATTAAACTTGCGCAAAAATAGCAAATCCTTTTGCATGCTCGAACAATTTAAAGAATACATTACTACCCATAACCTGCTACAGGGCAATGCTCCTGTGCTGGCGGCCATTAGCGGAGGTATAGACTCTGTGGCCCTTGCTCATTTATTAAATGAAGCCGAAATTGCTTTTGCCATTGCGCACTGCAACTTTGGCCTGCGCGGTGAGGAATCTGATGCCGATGAACAGTTTGTAAAAAAGCTGGCTAAAAAATATAAGGTACCCTACTATGTGCAGCATTTTGAGACAGAATCCTTTGCACGCCAGGAAGGCATATCCATTCAGATGGCTGCCCGTGAGCTCCGCTATGCATGGTTTAACACCCTTGTACGCGAACATGGTTTCCAGGCATTAGCCACGGCACACCACCGCAGCGACCTGGCCGAAACCATTTTGCTGAATTTAACACGCGGCACGGGTATAGCAGGCATGCACGGTATATTACCCCGGCAGGGCCATACAATACGCCCTCTGCTGTTTATGGGAAAAGAAGATATAATGAGCCTTGTGCACAGCAGGCAGCTTGCATGGCGTGAAGATAGCTCCAATAGCTCTATAAAGTATCAGCGCAATTTTTTAAGGCACGAGGTATTACCGCTCCTTAAACAGCTTAATCCCAACCTTGAACAAACGCTTGAGCAAACAGCGCAGAAAGTATCTGCAGTAGAACGTTGGTTTGCAGCCAGCATGCAGGCGTTACGCCCTTTACTGGTAAAAGAAGAAAAAAATACAGTATATATCGATATTGATATCTTAAAGCAACAGGCAGAAGCCAGGCTGGTGCTATATGAGGTAATAAGAAGTTATGGCTTTAATTACAGCCAGGCCAGCCAGGTAATAGACACCCTGGAGGCAGAGGCAGGTAAGCTATTCTACTCCCCTACTTATGCGCTTGTTAAAGACCGCCAGCACCTGGTTATAACTCCTAAAAACCTTCAAGCATTTGCGGGGCTTGACATTGCCGAACAAACTACTGAAATTGATGCAGATGGCTTTAAACTAACGCTTAAACAACTCTCCGTTAAAGATACTCCCATAGACACTTCGCGTAAGGTTGCATGCCTGGACCTGGATAAACTGCAGTTTCCGCTACAGGTAAGAAACTGGAAAGAAGGAGACTGGTTCGTTCCCCTGGGCATGAACCAGAAGAAAAAAATAAGCGATTTTCTGAACGATGAGAAAGTACCTCTTACCCTGAAAAAAGAAATAAAAGTACTTACCTCTGGCGGTAATATTATCTGGGTAATAGGCAAACGTATTGATAACCGTTACAAGCTCACTGATGAAAGTACACGGATGTTAAAAATAGAAATAATTACACCAGTAGCATAACAAAGCATATTTTCCCTTAGATTTAGCCAGGCCAAACTATATCTTCCAACGTTACATAATCATGATCAACCCTTTCAGGCGGTCTTATACAGTGCAAGAGCAAAACCTGTTCAGGTTTATGAGAAGCAATCCTTTTTTTAAAGACCTCAGCAACAGTGAGCTTTATAACTTTATTCCTTATATGTATTTAAGAGAATACAAAAAGAATGAAGTTGTGTTTTTCAGGGGTGACCCCAGCCAGGCCTTTTATATTGTAAAATCTGGGCTGGTATCGCTCAATATTATGGTTCGCGATAAAATGGAGCTGCTCACTACCCTTTCTTCGTCAGAAACTTTTGGCGAAAATGCCTTGCTGGCCGATACAAAAAGGCTACACAATGCTATTGTAGAGTCTGAGTTTTGTGAGCTGTATGTTATACCCCAAAGCAACCTGATGGAGATTTTTGATAACCATGTTGAAATTAAAGCAAAAATGCTCAATGCACTTTCCGAGCATTATAACGAATATACAAGTAACTTGGTGAAGGCCTACCAGGCCTCTTTTGGCTTCTTTGATCTGAGCCTTGTTTACGAAAAGCTCCGCTGACACAAACTCAACTAAATGTTAGAACTCTGTAGATAAAGAGCCGTATACAATTTTTTGTTTTTGCCTTATACCAGCGCAACCGTATGCAGATATACAAGTCTTTCTTTTACTGATATATAGGTAAGGCTGGCTAAAACAATTACAATTTTCGTTTCATTTATGCGAGTGCTTTAATAAATTTACGCCATCAGTAAGAAATTAAGTCCAATTCCTAAACCAAAAAAATCCCGATATGAAAGTAACAGTTGTAGGGGCAGGTAATGTCGGAGCCACTTGTGCCGATGTGTTAGCCTACCGCGAAGTAGCAAATGAAGTTGTGTTAGTGGATATTAAAGAAGGTTTTGCAGAAGGTAAAGCCCTTGATATCTGGCAGAAAGCTCCCATCGACTTGTATGACACCCGCACCATTGGTTCAACAAACGATTATTCAAAAACTGCTGACTCTGATGTTGTGGTAATTACATCAGGTTTACCCCGTAAACCTGGCATGTCTCGCGATGACCTTATTTCTACCAATGCAGGTATCGTTAAAATGGTAACCGAGAATGTAATTAAATATTCTCCTAATGCCATCATTATTGTAGTATCTAACCCGCTTGATGTAATGACTTACCAGGCGCACCTGTCATCCAAGCTACCCCGCAACAAGGTGATTGGTATGGCTGGTATCCTGGATACAGCACGCTACAGGGCATTTCTTGCCGAAGCATTGAATGTATCACCAAAAGATATTCAGGCAGTATTGATGGGTGGCCATGGCGATACAATGGTGCCACTTCCAAGATATACTACTGTTGGGGGTATTCCAGTAACTGAGCTTATAGAAAAAGACAAACTGGATGCTATCGTAAACAGAACTATAAACGGTGGTGGAGAACTGGTAAAACTAATGGGCACATCTGCTTGGTATGCACCTGGATCTGCCGCTGCTCAAATGGTAGAAGCCATCGTTAAAGACCAGAGAAGAGTATTCCCTGTTTGTATTAAACTTGAAGGTGAGTACGGTATTAATGATTGTTACCTGGGCGTACCGGTAATTTTAGGTAAAAACGGTATCGAAAAAGTAATTGAGCTACAGCTTAATGAAGAAGAAAAAGCACTTTTAGAAGTTTCAAGACAGAAAGTTAGAGAAGTAATGGACGTGTTAGATAACATGCCTGCCAACGCTTAATTACAATTTTTATATAAGAAATGAAATGGGCCTGAATTTGGGCCCATTTTTTGTTATACAGGCTGGCAGAACTAGCTTTGGAGCTTTTAAGCGATAAACTTAATAATTTAAGTTATTCTGCACTTTTCAGTTCTTTAGGGCGTTCATGAATTGTAAATAATCTAAATACACTTATATTTGCAGCCTTATGCAAAAGAATTTTCTAAAAACTATTCTGCTTCTGGTGTTTACTGTTGTAATGGCATCTTGTAGCAAATTCCAGAAATTACAGAAAAGTACAGACATTGATAAGAAGTATGAAGCAGCCCTGGCTTACTACGATAAGAAGGACTACTACAAAGCCAACCTGCTTCTGGAAGAACTGATCCCTTTGTTGAGAGGGCGAGCAGAAGGTGAAAAAGCCCAGCTCTTATATGCTTATACACACTTCTACCAGCGTGATATGACTATGAGCAGCTTCTATTTCAAGAATTTCTTTGAAACCTTCCCTCGAAGTGAGCAGGCAGAAGAAGCAATGTATATGTATGTATTCTCACTTTACGAGGATTCACCTAAATACAACCTGGATCAAACCAATACTTACACAGCACTCTCGGCCCTGCAAACATTTTTGAACGTTTACCCGAATACTGCGTATCGTGAGGAAATAAATACGATAGAGGCTGAACTAACAGCCAAACTAGAGCACAAAGCTTACGAGAATGCCAAGTTGTATTACAAGCTTTCGCAGGCCAGCATAATTTATCATAAGTCAGCTTTAATTGCTTTTGATACTTTTAAGGCTAATTTCCCGCAGTCGCCTCGTAACGAAGAGATTGCTTACCTTAAAATTGAAACCGAATATAATCTGGCCAAGGTAAGTACCGAAGACAAGAAAAAAGAAAGATATGCAAAAACAATAGAGTATTATGAAAACTTTATTGACCGCTATCCAAACAGTAAATACCAGCGCTCTGCCGAAAACCTGTACGATAATGCAAGGTCGCAGGTAGGAACCGTTGCCACTACAAGCTTATAATTTATATCTATATGACTAAGAACAAATATAACTCTCCTGCTTCGCTTATTACCCGCGATATGCCAAAGATCACTGAGCCTACAGGCAACGTGTACGAATCAATATCTGTAATTGGCAGAAGAGCGAGACAAATCTCTACCAAGCATAAAGAAGAGCTGAACAACAAACTTTCAGAGTTTGCTTCAACGGTTGATAACCTTGAAGAAATCTTCGAAAACAGAGAGCAGATCGAGATCTCCAAGTTCTATGAAAGAATGCCAAAGCCTACTCAAATGGCTATTGATGAGTTTCTGGAAGGTAAAGTAATGTTCAGAAAAGTAGAAGAAGAAGACAAAGAATAACCCACTACATGCTCCGTAACAAGAAAATAATACTTGGAGTTTGCGGTAGCATAGCGGCATATAAAGCAGCCCTATTAATCAGGTTGCTCATAAAAGAAGGAGCAGAGGTACAAGTCATCATGACTGCCTCTGCTTCTGAGTTTATAAGCCCCCTAACCCTGGCTACCCTCTCCAAAAAACCAGTATTGCTCGATTATTTTGACCGCACGTCCGGCCAATGGAACAACCATGTGGAACTCGGCCTGTGGGCAGATCTTATGCTTATTGCGCCGGCAAGTGCAAACACACTGGCTAAGCTTGCCAATGGCTTATGCGATAACCTGTTAAGTGCAACGTACCTGTCAGCCCGCTGCCCCGTATTGCTTGCACCTGCTATGGACCTGGATATGTACAGGCACCCTTCTACCCTCTCTAACCTGAACCGGCTGCAACAGTATGGCAACCATATTATAGAGGCCGAACATGGCGAACTGGCCAGTGGCCTGGAAGGCCAGGGAAGGCTTGCAGAACCCGAGCATATTGTAAATTACGTAAACACGTTTATTGACAAACCTCAACGGCTTAATGGCAAAAAGGTATTATTAACTGCCGGGCCCACATTTGAGCCGATAGATCCTGTACGCTTTATAGGCAACCATAGCTCGGGCAAAATGGGATTTGCCTTAGCCCAGGCTCTTGTAGCCGAAGGCGCCAGTGTGGACCTTGTGTGCGGCCCTACACAGGTAGCACCACCACAGCACGCTCAAATTAATACAGTTAAGGTAACAACAGCCCAGCAAATGTATGAGCAGTGTATTGCACTGTATCCAGCTGCCGATATCGCTATTATGGCTGCAGCCGTTGCAGATTATACCCCTGCCGAAGTAGCAAGCCAGAAGATCAAGAAAAAAGAAAACGACATGGCTATACAGCTGGTAAAAACAGTAGACATCGCCATGGAACTGGGCAAGCAGAAGCGCCAGGGACAGGTATTGGTAGGCTTTGCTCTTGAAACACAGGATGAGCGCAAACATGCGCTGCAGAAGCTTGAAAAAAAGAACCTGGATATGATAGTGCTAAACTCTTTAAACGATGCCGGAGCAGGCTTTAAACACGATACAAATAAAGTAACAATCCTGGACCGGTATAATAATTTACAAGAATTTGAGTTAAAGTCTAAAGAAGCTGTTGCCCGGGATATTATCGAAAATATCATTAGCAAAACCTATGCGTAAACTTATCTCTGCCCTTGTTGTGTGCATTACCTTAGCCTTTAGCGCTAAGGCACAGGAACTGAACTGTAACATTGTTATTAATGATCAGCAGATCCAGGCCACAGACCGCACCATATTCAAAGAGATGAAAACCTCTATTGCCACCTTTATGAATACCCGTAGGTGGACCGGAGATGCCTTTACTGCTGAGGAACGCATAAAGTGCAATATGATTATTACGCTAACCCAGAGCCCCTCTATTGGCCGTTACTCTGCTACAGTACAAATACAATCGGCACGCCCAATCTATGGTACCGGCTATGAAACTGTACTCTTTAACTACATTGATAAGGACTGGGATTTTGAATATGCTATTGCGCAGCCCATGGATTTTAATGAGAACGTATTTACCAATAATTTAACTTCATTACTGGCTTTTTACGCTTACATGATTATTGGTTATGATTATGACTCATTCTCTAAACTGGGAGGTAAGCCTTACTTTACCATGGCGCAAACCATAGCCAATAATGCACAACAAACCGGTGGCAGAGGCTGGACAGCTTTCGAAAACAACCAGAATCGTTACAACCTCCTTGAAAACATAATGAACCCCCTAATGCTGCCATTTAGAGAAGGTATTTACACCTACCACAGGCTAGGGTTGGATGTGTTTGCCAAAGATCCGGAAAAGTTGCGTACCAGCACCCTGGAACTACTTACTAAAATCAAAACCATACGCTCACAGCGCCCTATGAGTGTATTGATCAATTCATTTTTTGATACAAAAGCTAATGAACTGATCTCTATTTATTCGCAGGCAGAGCCACAACAAAAACAAAATGCAGTAAACCTGCTATCACAACTCGATCCTACCAAAACCGATCAGTACGAAAAGATCATGAAATAAGGCTTGATCCCCCCTATTCCTGCCTTTTACAAATAAAAGTACCTGCGGCTGTTAAATTATACGGCTGCAGGCACAAAAACTCTGCATTAGGTGTTTGGAGGTATCCTAAAAATGTATGATACTTACACCTTTAAGTTTCCCGTTTATTTAGTTATATGCTTACAAATCTGCTTATCAGAAATTACGCTCTGATCGAAAAGCTGGAATTTGGCCCCTCTCAGCACCTAAACATTATTACAGGTGAAACGGGTGCAGGTAAATCCATCATGCTCGGTGCTATTGGCATGCTTATGGGCAACCGGGCCGATACCAAAGTGCTTTTTGACCAGGAACAAAAGTGCATTATTGAAGGCACTTTTCATATTGAAGAATATAATATACAACCTCTTTTTGAAGAAGAAGATATTGACTATGACACCTCATGTTTAATCCGGAGAGAAATAAGCCCTAACGGTAAATCAAGAGCATTTATTAATGATACACCGGTTACGCTCGATACCTTAAAACGTATTGGGCTCAGGCTCATGGATATTCACTCCCAACATGATACTATGCAGTTGGGGTCAAACTCATATCAAATAAACTTGGTAGATTTATATGCTCAAAACACAGAAACCATATCATATTACCAAGAAATATACAACAAATACAAGTCAACAGAGAAGAAATACAATAATTTAACAACTGAAGCTACTCAGGCTAAAAAGGAATTAGACTTCAATAACTTTCTGTTGCAGGAACTATTAGAAGCAAAGCTCAAGGCAGGCGAACAGGAGGAGCTAGAAAGCGAACTTGAGGTTCTGGAGAATGCTGAAGAAATTAAAATAAAGCTGAACCAGGCCAGCCAGGCTCTGCAGGATGGGGAGCCATCTTCTATTACTATGCTTACTACTGCCTGCAGCCTACTTGATAAAGTAAGCCGCTTTGCAGAGCGCTTCCAGCAGTATAACGATCGCCTGCAAAGTGCCCTCATTGAAATAAAGGATATTGCATCTGAAGTTAGTACCGAAGGCGACAATATAGAGCTTAACATGGCTCGCATAGAAGAAGTACAGGGCAGGCTAAGCCTGATGTTTACGTTACAGAAAAAGCACCAGGTTTCTAGCATTGCAGACTTACTTACTATACAGCACGAACTGGAAGAAAAAGTAAGTCGTGTAACAAACCTGGATGAAGAAATTGAAGAACTAAAAAACCAGCTGGACCAACTGGCCAAAGAACTAAAGCACCGTGCAAGCTTGCTTACAACTACACGTACAGCAGTACTTCCTGCCCTGGAAGCTGAGATTGTAAGCTTACTGGCAGAACTTGGTATTCCTAATGCAACAATGAAAATACGCCACCAGGCTGGTGAATATACATCTAATGGTGTTGATACTGTGCAGTTCTTATTTAGTGCCAACAAAGGTGTAGCTCCACAGGATCTTAAAAATGCTGCTTCTGGTGGTGAGTTCTCAAGGCTTATGTTCAGTATTAAATACTTACTGGCCGATAAGACTGCTTTACCTACAATTATTTTTGACGAAATCGATACTGGTATTTCTGGAGAGATTGCTATTAAGCTTGGAGCTATGATGAAGCAAATGGCACGCAACCACCAGTTAATAACTATTACGCATTTACCACAGGTGGCAGCCACGGGCGAAGCGCACTATTATGTTTATAAAGACAATAGCGCTGCCAGAACCATAAGTAAAATAAGGCAACTAAGTACCGATGAACGTATTCACGAAATAGCACAGATGATAAGCGGAGCACCACCATCAAGTACTTCTCTTCAGAATGCAAAAGAACTTTTAGAGAGCAGCCTGATGTCAGAGTTTTAATAAAAAAAAGAGAGACTTTACTAGTCTCTCTTTTTTTATGTCAAAACCATAGATAAGATGCTTACAAAACCGAAGAGCCGAGCCACATCATTCTCCTCAAATCCTCCTTAATTTCCAACAATAAAAAAAGCTCTTGCAGCTGCATAGGCTCAACTGGCACCTACCTACATACATAAAGCACGATAAGCTTTACAGGGTTATAGACTAAACAAGCGCACGCCAAAAATATATACTATTTCAGTGCGCATTATTAATGCATATAAACCTGTTTGTTTACATTAATAAGAAAGAACCAGACTCAGTTGAAAGCCCAGCATACACTTTACTACTTCTCTTAAACATCACAGCTTAGCATTTATCTGCAACATACCTACATCTACAATCCTCATTAAAAAAATCTCTTTGGATCAACAAACACTACCCAAAGAAAAAAAACCTTCCCAGTACAACAAAACAATTTATACATTTCTCCATAAACCAGGGCTTACTAAACTACACATCCCTCCTATTCTTTTCCATTCATACTAAAAATTCTAGCCTGCTTCCAAAGCATCCTAAGCCAAGGCAGCTACTTCCAAAGTCAAATAAAAAATAAGCTAAAAATAATAAAGACACTCTAATTAAAATAGAAATAAACCTATACAACAATTGCGATAGGTTCGTAGTGAAAATTTCTTCACCCAAAAACTTTATAAATTCACAAGTATTGAGTTAGTTCCAAAATCTTAAAACCAATATCACTTACAAATTTTACTACTACAATTAATTCCACACAAACAACTCCACTAACAAAACACCACCCTCTTTCAAACAAAAAACTGACAATAGCTATAGTTGAAAACACTTACTATAGCCTACTCTATTTAAGTTATCAAACAGCAGTGCGCACTTAACAATCAGCTTACCTACCTAAACTTCTATATTACGAAGACTATCATACATCAAGCACTACTCATAAACTGTATACAATTGTAGACAAACACAAGCAAGATCTTAATTACTACGAATACTTTTATGCTTAAATATGAAACAAGCCTAAAAACCAAAATAACAAACTGTCTACAATTGTATACAAAAAAAGCCTGCTCTTGTAAGAGCAGGCTAGAAAAACCAATCGATTTACTTATGCTTTCTTTATAATCCCAAGCATTTCAGCTTGTTTTAAGGTAATGTAATCCTTAAAGTTATCATCAATTATTAGATCTTCGGTTTGGCGCAACTCTGTCCATATATCGCTCAGACCAGATCTTAAAAGCCACTTCCCACTAACTTCAATCATTATTTCGTATTCAGCATCTGCTACAGCGCCTCTTATCTTTTTTATTAATTCAGATCTGTCTACAATTGTAGACAAGTTTTCAGGGCCAGTCTCTGTGTCTACAGCTACACTGTCTACAATTGTAGACGTTTCTGTTTTCTTTTTTAACCTTTCGCTAACCTTCTTTTCAATACTCTTCGCAGTAATACTCTTACCTGTTTCCTGGCTTTCTTGAACAACTTCATTCCAGGTTTCTAGCTGATCTTCGGCAGAAAGTTTTGACAATGGGCGCGCCTGGCTCTCTGTTGTAGGTAGCACTTCGGAGGCAGCAGATAAATTATTTACAACATTAGTAGCCTGAATTAATTGGTAAGCACGCGGGCGACTAAGGCCCCAACGGGTTCCGCAGTATGCTTCAAAGGTTCCGTACTCTTCACGGTATAACCTTCTATCTTTAATTTCAAGTAGCACCTGGCCAACCTCAATGAAGGTTTGTAAACCTTTTTCAATAATAGTTTCACACTCTTCTAAACGCTGCTTTTCAGTAACAGTTAAAAGTTCGCGGCTGGTTGCAGAAGCAACTAAGTCTTGTACCTCTTCGGTAGCTTCTGCTGTTTCAACCTCTGCTACTGCATCTGAATGGAGCTTACCAAGAACTCCCCAAAAATTCTTTTTAGATTCTTTTTTACTCATCTCGTTAAAATCTCATTACATAAGTTATCAAAATCATTAGCACCGCGGCTGTCAGGCGAGTAAGCAAAAATATCCTGGCCAAAGGCAGTGGCTTCCATTAAAGCAATATCCTGCCTAATGAAAGTCGAAAAAATACGCATGCTTTCATCATTAGAAAGACGCTCAAAAACAACCTGCCCAAATTTGGTACGGCTGTCAAATTTAAGTAAAAGTACACCGCCTAACTCAAGCTTGGTGTTCATTCGTTTTTTAATTTTACTAGCAACCTGCAAAATTTTATCTAGCCCAACGTAAGCAAAGTTTTCACCTTGCATTGGCACAATGTAAAGGTCTGAAGCTACAAGTGCATTAATTGTAAGGGTACCTAAACTGGGTGGGGTATCGATTATAACAAAATCATAACCGGTGCCTTCCAGTTTTTCGCGCAGCAGATACTCACCGCCGGCTTCGTTATTGATTATGTACTCATAACTCAACAACCCATTAGAAGAAGGAAGTACATCAAAAGAAATAGCATGCTTTACAACTTCTTCAAAAGTACATTCGCTGGTTAAGAGCTTGCCAATGTGATTCTGATCTGCATCCACACCAGCTGCCTGGGTAAGGTTGCATTGCGAATCAAGATCTATCAGCAATACTTTATATCCGCGCTTAGATAAAGCAGCGCCAAGATTAAGAGCCGTGGTAGTTTTACCAGTCCCTCCTTTGTTGTTTGTAACTGAAATTACTTTTGTCATTGATAGAAAATAAAGATTTCTGTGTTTGGGGACGTAATATTAAGCCTTTTTTAGATCTTATAAAGGTGGGTTGTAGTGTAAAGGCTCAATTTTAAAAAAAATAGCGCACGACAGGTTATAAATGTGTAAAAAATTGCAATTAAGATAAGACAAAAGCCGATTTTATGGGTTGTATAAATTAGCTTTGCAGGCGTGCTTTACAGCGCGTCACCTAAACATAGTACAAAATATTTTATGTAATAATTTGAAACAATGATCAACACATTTATAAAAGCAGGTATCCCAATTCTGATGCTTAGCTTACTCATGCCAGCGCTACCGAAACAATATAGTGAGCACGAAGAGGTGGTAGTAAGAATAAGCAATTTAAAAAACAAAAAAGGAAAATTAATGGCCACCCTGTATAACAGGGCCGAAGGCTTTCCATCCAGCCCTGAAAAAGCATTTAAATCTGAGATACTAGATCTATCAACAAGCAAAGCAGGCGTGATCAGATTTAGTCAGATTCCAACAGGAACCTATGCCGTATCTATTTTTCACGATGAAAATAATAATGATAAGTTAGACACCGGAAACTTCGGAATACCCAAAGAAGGCTATGGTTTTTCTAATAATCCAAAAGTACGTTTTGGCCCTCCATCTTTTAAAGAAGCTGCTTTTAATACAGAAAAAGTAGGCAGAGAGATTGAAATAAAATTAAATTATTAAAGTATTTTTGAACCCCAATTTAAGTTTTAATTATCGTGCATTTTTTGTATTAGCAGAATGCATCCAACCATATGAAAAAATTGCTCCCGTTAAACACTACTGCCCGATTCAGCAACCAATGCTTTGTATTGTTAATGATAATACTTCTATGTACACATTGCAGCTCCGACACATCTACATCCATTGGTTTTGATACTACAGCCTGGAAGCAGGACAAAAAAGGATGCACAGGTAAAAGAGCAGAGCTCCTATCATTATTTGAAGGCGCTAAAGAACAGTTAATGGGAATGAGAGAAAGGGAGATTCTGCAGGTTTTGGGCAGGCCAGACAGGCAGGATTTGCATAAAAGGAACCAAAAGTTTTACATTTACTATGTACAGCCTGGTAACCAATGTGAAGGAAATAACACACAGGCACCAGGAAGAATTGTACGAATGCGCTTTAGTGCACTTGATGTCGTAAATGAAATAAGCTACGAAAACTACTAGTAAAAGGACCTTACTCTTCCTCTCGTGAAGTAAGGTCTTTTTTCTTAATAGCTAACCGTATCGGTAATGAAACAAGCGTTAGTACCAACAATATAATGCCTAACACAAGCATAAAGGAACGGTCAACAGGAGGATTACCTTCAAAATGATTATAATTTTCTACCAAAAGCATAGAAACCATTATAAAATAATTAGCAATGGATAGAAGTCCGTAAAACCATCGAATATAAAAACTATTGAAAGCAGCGATGTGCTCGCGTGAAGATGCCCAGAAACCACCTTTAGAAGCCCCCAGAAAGCGTTTTGGAATAAAAGGTATCGCCCGGATCAGAAACGTAAAAAACACGTTCATAAGCAAAAATAAGCCCATATACGCGTAAAAGAACATATCCCTGCTGATTACGCGGCCAGGCCCTTCTTTAGAACCAAAATCAAGGGTAATATCTGGGGTCAATACATTATATACACCCAGGAGTACAACTACAAAACCTGCTACTGAAAGGTACCAGAGAAGCTTTACGTAAAATGTCATTTTTTAGAGGCTTTCATTAGAATAGTTCAAATATACCTCTATTTTAACAGTTATCATGAATAAAAAAGATAAAAAATTTCATTTTTATTCATGACTTTTTAATGCCCATTTAAGCACTATATAAGGTTGATTTACAACTCTTTACATTAATTCGCTACTCACTCAGAAGGCCATTAGAATCGTGTATACGGATAATATCTCAGAAAAATGTTTTTTAAGCCCTATATTAGGGCCATAGAATGAGTACAAACCTATACACCAACCCATAGCGCTGGAGCATAAACAACCTTTCATGGTTAAATGATATTGTCATCATGCTCCAGAACTATATAGCTATTAAAAAAATACTTATGAAAAAAATTGCAGTGATCGGTGCCGGAACAATGGGCAATGGTATCGTACACGTATTTGCTCAGAAAGGCTATCAAGTAGCCATGATTGATGTATCAGCAGAAGCTCTTAAAAAAGCACTTGGTACTATTGAAAAAAACATGGATCGCCAGGTAGCCAAAGGTAGCCTTGATGAAGCTACAAAGAAAGAAGCATTGGCAAACATCAGCACTTTTACCAACCTTGCTGAAGGAGTTGCTGAGGCAGACCTGGTCGTGGAAGCAGCTACTGAAAACATTGACCTGAAGCTGAAAATATTCAAGGATCTGGATCAACACTGTAAACCTGACGCAATCCTGGCTACTAATACTTCTTCTATTTCTATTACAAGAATTGCATCGGTAACCCAACGCCCCGATAAAGTAATTGGCATGCATTTCATGAATCCGGTACCGGTAATGAAATTGGTGGAAGTAATAAGAGGATATGCTACTTCTGATGCTGTTACAGAAAGTATTATGGAATTGTCGCGTCAGCTAGGCAAAACTCCTACTGAAGTTAATGATTACCCTGGCTTTGTAGCCAACCGCATCCTTATGCCTATGATCAACGAAGCAATCTACTCACTGTATGAAAGTGTAGCGGGTGTGGAAGAAATTGATACAGTAATGAAGTTAGGCATGAGCCACCCGATGGGTCCTTTGCAACTGGCTGACTTTATTGGCCTGGATGTATGCTTGTCTATTTTAAATGTGTTATATGATGGTTTTGGTAACCCAAAATATGCTCCCTGCCCCCTGCTTGTAAATATGGTTCAAGCGGGTCATAAAGGCATAAAATCTGGTAGCGGCTTTTATAATTGGTCACATGGTACCAAAGAGTTGATTGTAGCAGACCGGTTTAAGAAAAACTAATAGAATAAATTACAAAAAGCCCGTTTAGCAAATTACTAAACGGGCTTTTTTGCTTGATATCACTTTAATGCTAAAATACTAATTAAATTAGTATTTTACTAAACTGTAACATTGTTTTCTCTAAGTGCGTCATTTAGAGAGGTTTTAAGATCTGTGCTGGCCTTTCTTTGTCCAATAATAAGTGCACAAGGTACCTGAAAATCGCCTGCAGGAAATGATTTAGTATAAGAACCTGGTATTACTACTGATCGCTCAGGAACGAAACCACGGTACTCTTTAGGCTCAGGTCCTGTAACATCTATAACCTTAGAGTTTCCTGTAATAGTAACATTAGCACCTAAAACCGCCTCTTTTCCTATTCTTACTCCTTCTACAAGGATACATCTAGATCCGATGAATGCACCGTCCTCAACAATTACCGGCGCTGCCTGCAGGGGCTCTAAAACGCCTCCTATGCCTACCCCACCACTAAGGTGAACATGTTTCCCTATTTGCGCGCAGCTACCAACTGTAGCCCAAGTGTCTACCATAGTTCCTTCATCAACATAAGCTCCTATATTTACATATGAAGGCATTAAAATAACTCCTTTGCTGATATAAGCACCGTAACGAGCCACTGCAGGTGGCACTACACGAATTCCTTTCTGCGCATAGCCTGTTTTCAAGAGCATTTTATCGTGATACTCGTAGGGCCCTACTTCTAAAACCTGCATTTGCTGAATCGGAAAATACAGTACTACAGCCTTTTTTATCCACTCATGTACGGTCCATCCTCCTTCTCCGGGAGATGCAATACGCAATGTACCTGCATCAACCTGCTCAATTACAGAACGAATTGCATCTTTTGTCTGCTGCTCTTCCAGCAAGGCGCGGTTATTCCACGCTTCCTCAATAATATTTCTTAATTCCATTTACTAAGAGTTTAAGGTTCGAAATTATAAATAACTTTGAACTTCTAAAAAGTATGCTTCAAAAATATAATTAGCAAAACCATGTGATTACTAAACATGGATTAGTAACTTGAATACTAAATGACAAGATTAGCAAACATAGTAGTAGCTTCATTGCTAAAACCAGTAAACGACTCCAGAATGTTTACTAAAATTACTAAATCATTAATTACTAAAAGTTCTTACCATGTGCATTTAGTAGGCCATGTAGCAAGCCTTCCAGAAGCAGCTGCTAACCTTACATTTTACCCGGTGTTTAATTTTAATCGAATGGATAAAAAAAGACTCATGGTGCAGGTGCTTTTTTACAAAATATTGGTTAAAGTAAAACCTGAACTAATTATATGTAATTCGCCTGACTTATTGCCGGTTAGCATTTTATACAAAATAAAATTTGGGTGTAAACTGGTGTATGATGTGCTAGAAAATTACTATAGAAATGTAAGTTTTACTGATGCTTACCCGCCAGTTTTAAGAAATTTACTAGGTGCATCTTACAGGGGCTTTGAAATTGCCAGCAGGCCATTTATAGACCATTATTTTCTTGCTGAACAGCAGTATGAAAATGAGTTTTGGTTCAGCAAAGGTAAAAGTACTGTACTGGAGAATAAATACGCACCCGTTAGCGGGATTAGCAATGAAAAAAAAACAGGAAAAAAAGGAAAATTTAATTTAATCTATACAGGTACTATAGCCAGGAGCTACGGGGTTTTTGAAGCAATTGCTTTAACTAAAGCTTTGCATCAGGTAGATAACAGGGTAAAACTCAGTATTGTAGGTTTTGCGCCCGATCTTGAAGTATTAAACGAAGTATATCATGAAATAGTTACACTTCCTTACATAAAAGTTATAGGGGGCAATAAGATGGTACCTCATAGCCAGGTTATTGAGGAAATTATAGGATCTGACCTTGCTTTACTTCCCTATCATCAGGATCCACACATTAAAAATTGTATTCCTACGAAACTATATGAGTACATTGCTACTAAAACGCCAATGCTAATTGAGCACAATGATTTATGGGAAAAACTTTGCCAAAAATACAATGCTGCAGTATTTACTAACTTTAGCAATACTGATAATTTCGCTAAACTTTACGAACAATTAATTACTAAGTCTTTTTATGCTAATGTAGATGATGCTAAATTTAGCGATATTTATTGGCACCCCTCCTGCCATAATTTACTTTTAGCAAAAGTTGAAGAGTTGATTGGTAATTAAAAAATGACCTAAAATATTTTTTAGATTAACCTAAAATATTATTTTTACGTAAAGAAGTCCTGAATCTGTATGCTTAGTTTCGTAGAAGAAAATTATCTGAAGTCCATATACCATCTTTCCAATCAGGGACAGGTGGAGGTATCTACCAATGCACTTGCCGAGGCGCTGTCTACAAGACCCGCCTCAGTAACCGATATGCTTAAACGGCTATCGATAAAAGAGCTTATAAATTATGTAAAATACCAGGGAGTTTCATTAACTCCTGAAGGTAAGCAGCAAGCATTGCAGATTGTGCGCAAGCACCGCTTATGGGAGGTATTTCTGTTTCAGAAACTTAATTTTAACTGGGATGAGGTACATGAAGTAGCCGAGCAGCTGGAACACATACAATCCTCAGTACTCATAAAGCGCCTGGATGAATTTCTGGGCTTTCCGGAGTTTGACCCTCATGGCGACCCAATACCCGATGAACAAGGACGTATAAAAGCACGCCAAAAGCTGCCCTTACAGGAAATGCCTATGAGCCAGCATGGAATTGTAATCGGGGTAAAAGAAACATCAGCTCTTTTTCTGCAATTTTTAGATAAAGTAGGTATACAGATTGGCTCACGCATCCGGATGCTGGATAAAATTCCTTTCGATGGCTCTGTAGAAATATCGATCAATGAAAAAAATCCGGTTATCCTGTCTCATGACATTGCAAAAAACATTTATGTATCTCAACAATAATATACAGGTATTCTTACACAGGCTGCATCTACCAGGTTTTGTTACCACTATAATTTTAGCCTTCGTCCTTATTTCTGTTAATGGCTGCACCCAGGCAGATGAACGCAGTGATGATCCTCGCCTTTCTATTGTAGCTACTACCAACATACTGGGCGACATGGTAAAAGAAATTGCTGGTGATGCCGCCCAGGTTACTGCTCTTATGGGCCCTGGCGTAGATCCTCATTTGTACAAAGCAACACAAGGCGATGTACAGAAACTAAGGCGGGCGGATCTTATTATTTATAACGGTCTGCACCTGGAGGGAAAGATGACTGACGTGCTGGAAAGAATGCATCAATCCAAAAAAGTAATAAACGCTTCTGATGGCTTGCCGCGCGGGCAATTACGAAGGATGGAAGGCTTCCAGGATACTTACGACCCGCATATCTGGTTTGATGTAAGACGCTGGCGGCAGGCAGCTCAGTATGTAAGCTTGCAGGTACAGGAAGCAGACCCGGCCAATGCCCATGTTTACCAGGAAAATACAAAGCGTTATATCGCTGCTCTTGACTCGCTGGATGCAACCGTACAGGAAATGATTGCTTCTATTCCAGACGAACAGCGGGTGCTTATTACTGCCCACGATGCTTTTGGCTACTTTGGAGAACGGTATGGTATAGAAGTGAGAGGGTTGCAGGGTATTTCTACATTATCTGAGTACGGCCTGCAGGATGTAAGCCAGCTTGCCCAGTTTATTACTCAAAGGCGGATAAAAGCACTTTTTGTAGAATCTTCGGTACCCCGCAGATCTATTGAAGCCGTACAGGAAGGCTGCCGGCAACGTGGCCATGAAGTTAAAATTGGCGGTACCCTCTATTCAGATGCCCTGGCAGAGCCCTCGCATGAAGCGGGTAATTACATAGGTATGGTAAAATACAATACGCGTACGCTTGTAGAAGCGCTTCGCTGATTTTGATTGTGCTTAAATAACGATAAGTACTATGACAGCAATAACAACAAATTTGCCAGCACTGGAAGTACACGACCTTACAGTTACCTATAACCGTAAGCCAGTGCTTTGGAATATAGATATGCATATCCCATCGGGCGTACTGGCTGGGATCATTGGCCCTAACGGAGCAGGAAAATCTACCCTGATTAAAGCAGCGATGGGGCTGCTTCCTTTAAGCAGCGGCTATAGCAAAGTATGGGGCCAGCCTTTAGACAAGGTACGCGAAAGGGTTAGCTACGTGCCTCAGCGCGAAACAGTGGATTGGGATTTTCCTGCTTCTGCTGCAGATGTGGTGCTGATGGGCCGCTACGGTAAGCTAGGTTTATTTAAACGCCCCGGTAAACATGACAAAGAAATGGCAATGGAATGCCTGCGCATGGTAGGTATGGAGGCTTTTCATAACCGGCAGATCTCTCAGCTTTCCGGAGGCCAGCAGCAACGCGTTTTCCTGGCCAGGGCCCTGGCTCAGGAAGCAGACCTGTACTTTATGGATGAGCCTTTTGCAGGTGTGGATATGGCTACGGAAGCAGCTATCATTAAGCTTTTGCAGGAAATGCGGGACAAGGGTAAAACGGTAATTGTAGTGCATCATGATCTGCAATCAGCTGCTGAGTATTTTGACTGGATGATCCTGCTTAACCAACGCCTGGTAGCCTCCGGCCCTCGCGAAGAGGTATATACCCAGGAACTACTGCAACAAACCTATGGCGGAAAGCTAACCATTCTTTCGCGATTGAGTGACCTGATGCAGCAGCAACGCTTTCCGACACGCGAAAAAAAGCCCGAATCTCTCTGGTAAGCATTTGCTATGGAAACAATTATTGAATTTCTGAGCTTTACCGATCCCAACGTTCGCATTGTAACCCTGGGCACTATGTTATTGGCTGCCAGCTCTGCGATAGTAGGATGTTTTACTTTCTTAAGAAAGAGGGCCCTGGTAGGCGATGCCATTGCCCATGCAGTACTGCCTGGTGTATGCCTTGCTTTTATTGTAGGCGACACCAAAAATCCTCTTTTATTGCTGGCAGGTGCCTTTATTACAGGATGGCTTTCGCTTATTGCTATTGATCTTATTACCTCCCGAAGCAAAATCAAAGAAGACGCTGCCATAGGTATTGTATTATCAGTTTTTTTTGGTGTAGGTATTTTATTGCTAACTTCTATACAACATAGTGGCGATGCCTCACAAAGCGGGCTAGACAGCTTCCTGTTTGGTAAAGCCGCTGCCATTGGCCAGAGTGACCTGTATGCTTTTGGGTCCGTTGCACTACTCCTCTTGATTTGTGTGATTCTTTTTTTTAAAGAATTTACCCTTTTGTGCTTTGATGAGCAGTATGCTAAAGTCATTGGCTTCCCGGTTCGGTTGCTGGAGCTTCTGCTTACTACTCTTACTGTGCTGGCTGTTGTAATAGGAATACAAGCGGTAGGCGTGGTACTTATGGCAGCCCTGCTTATTACCCCTGCCGCTACTGCCCGCTACTGGACAGCATCTATCGTAAAAATGATTTTATTGGCTGCTGCCTTTGGTGCTTTATCAGGCTTTGGAGGAGCTTTTATATCTTTTGCTGCACCCGCAATGCCCACCGGCCCCTGGATCGTTATGGTACTTTCAACCCTGGCTTTTCTATCGTTTATGCTGGCACCTGAAAAAGGATATTTGTTCAGGCTATATAAGTCCAGGCAAACCCGTATTCGTATTCTGCAGGAAAATGTGCTCAAAACACTTTATCACCTGGGCGAGCCTACTGATGAATATTCAAGCTCACACACCCTGCAGGATATTGTACAGCGCAGGCAGCAACATGCCGGTGAGTTATCTAGTGGACTAAAAGGATTAAAGCAACAAGGCTTAATACAACAAAGCCAAGGCGCATATGCACTTACCCCGCTGGGCTTACTAAGGGCAAAACGTATAGTTAAGCTGCACCGCCTTTGGGAAATGTACTTAACCGAATTTCTAAAACTTGCCCCCGATCATGTACATGATGATGCTGATACAATAGAGCATCTTATTACACCGGAACTGGAGTTAAAACTGGAAGAACAATTAAAATATCCATCCAGGGACCCGCACGATCGCAACATACCTTATGCCTGAAATAAAACATGTAAACAAAGAAACATCGCCTTTAGGGTTTATACTTCATACCCTTACCAGGCAATGCTTCTGTTAAAATAAAATTAATTATGTTAAATGAAGAGGCCTTATTAATTATAGCAGCGGGCAGCCTGGTGGCTATTACCTGTGCTATTTTGGGTTGTTTTTTGGTTTTGCGCAGAATGGCTATGGTAAGCGATGCTATATCGCATGCAGTGCTGCCGGGAATTGTAATAGCTTTTTTACTGGCAGGTACCCGCGAATCGGTAAGCATGCTTATTGGTGCCGGGCTAATCGGTATGATATGCACTTTTATAATTGAGTTTTTGCATAGCAAAGTAAAATTACAAGCCGATGCTTCCATTGGCATTACATTTACCTGGTTGTTTGCCCTAGGCGTAATCCTTATTTCTTTATTTGCCAGCCAGGTAGACCTGGACCAGGATTGTGTATTGTATGGCGAAATTGCCTATGTGCCCTTAGAGCCTTATGTTTATCTATTGGGCTCCCCTATCGGCACCCGCACAATACTTACAATGGCTGTAGTATTACTATTGGTAATAGCCTTTGTTTGCATAGGCTTTAAAGAACTGTTTCTTACCACTTTTGATGGCGCATTTGCCATTAGCGTGGGCATAGCTGCTACTACATGGCACTATTTGCTAATGGGTGCAGTATCCATTACAACTGTTGCCGCTTTTGAGTCTGTAGGAGCTGTATTGGTTGTAGCCTTTCTGATTGTACCAGCTGCAACAGCCTACTTGCTTACAGACAACTTCATTAAAATGATTTTTATCGCTTGCCTGTCAGGCACAATAGCGGTAATTGGTGGCTATTACCTGGCCGTGGCAATTGATGGAGCTATTGCAGCAGCTATGGCAACTGTTACAGGTCTTCAATTTAGTTTTGCCTTTGCCTGGTACCGCTTTCGCCTTACCCGCAACACAAGCTTTGAGCTGGATAAAGGCCCTTCGTTAATAAACCCGGCGCAGACCTCTGTTGAAACAACAGCAGTAAATCCGCAGGCATAAAGGCATAAAGGCATAAAGTTTTGATTTTTAACTATAACAGCTTAGCTAACAAAGATTTATTTAACAGCTTAAAGCGGTTTTTTAACCTGGAAAATGATGTGATGGCTACCTGCCAGCCCATTCCTGCTCACGCCATGCACTTGCAAAAGATAAATACCTTGCTGGTCTGAAGTATAGAACTCAATAGTTTTAAGGCCATCGGGTCCGGAAACAACCGTGGGCGACCAGTATAACACAGTGCGCAGATCCGGCACACGGCTTGCCCTCAGGGCAGGTGTATCGTAACGGGGTACATAAAACTCACGCTGTAGCTGCAATCCCTCATGCTCTACAAGTAGTGCAGCAGGGTCCAATTTAAACCCTGGAAAATCGCCATTGTACGTTCGGAAGTTAATAATTCCATTATAGTAGGCAGATTCCAGGTAATACTTGTGCCCCACAACATCTATGGATTTTACCAGCAGAGGATTGTAAGCCATGATCTTATCCGCATCTGAAAGAGGTATGCCGTCCAGCATGATCAGAGGATCTTTCAAAAGCAAGCGGCTGCCTTCATCGGCTACTTTAAGTATAAACCGGCCTCTCCTTTTACGTACCGCCACTGTCCATACGTATTCCCGGAGTACCTCTTCCATAACCCTGAAACGGTTATAATCATCAAGTTGGTAAGTATGATCACCTAAGCCATAAAAGGGAAGCGTATCAATTTGCGGCATCAGGAACCTGGATAGACCTGCCTGGTGATGTGCCTGCTGTACCTGTAGGTGAAGGTTCTGGTAAGGCAGTGCCTGCAACAGTTCCTTACCAGCATTAAAAACAGGTAGCCTGGTAGCAGAGTGGCCCGGGTAAAATGGATTTAGCCAGGTAAAAGTACTGCTTGTATCTTTGGCATTTACAGGCATAAACACAAGGTCCTGCAAGTCATATAAGCCATCTGGTGCAAAGCGTACTCTCCCCTCTGCATCGCTAACAGCCCTGTTCAGGCGCACGCGCTTTCCGGGCGTAACCATATACCACTGCTGTCCTGCCACCGGCTGAGAGGTTTGTTTATGTACAATCTTTCCTTCTACCAAAAGGCCCTTTTCTTCTGCCGAATACGCAAACATGGGCTTTTTTTCTGCCAGGACATCATCCCATTTAAACTTTCTCCAGCCATGGGTCAGCATCAGGTCATCCAGTGCAGCTTCGGTTTCAGTATCACTATTCACAAAATAATAACCAGGCTCTTCAATATACCCTTTCAGGTCGCTACTTAACCATAGGTAGCTCTGCAGCGATGCTGTTGCTTGTTGCTGCCCGGCTTCCAACTTATAAACAGCAACCGACATATCGGCTGGCAAGGGCTGTCCATCTGCCAGCGATTTAAATTGTGCCTCTACCTGGCTGCGCGGCTGGTAATGCTCAGCATCCAGCGTTACATTGATATCAAGGCTTTGTAAAGGTCTTTTAAAATACAGACGTTCACACACTGGCTGCCTGCGGTCATCAAACAAAGTGAGGTGCGATATTCCTTCTCCTAATACAGCTTTATCAATGGTAAAAATAGCCTGCCCTTGTGTTAGGGTACTGGCTACAGCTAATTTACCTACTTGTTTTGTATGCCCGAACAGGTATACTATGGGCTGCTTACCATCATCGGCAAGGCCGGCCGTACTAACCAACACACGGAGCTTGCTGCCCATGTCTACCAGCCTCATGGCATAGCCCCTGGCTTGTACGGGGGGCAGGGCGGTGCTGTACACACGGCCATACTCATCCTTTATAAAGGCTTTGTACAGCTGCCCTGGTGCGGGTATCAATAAAAAGTGACCAATGCCAAACTTTCTTGCTTTGAAATAAGCCACTGTATCAGCCTGCTGATTGAGGATAAAGCCACTGGCATTAATGCCTTTACCATACAGATCTGTTACTTTAAACGCTACCTTGCTTTGCACACCAGCTACCAGGTATCCACCCTCCGGAAATAATTGTACATGGAGGCCAGCTGTATCTGCAACAGTAGTTAAAGCAGCACTCACGCCCTTTTCTGTACTGATCAACGTAATTGTTTTTTCGAAGAAAAAATCGGGTCCTCCATTTCTCATTACGCTGGTATAGGCCCGTAGCAGGTAATGCCCCGATTGTGCCCCGGCTGGTATTATAAAAGAGCCCGCTCCACTACCCTCATCCAAGCTTATTTTTGCCTGAAGCAAGGGTGTATGGTATTGATCTAGCACTTCAACATAGGCTATCTTGCTTATGGGCGTGGGTATATGTTGCTTACCCTCCAGTGCATATACTTTAAACCACATTATTTCCCCAGTAAGGTATGTAAGCTTATCTGTATGCACAAACACCTTTTCCTGTGGCTGCGCTGCAGTATACCGGTCAAATTGTTGTTGTAGCGCCTTTGCTGGGGTAGTATCCTGTGCCCACACTAAAGCAGGCACCATTAATGCAGTTAAGAGCAGGATAATATAAGGTGTTGAAAGAGATCTCATAATTGAATGCGCTTAGGGCCAGAACGCTGGTTTTATATTAATGCCTCCCTGCAGTCTGCAATCGGTGCAGCTTTTCTTTGCATATGTATAAATACCATCATCTATGAATAAAACAAGGTCATGTACACCCGAGTTAAATTCAGTAAAGCCAGTGTTTTTGATATTTAGAGTATCAAGTGCACATCCCGGAGGATTCCAGGTAAAGCCCCATGGGCGAACATCGTCTGCAGAAATGAACATGCGCTTTTCCTGCCTGTGCCGTGTACTGAAGTATCCCAGCACCGGGGTATTTGCTTTATTGATACAAGTGTAGTTACCCGTTACCAGCGAAGGCTGGGCGTCAAAAAGAGTACCTACATTTTCGCTGTTGTTTCTTAACATTTCCCTGTAGCTATACTCTTCCTTACTAATGGCATATTGCCCCACCAGAATACTGTACCCATAACTAAAATAAGGAGTTCTGCCTGGCCGGAAAAGAAGTTGCTGGTTGCTGATCACATCTTTACTAAGGCGTTCAGAAGTTCCAATAAAGATAGCACTTGGCTTTTCTGTTTTCCAGCATATATATATGGACTGAGCCCGGTTTACAAGCTGCCCGTCTGGCAAAAGTTCGTAGCGGGAGTTTTCGTTTGCCCGGTACTGCCAGGTTTCTGCTATATCCCACAGGTAATAGCGGGTGGCATTATTATCATCGTGGGTAGAAACTTCTATAGCAATTCCTTCCTGCTGTACCCGCCAGCTAAGGCTATCAATGGCGGGAGTTGTACGGGCTGTAACATAGTCAGACACATACTCGGCCCCATCCTGTGCTTTTACACGTAGCCTGTAGCGGCTTCCCAGTATTACCGGTACATCCGTTACCTGGTAGTGGCCGTCTTCTTTGGCGCTTAAAGGAAATGCTTCATTTCTCTCACTTTCCAGGGTGATGGTGGCATGAAGTGCGGGTATTGGTTTGTCGCGGTTGGCAAGGTCCTGCGTGTAGCTGAGCCGTATGTTGCAGGCTCTCTGCTCAACATCCAGGTAACCGTTTATCACCAGGATGCGGGTATCGCCCCCCGTTACCGGCAACTCGTAAGGATCAATACAACCATTACACAGCAACAGCAATCCAACCCATATCCATAGTATCCGATGCATAAATGCTTAAAACTTAAAGTTGTAGGTAAGTGTAGGGATCGGTTGGCCAAAAACAGACAACCTGTACCCATTAATTTCGCCCCGCTCGGTCACAAAAAACACAGAGTATGGATTTCTTCTGCCAGTCAGGTTATACACTGCCAGGGTCCATGAGCTGTGAGCCAGTTTTTTAACTTTGTGATTTCCTTCCAGGTTAATGGCTAAATCTGCCCTGTAGAAATCAGGAATACGGTATTGGTTACGCCCTGAGTAATACACCCGCATAGCGCCATCCATTTCATACACGGCCATTGGCAGGGTAATGGGCCGGCCGGTACTGTAAGTAATGTTAAAGGAAGCACTTAAGCGCCTGCTGAACTTGTAGTTGGCTACCATGGTCATATCGTGCGGCTTATCAAAATTGCTGGGATAATACTTACCCTGGTTTATAACCTCCTGGTTAAATAGGGAGTTGGTACGCAACAGGGAGCGTGAATACGTATAGCTGATCCATCCGTTTAACTTGCCTGCTATGCGCCTGATCATAAATTCTGCACCATAGGCCATGCCTTGGGCATTCAGCACGACTGTTTCAGGATGCTTGTTTAAGAACAATTTAGCACCGCTCCTGAAATCGAGCACATTAGCCATGGTTCTGTAGTAGGTTTCTACAGAGGTTTCGATAGTATTAGAGTTAAAATTTCTGAATAAGCCAATGGAATACTGGTTTCCTATCTGTGGGCGTATGTGCAGATCGCTCAGCTTCCAGATGTCTGTTGGCGAGATCATGGCGGTATTGGTCAGCATATGGAGGTACTGGCGGGTGCGGTTATAAGAAGCCTTAAGCGAGGTGCTTTCATTGAGGAAGTAACGTACTGCCAAACGATATTCCGGACCCTGGTAAGTATTGATCACTTTATTAGCGTCATAAGTAAGAGTGTCGGTAATGTTACGGGTTTCCTTTGCCAGGCCTTCCGGATAGGCATATACTGACTTTGGGCCAAGGTAATTGTACAGGGAGTACCTCAGGCCTGCCGATAAGGAAAGCCTGGAGCTTATATCATACTTGCTATTAATATAAAGCGCACTTTCCAAAGCCTGCTCGGGTGCTACGGCATCAGTTAATACTAAAGACTCGCTACCCAGGGGCTGCTGGCTGCCTGGGTGCAGTTTATAGTGAATCGAACTTATTCCTGCATCAATAGTATGGTTGGCAGAAGGAAAGTAGCTTACATCTGCCTTGATGTTAGACTGGTTAATGGCATAGGCCATGCGCGAAGCGGTAAGAGGATTGCGAGTGCTTTTTATAGAAAAGTCATAGCCACTATAGGTAGCTGTAACAACACTATAAAGCTTGTTACTGAATACACGTTTCCATTTCAGGGAAGCGGCCTGGTTGCCATAGGCAAAGGTAGTATCAAAACCCAGCCTGAAGTGATCCCGGCTCTGGTAGGCATGCAGGGTAAGGCTGTTTTTTTCGTTAAACTCGTGGCTAAGCTGGGCATTAACATCCCAGAAGGAGGCTTTACTGTTCGCTACCATAGGGTTAGGGATGCGGCTAAACAGCCAGTTGGAATATGTGGAACGCCCCCCGATCAGGAAGGAGGTTTTGTCAGTCATGATAGGCCCTTCCAGGGTCAGCCTGCCGGTAACCAGCCCAATGCCGCCAGCCCCGGAGAACTTCTTTTTGTTTCCTTCGCGGGTGTTTACTTCCAATACGGAAGAGAGCCTGCCTCCCAGGTGAGCGGGTAAATTGCTTTTATAGAGCTCTACATTTTTTACCACATCGGGGTTA
>FPIC01077605.1_pt1 | contig 27775 bp, 34 predicted proteins | sample 1504481 | NCBI WGS metagenome assembly FPIC01 (sample SAMEA4475357, study PRJEB15587) | soil metagenome | biome: Soil; feature: Field | place: India | collected 2015-03-11 | depth 0 m
GTTCGAATCCAGGCACCCCAGCTTTCCACAAACTTAAAAGGAGTGTGTCATGCTCGGTTCTATAAAGCTCCTTACGGGAACAAGCAATCCAAGGCTTGCTCAGGAGATTGGGGAGTATCTAGGCATTCCCCTTTCTGATGCCCTTGTGGGACGGTTTAGCGACGGTGAGGTGAGAGTAAAGATAAACGAATCCATGAGGGGTGAGGATGTTTTTGTAATTCAGTCCCTCGGGCATCCAGTTAACGACAGCATAATGGAGCTTTTGCTTTTGCTTGATGCCCTCAAAAGGGCCTCCGCAGGCAGGATAACCGCAGTTATTCCCTACTTTGCCTACGCAAGGCAGGACAGGAAGGACAAACCAAGGGTGCCCATAAGTGCAAGGCTTTTAGCGGACCTTATAACCACCGCAGGAGCCCAGAGGCTTATTATAGTGGACCTTCATTCACCCCAGATACAGGGCTTTTTTAACATACCGGTGGATAACCTTTATGCCCTCGGCGTTCTGTATGAATACCTGAGCAAAAGGCTTGAGGGTGATGTGGTGGTGGTCTCTCCTGATGCGGGGGGTGTGGAAAGGGCAAGGCTTCTGGCAAACAGGCTTGGCTCTTCAATAGCCATCATATACAAACGCAGACCAGAACCAAACGTGGCGGAAGTGCTTGACCTCATAGGTGATGTGAAGAATAAGACTGCGGTCATAATTGACGATATCATAGACACGGCTGGAACCGTTGTAGCCGCCACCCACATGCTACTTTCAAAGGGCGCTAAATCTGTATTTGTATGTGCCACTCATGGTGTTTTTTCGGGCCCTGCCATTGAAAGGCTAAAAGAATCTCCTATTGAAGAGGTTATTGTTACTAACAGCCTTAACATGGAGGGCAAAAAGTTTGAAAAGCTTAGGGTAGTTTCCATAGCACCCCTTGTGGGCGAAGCCATAAGGAGGGCACATGAAGGTGAATCAATAAGCTCATTGTTTGCATAAAGGAGGTTCAGAGATGAAGAGGGTATCCTTAAAACTCATGCCAAGAAGGCTCGGAAGGAAGAGCGAGCTCAAAAGGTTAAGAAGGGAAGGCTATGTACCGGTGGAAATATACGGTAAGGGTGTGGAAAACATACACGCCTACATGAGCCTGAAAGACCTAAAGTCCTTGCCCCATGGTGAAACCTTTTTGATAGAAGCCGAGATAGATGGAGAAAAAAGGCTCTGCCTTCTCAAGGAGATACAGTTTGGCTGGCTCGGTGATAATCCCTTGCATGCGGACCTTCAAGACATAAGCCAGACGAGGGAAATAGAGTTAGAGGTTCCCATAGAGTTTGTGGGCACACCTGCTGGTGTTGGTCTTGGTGGAACCTTTGAGGTTCTTATGCACACGCTGACAGTTAAAGCTAACATAGATAACCTTCCTGATAAGATAGTAGTAGATGTGAGCAGTCTTGGACTGGGCGAAGCCTTGCATGTGAGGGATATAGTGCCACCAGAGGGATGTGTAATTATGGATTCTCCAGAAGAGACTGTGGCGGTGGTGCTTGAGCCAGAGGTGGAAGAGACTACTGCTGAAGCTACTGAATGATAAAGCTCATAGTAGGGCTGGGAAACCCGGGCAAGAAATATGAAAGGACAAGGCACAATGTGGGCTTTATGGTGGTGGATGAGCTTGTCCGGAGGCTCAGGATAAAGGGATACAAAGAGGAATGCCTGTCTCACCTGTACAAAACCAACCTTGCCGGAAGAGAACTGCTCATAGCAAAACCTCAAACCTTTATGAACAATTCTGGGCTGGCGGTTATAAACCTGTTAGAGGAATACAGCATAGAGCCAGAAGAAATGCTGGTAGTTTATGATGACCTTGACCTTCCCCTTGGCAAGTTAAGGCTAAGGCTTGAGGGCAGTAGTGGGGGACATCACGGAATTGAATCCATCATAAGAGAGGTAAGGACGGAAAAGTTCCCCAGGCTAAAGGTGGGCATTGGAAGACCAAAGGATAAGAATAAGGTGGTGGAATACGTGCTATCGCCCTTTGAGAAGGAAGAATGGGAGGTTATCTCAAGGGTTCTGGAAAGGGCAGGCGAATGCCTTTTAAGATGTGTGGAGTTTGGGATAGAAGAAAGCATGAACTTCTGCAACGTGCAGGTGTAGAATAAAATAGAAGGAGGTTCTACATGGACTTGAAGAAAATTCCAGCAGGTAAAAACCCACCCGAGGACATCTATGTGGTGGTGGAGATTCCACAGGACAGCCCCATAAAGTATGAACTTGATAAAGAAAGCGGTGCTGTCTTTGTGGACAGGTTCCTCTTTACCGCCATGCACTACCCTTTCAACTACGGCTTTATCCCTCAGACTCTTGCAGACGATGGAGACCCGGTGGACGTTTTGGTAATATCTCAGTATCCTGTGGTTCCGGGTTCTGTAATAAGGTGCAGACCCATAGGTGCCCTTGAGATGAGAGATGAGGAAGGACTGGACACCAAGCTTATAGCGGTGCCCCATTCCAAGCTTGACCCCACCTACGACCATATAAAAAGTGTTGAGGACCTGCCTCAGGCACTTCTTAGCAAAATAAAGCACTTCTTTGAGCATTACAAGGAGCTTGAGCCGGGCAAGTGGGTAAAGGTGGAGAACTTTAAGGGCATGGATTTTGCCCTTGAGGAGATTAAAAAGGGTATAGAGAACTACAAGAAGAATGTATGAAGAGGTTTTGCAAAAGGCTAAAAGGGTCTTTGACCTTGAAATACAGAGCCTGATAAAGCTAAGGGATTCCTTAGATGAGTCCTTTGTGAGGGCGGTGGAGCTTATAAACGCCTGCGAGGGCAAGGTTATAACCACGGGCATAGGTAAGTCCGGGCACGTAGCTCAGAAGGTGGCTTCTACCCTGTCCAGTACAGGCACGCCCGCTCACTTCCTGCACCCGGCGGAGGCTCTCCACGGAGACCTTGGAGTTATAGACGAAAAGGATATAGTGCTTGCCTTCTCCAACAGCGGAGAGTCTCCTGAGGTATTGTCTTTGATTCCCTATATAAAACTTTTAGGAGTGAAGCTGATAGCCATCACCAACAACCCCAACTCCACCTTAGCAAAGCATGCGGACATACATATATTCTTAGGGGTGGATAGAGAAGCTTGTCCTCTACAGCTTGCACCCACAAGCTCCTCCACCGCATCCCTCGTGCTTGGAGATGCTCTTGCCATGGTGCTTTTGGAGCTTAAAGGCTTTACAGAAAAGGACTTTGCCCTCAGACACCCGGCAGGCTCTCTGGGAAGGAGGTTAAGAAAGGTTAGGGACCTTTGCCATACGGGTGAAGAGGTGCCGGTGGTGCGTGAGGACACTTCCATGAAGGAAGTGGTTATTGAGATGTCCGCCAAAGGCTTTGGAGCCACCGCGGTGGTAAATGAACAGGGCAGGCTTGTGGGGATAATAACGGACGGAGACCTGAGAAGGTTTGCCAACAGAGGTGGCAGCTTTGAAAGGGACAGGGCAAAAGACGCCATGACAAGAAACCCAAAAACCATAGACATGGAAAGCCTCGCTGCAGAGGCTTTAAGGAAGATGGAAGAGCATAAGATTACCGTTCTCATAGTGGTGGATAAGGAAGAAAAACCCATCGGTATCATACATATGCATGATATACTCAGGGCGGGTGTGGTATGAAAAGGCTCTCGGTCCTTGGCTCAACGGGCTCCGTGGGCAGTCAGACCCTTGAGGTAGCCAGAGCCTACAGGGAGGAGTTTGAGCTTGTGGGTCTGGTGGCTAAAAGAGCCTCAGAAAAACTCCTAAAACAGGCAGTGGAGCTGTCTCCCAGGTATGTGGTGTGCTACGAGGAGCCTTCCAAGGACTGGCTTTCGGCACTTCCGGAGAAGACCACCTTCATAAAGGGTGAAGAGGGGCTTTTAAGAGCCATTGAAGAAGCGGACCTTGTGATGAACGCCATATCTGGCACAGATGGTATCCTGCCCACTTACCACACACTCCAGAAGGGTAAAAGATTGCTCGCCTCCAACAAGGAATCTTTAGTCTGCCTTAAAGAGATGGTGGAAGGGCATAGAGACCTTATCGTGCCTGTGGACAGCGAGCACAATGCCCTCTTCCAGCTACTTTCCTTCGTGGAAAGAGAAGATATAAAGAAGGTCTATCTGACTGCCTCCGGCGGACCCTTCAGGAATAAAAGCCTTGAAGAGTTAAAGAATGTGAGCGTAGAGGAGGCTTTAAAGCATCCTACGTGGAACATGGGGGCTAAAATAACGGTGGATTCAGCCACCCTCATGAACAAGGGCATGGAGCTTATCGAGGCAGTGAACCTTTTTGGCTTGCCCGTTGAGTCCATTGAGGTGGTTGTGCATCCTCAAAGCGTGGTGCATGGCATAGTGGAGTTAAAGGACGGAAGCTTCCTTTTTCACACATCTCAGACGGACATGAGAATTCCTATCCTGCACAGCCTCTTCTATCCTGAGAGAAGAAGCTTTCCCTTTGAGAAGAAGAGCCTTTTAGAGCTTTCTCCGATAACTTTTGAAGCCCTTGACAGGGAAAAGTTCAGAAGCGTATCCTTATGCAAATGGGTGGCTCTTATGGGTGGCGTGTATCCGGCCGTTCTTGTGGGAGCGGACCAGGCGGCGGTTGAGCTGTTTCTTGAGGGCAGGATTGGCTTTCTGGATATAGTGAGCCTTGTGGAAGAGGTGCTTTCACAGGTTAGTCTGCCAGAACCAAAAAAGTTAGAAGACATCCTTGAAGCCATAGACTGGGCTTACAGAAAGGGTAGAGAGCTTGCGGAGGTTCTAAGTTGAAGGGCTTTACACTTGCGATAGCCTTTATTTTCTTCTCCTTTTTACCCTTTTATCTCTTTTCATCACCGAAGAGTAGCAGTATATCCTTCCGGACCTCAGACCTGGAAAGCTTTCGGGTAAAGGAAGGAAAGGAGGGCGGAGAGCTTAGGTTCATACTTAGCTCGGACCCAAAAACCCTTAACCCTGCAGTGGCGCAGGAAACTTCCTCAACGGCGGTACTATCAGACCTATTTACAGGACTTACCAAAGTGGACCTGAAAACCATGCAGGTTGTACCAGACCTTGCGGAGCGATGGGAGGTAAAGGAGGGTGGCAGGGTGTATATCTTTTACCTGAAGAAGGGCGTAAGATGGAGTGATGGTAAGCCCTTTACTGCGGAGGACGTGGTTTTTACCTACAGAGATGTGTATCTGAACCCAAACATACCCAATTCTACGGGTGATATGTTCAGGGGGGTTTTGAAAAGTCCTGAGGATATTAAAAACTTTGTGAGGAAATTAGACGACTACACGGTGGAGTTTAGACTTCCAGAACCTTTTGCCCCCTTCCTGCAGGCTCTGTCCGCAGGCATCCTGCCAAAGCACAGGCTTGAAAGGTATGTAAGGGAAGGTACCTTTATGACTGCGTGGAACGTAAATACGCCCGTAGAGGAGCTTGTGGGAACAGGACCTTACAGGCTCAAAAGGTATATAAAGGGTGTGCTTGTGGAATACGAGGCGAATCCATACTATTATGAGTTTGACGCCTCTGGAAGGCAACTGCCTTACATAAAAAGGAAGATTGGCTACATAGTGCAGGACCCGGACACAGCTCTGCTCAAGTTTTCACTCGGAGAGACCGACTACATGGGTGTTAGACCGCAGGATGTTCTGTTCCTCAGCCGTCTAAAGGGCACGCTTCTTTATGACCTCGGTGCCACACCCTCCACCACCTTCCTTGTCTTTAACCAGAACCCCAACTCAAGCCTTGCTAAGTATAAATTAAAATGGTTCTCAAACCCCACCTTCAGAAGAGCCATATCTCACGCCATAGACAGGGAGGGCATGTGCTACCTTGTCTATAACTCCCTTGCAAGCCCCCTATACAGCCCCATAACGCCCGCCAACAGACCCTACTACGAGGAGGGTCTTTTCCCCGTCTATGAATACAACCTGAAGAAGGCAAGAGATCTACTTGAAAGCATCGGCTTTAAAGACAGGAACGGAGATGGATGGCTGGAGGACCAGGAGGGCAACAGGCTTGAGTTTGTCCTTCTGACCAACGCAGGAAACAAGGAAAGGGAAGCTATAGGTAATATCATAAAGGAGGACTTGGAGAAAATAGGCGTGAAGGTCATATTCAGACCCATAGACTTTAACACTTTGGTGAGCAGGCTCACATCACCCCCCTATGATTGGGAAGCTGTGATAATAGGTCTTACAGGAAGCATGGACCCCCACTTCGGAAGGAACGTGTGGCATTCTTCTGGCACGCTTCATATGTGGAACCCAAGGCAGAAGACACCGCAGACCGAGTGGGAAAGAAAAGTAGATGAGCTTTTTGATAGAGGTGCCACAGAAATAGACTTTAAAAAACGGCTTGAAATATACAGACAGGCCTACAGGATAATAGCAGAGCAACAGCCTATGATTTTCTTAACAACGCCCAAAAGTATGCTTGCAGTAAAAGATGGCTTTGAGAACCTCTTCCCTACCGTGTGGGGTTGGTATAAGGAAGAATACCTTTTTAAGAGATAAGCTCGCTCAACCGTTCCTTCAAAGCCTTATAGGTCTCTTCTCTGAGTATCTGCTCCACATTCACTGCTGATAGGTATCTGGCTACCTGTTCTCTTATTACCTCCTCCACTACGCCTTCTATGGAGGATATTATGCTTCTGCGCAGTTCCTCCTTATCTAACATGGAGCTTATGATAGATTGCATGGTTGACGGTGAGAAGTGCTCGCTTAATGCACTTTTTAGCACATTTGCAAGATCTTGTGCCACGTTTTCAAGGGGTAAAGATGGAAGGATTTTTTCCTGCGGTTTTTCAACATGCTCTTCTTCCTTAGGAGCTTCCATTACAGGTTGTTTTTCTATGACTTCTTCCACCTTTTCTTCCTTTACTGAACTCATCAAGCCTTCAAGTAGCTCCATAATACTCACCTCCTCTTCAGGAGGTGGTAGCTCAGCAACTTCTTCAGAGGCTGGCTTTTCCATAAGCGGGTAAACTTCCTGAACCTCCCTTGAAAGCTCTATTACTTTATCTATAGCCTTGCTAAGCTCAGCCTCTCTGCCGTATGCATACTTCCTAGGCAAAGGTATATTATCCACATCTATGGTAAAAAGCTCATCTATCAAAAGAATAAAGGGTTTTGAGGATAGTCCTTCTTCCTTCGACATCTCCATCAGAGTTTTCTGCGCTAACATACCAGAAATGGTATCAAAGAGAATAATGTCCGCATCGTAGGCTTTTGTGGTAGCTTCTTTCATGTTTCTTGCTTCCTCTATTTGGAACAGGTCTCCAAGCTGTTCCTTAATGCTATTTATTAATGCATTATCAAAGGAAACTATCAAAAGTTTCCTCATGCTGGGTGGTATTTGAGTTTGCATAGAGGCACCTTCTACTTCAACCTCCTCCAGTCTTTCTTTTTGCTTTGTCTTGTCTACCTCTGCCATTTCCTTTGACAACTCTTCTTCACCTATAAAGGGCAATTTCTCTAAAATAATCTCTCCCTCTGGTAGTTTATTAGGCTTTTGGACTCCTGCTGAGGTTTCCACCTGTAAGATCTCCTCTGGTATTACCTCCTGTATTTCCGTTATTTCAGTCTGTAATACGCTTAGTATTTTATCTACAGCCTCGTCTCGTGCCAGTTTTATCTTACGAGGAGGCAGTATGTTATTCATATCCACAGGGAAAAGGTCATCCACAAGCACTATGTACTTGGAATCTTTAAATTTTTGCTTATACATGTTATTGATGTCATCTTCAGATATAGAACCAGATATTGCATCATACACGATTACATCCACATAAGAAGAAGTTGTATTAATCGCCTCCTCACCGTTTTTAACATCAATCACATTATACTGGCTTAGCACATCTCTAAGCTTCTTGACTAAATTTCTGTCAAAGGAAACTATAAGTATGTTCATGGTTTACCCTCCATCTCTTTTATTATATCGTCAAGTATTTTTTTGGCTTCTTCAGAACTTTCCTTTGGAATTATGCCTGCCGTTGCAATGGTCAGTCTCAAAGCCTTTAACCGTTTTATAAATTCCTGGTCTATAACTTTGTTCTTAACATCTTCCTGTGCAGGTGCAGGGGTAAGCTCTGACCCTCTTATCATAAGCAAGGTAGCCAGAAGGAAAAGCACAAGGCCCGCGGCTGTAAGACCTAAATATGCAGGGTTCTCATAGATAGCGATTAAATAATCACCAAGATTTGGGTCCTTCGTGTATGTATAGACCCGTCCCAGGGTTCCCTCATAATAGCCCGAGACATAACCGTTGAAATCTACAGGCTTTGTAAAGTTTGCAGTGGTAATGAGCTTTCCATCTTTAAGCCATATGACTACAAGGTTTTCTTCCAGATTTTTCAGCCTTATTCTATTGTTACCTGCCTGCAGTTCGTAAAGTATCTGTGCCATGTTCTCGTTGACTTTTGAAAGCTTTTTCCTTGCATACAGTTCAAAGGACATCCACATACCCACCACAATTAGAATTAGTCCAAGTATAAACATTAAAGGTATCCAGACTCTCCTCATATTAGCCTCCCAGGGTGATGGCTTCTATAAGTATGGAAGGAGAACCCACATTTGCATAAAAGCGTAAATCCTTCCCCACTTCCACCACAGAGCCCCATACCTTCTTTATATTACCAGCCATAACAGCTCCCCTTACCCTTTTTTCTACCCTTCCTCCCCTGTAAATTATACCAGATACACCCAGGGAAAAATCACCAGAAACAGGGTCCACCGTGTGAAGCCCCATGAGATCGGTAGCAAGGAATACCCTTTCCTCCAGGCTTATAAGTTCCTCAAAACTTCTTGTGCCGGCTTCTATATACAGGTTCCTTATACCCACATTTGGCAAGCTTCTAAAACTTTCCCTGATCGCATTACCCGTAGAAGCCTGACCTGACTTTATGCCTGTGTAGGTGTTATGTAAAAAGCCTTTAAATATACCCTTATCCACCAAGGAGAAGGTGTTTGTGGGATTTCCCTCCACATCAACGGGAAGGCTCATAAAGCCCTCTGAAAGCAGTCCATCATCTATAATGCTTAACTTTTCTGAAAAGACCCTTTGTCCCTCCATTCCCTTCAGAAAGGTCTTGCCTTTTATCAGTGCATCTCCGAGGAATATGGGGCTGAAGGCTTCAAGAAGCATGGCGGAGGCTTCTCTAAAAAGTACCACAGGCATAAGGGTTGGTTCTAATGCATCGGGCTTTAGGACTGCAGTTGCCTTAAAGATTGCCTCCTCTAACATATTGTCAAAGGGCAACCTGGAGAGCCTTCTTGAGCCTGCATAGCTGTAAGATATGGAGCTGTCTGTTTCTTCCTCTGCCACAACAGCCATCAGGGAAGAAAACCACGTGCCCCTGTAGCTGTATTCAAGCCCCAGCGAGTTTATACAGGAGACCTCCAGTTCCGTCTCCTTTAGACTAACCTTCCTGACCCCCTTTATCCTTCCATCCCTTGCTTTTGCCTTCCTTTCCAGCTCTATCAAAAGCTCAATTCTATCATCAAGAGAAAGGGACAGCCCCTCGGGGTCATAGTAGGTTTCCAGCTCTCCGTAGTTTTTATGCGCGCGCAGTTCAAAGCCTTCGTCCTCTGGTGTGAGCTCACACACCTCTACAGCCTTCCTTACACATTCCTTAATTGCCTCTTCCTTTAACTCCGTCGTGTAAGAAAAGCCCATGCGTTTGTTTTTAAAGACCCTTATGCCAACGCCCACTTCCTGAGCCTTCAGTATATTCTCCAGTTTCTCATTGGCGGTTTCCACTGTTTTCTTTTTTCTGTTCTCTACGTATATTTCATACTCATAGCCTTTTCCTATGGCTTCTTTGACCCATTCCTCTATCCTGTTCATGCTTCACAATTTTAAAAGAAAAAGGTAAATGGGTGCGGTAAAAAGTGTGGAATCAAACCTATCCACAAAACCACCATGCTCTCCCAGTATGTTGGAAAAGTCCTTAATACCAAGCTGTCTTTTTATAAAGCTTTTGAAAAGGTCGCCCATGAGGGCAAAAAAGACCATAGGAAGTGAAAAGATAAGACCCCTGTAGCCATGTAAAAGCACGAGAATCAACGTTCCACCCGCATAACCCCCCAAGAGACCTTCCCAGGTTTTTTGGGGTGAAAGCCTTGGCGCAAGGGCATGTTTGCCATAGGTTTTACCCACATAATAGGAAAGCACATCCATACTCCATACAAAAAGCAGAAGTTTAACAACCGCATAGGGCTCGTATTTTTTCAGTGCAAGCAGGTATACGGGCAGTAAGGAGGAGTAAAAACCTATAAGGAAAGCCTTCAGAAACTGCGCCATGTTCCAGTACTTCCAGCCTATGTAGAAGGAAGTTAGAAAGATAGCAAGAAGTCCTATTTCCAGCCAGAGGGACATGATGCAAAAAAGTGCTGGAAAAAGATAAAACTCACGGATGCTAAGGGTCTTGCATAGCTCGTAGGACAGGAAAAGGGTCAAAATTAAAACAGCAATGTAAAAAACCCCATAGGGTGCAAAGGCAAAAAAGAGAGATGTTAAACCTATTACTAAGCCTATACCCTCTCTACCTCTCGTAAACTGCACCAAACCTCCTTTCCCTCTTGGAATAATCTTCAATTGCTTTTAGTAGTTCTTCTCTGTTAAAGTCTGGCCAGTAAACCTCTGAAAAATATAGCTCCGTATAGGCGATATGCCACAGAAGGAAGTTTGATATACGTTTCTCGCCACCCGTTCTTATAAGAAGGTCTGGTTCTGGCGCACCCTCTAAGTCAGAAAAGGCTTTTATACTATCTTCGCTTATATCCTGCCCCTTCTCAAGTAGCCTCTTTACAGAACGAACTATCTCGTCCCTGCCCCCATAATCTACCGCAAGAAGAACTCTTATTCTAACCGCTTCAGGCTTTGTGTTTTCAGCACATTCCATTTCTCTCATCAGGCTTTTTGGAAGCCTGCTCCTCCGTCCTATGAAACGAAGCTCTATACCCTTTTCTTTCAGCCTTTCCCTGTTTTCCCTCAGATAGCCTTCAAGGAGGGAAAAGAGGGCTCTAACTTCACTGGCTGGTCTTTTCCAGTTTTCCGTAGAGAATACAAAAAGAGTAAGCCAGCCGATACCCAGTTCTATGCAGGCATCCACCAGCTCTTCAGCCCTCTTTACCCCCTCATAGTGTCCTGCTATGCGAGGAAGGTCTCTTTCCCTTGCCCACCGTCCGTTGCCATCCATTATAACCGCCAAATGCCTTGGTATTTTCATATCACCTGCCAAGCTTCGTCTTAGCCAGCCCAGCCTCTTCCGATAGGGGGTATTCTTTCAATATAGCTTCATAGAACTCCATTGCCTTTTTATGGTCGCCTTTCTGCTCATAAAGCCTTGCAAGCTGTAGGAGGGCGGAGGGTGCCTTATTACAATCCACCATCTCCTTCCTTCTGCACCTTTCCACTAAGGTAAGCCAGACAGCCTCCGCCTTATTAAGCTCACCTAAGTCTCTGTATATGATTCCAAGCCACAGATAGGCATTGTCTGTAAGCGGTGTCTGTGGATATTTCTTAATGTAATCTACGAATTTGTCCCGCGCCTGATGAAGCTGTTTCAGATTATATAGTTTAAGAGCTTCCTCGTATGCCTTACTCTGCTCTTCAGAAAGGGCTGGCTTGCTGGCTTCCACAGGTTTAGCCTCTACCGGTGTGGGATTCTTACCTTCCTGTTTTTTCTCTTCATCTGGTGCAGGCTTTTCTTCCTCCTTTTTGGGAACCTTTATGGGTGGGGGAGGCATGCTTTTGCTTAGCTTAAGCCTTTCCACTTCCAGCCTTAGGGAAGCTATGTTCTCAGCGAGGTTGTCAACACGAGACTCTGTTCTAAGGTTCCTCTCTTCAAGAACCTTCTGCCTTTCCTCAAGCTGTGCCATTCTGCTTTCAAGCCCTGAAACTCTCTTTTCAAACTCCTCCTTTGTTATTCCACCACAGCTTCCTATGAATAAAAGGGCTGTTATAAAAAGCACAGAGACTTTCATGGCATCAATTATATCACTTTTCGTTAAAAAGTATCATGTATTCACCGTCTTTCTGAAGTTGCATATATTGTCTGGCAAACTTTTCCTTGAAATGCTCTGGATGAGCTTTCATAAGCTCTAAAAGCTTTTCTCTTCTTTCATTTTCCTCCTTCTCCATCGCCAGCTGTTCTTCAAGCTTCTTGGAGGAATTTTTCAGCTCCATAAGCTTGAATATATTGTATTGGCTAAGAAACAGGTTGTAAAAGGTGTATATGAGCATCAGGGCAAAGAAGGCTACTGGTATAACCTCAGGCTTTAAGCCTTTTAAACTCCTCCTTCCCTCCGTATTCCGCCTCATCGGAAAGCTCCTCCTCTATCCTTAAAAGTTCATTGTATTTTGCTGTTCTGTCCGTTCTTGAGGCTGAACCTGTTTTTATCTGACCCGCGTTGGTGCCTACTGCCAGGTGAGATATGAAGGTGTCTTCCGTCTCTCCCGAGCGGTGAGATATGATAGCCCTGTAGCCCTTTTCCTGAGCCAGCTGAACCGTTTGAAGGGTTTCTGTCAGCGTGCCCACCTGATTGAGTTTAACCAGTATGGCGTTGGCTATACCCTCCTCTATGCCTTCTCTAAATATGCCAGGGTTTGTAACAAAGAGGTCGTCGCCAACCAGCTGAACTTTGCTACCCAGCTCCCTGCTTATCAACTTCCAGCCCTCCTTATCGTCCTCCGCCATGGGGTCCTCTATGGATACTATCGGATACTTTTCTAAAAGTTTAGCGTAAAAACCGCAAAGCTCCTCAGAGCTTAACCTTTTACCTTCAAAGTGGTAAAGCTCATCCTCGTAGTAAAACTCAGAGGAAGCACAGTCAAGGGCTAAAAGCACATCCTCACCGGGTACATAGCCAGCCCTCTCTATGGCAAGCATAAGAAAATCCAAAGCTTTTTCCGTGTTTTCCAGGTTTGGTGCAAAACCCCCTTCATCGCCCACGTTGGTAGAGTATCCCTTTTCTTTAAGAAGGGCCTTGAGCGTGTGAAAGACCTCCACCCCTATGCGCAGGGCTTCGGAAAACCTCCCGCCTCCTACCGGAACTATCATAAACTCCTGAATATCAAGGGGGTTGTCCGCATGCACGCCTCCATTTATCACGTTCATAAGGGGCACGGGTAGCTTCTTAGCCCTTATACCACCTATGTATCTGAAGAGGCTTATACCCAGCTCCTCAGTCATAGCCCTTGCAACTGCCATGCTGACACCCAGTATGGCATTGGCTCCAAGCCTGCTCTTGTTGGGCGTGCCATCCAGCTCTATAAGAACCCTGTCTATAAGACCCTGTCTTTCCGCAGGGAGACCCACCAGCTCCTTTGCTATTATGGAATTCACATTATCCACCGCCTTCAGGACACCCTTGCCTAAATACCTTTTTGGGTCATGGTCTCTCAGCTCAAGAGCTTCCCTCTCTCCTGTAGAGGCACCGCTTGGCACAATAGCCCTACCCTTGGCACCAGATTCTAAGAAAACCTCCACTTCTACCGTCGGATTTCCTCTTGAGTCTAAGACCTCTCTGGCTCTTATAGCTTTTATGGCGGACATGAGAAAATTATAGCATATACTATTATCACCGATGGCTGTGTTTCTTATATTCCTGCTTCTTTCTGTTTCCTTTGCCAGAGATTACTGCCTTCAAGCGGTGGAAAACCCCTACGGAGAGCCTTACATAGACTATGCCTTCAGAAGGGCTGTGGAAAGGGCTGTTTTAGAAGCTGGAGGTAGGCTGAGCTGTAAAGAAGGTTCCAAAAGGGTAAGGCTTAAGGTGGAAAGCTTGAAAGAGACACCTATAGCCTTCACGCCACAGCAGAGGGTAAGCTCTTATAATTTAGAGCTAAAGCTTAGCCTTCAGGTGGAGGAGGAAAAAAAGGGCTTTTCTGTAGCATTGCCATATTCTCAGCCTACTGGGGGTCTTGGCGACCTTCCCAGAAGGAAGGCGGTAGATGATGCCTTTGGTATAATATACTTACAAATCTTAGAGTTCCTTGGAAGGAGGTAGTGAAATGCTTATAAACTACGAGACTTCAAAAAGTCTTCAAGAAGTAAGACAAGCTATAGAAGAAAAGGCAAAAGCAAAAGGTTTTGGTGTCATGTCCGTGCATGAAGTTTCCAACATACTCTCAAACAAGGGCGTGCCCATAAGCTATCAGTGTGTTATCGTGGAGGTATGTTCTCCAAGGCATGCAAGTCAGGTACTTTCCACAGACCCATACATTTCCACCGCCATGCCCTGCAGGATAGCCCTCTTTGAGAAGGAAGGAAAGACAGTTATAAGCACCATGGCCCCCACAGCTATGCTTGAAATGTATAACAGACCAGAGCTAAAAGATGTGGCGGAGGAGGTGGAAAAACTTATGAAGGAGATAATGGAGGAAGCTCTATGAAATGTCCGAGGTGTAAAGATGTGGAACTTCTTGAGGTGCAGAGGTATGGTGTGTTGATAGATACATGTCCTTCTTGCGGTGGTATGTGGCTGGACAAGGGAGAGCTTGCCAAGATAATAGAAGCTATAAAAAGGGCCGAACAAAGCGTTGATGAAGAGCTAAAAAGCATTACAAAGGAACATCCAGAGATTTACCGAAAATACGAGGAGTATAAATACAAGAAAAAGAAAAAATCCATATTTGGTGAGCTTTTTGACATATTTGATTAAAAAATGGAAGCATACTTTATGAGGCGGGCTTTGGAGCTTGCCCGCCTGAGGAAAGGTCTTACGCATCCGAATCCTACTGTAGGCTGTGTAATAGTAAAGAACGGTAAGGTAATAGCTGAAGGCTACCATGAAAAGGCGGGCATGCCGCATGCGGAGGCGGTAGCTCTTCAAAAGGCAGGGCAAGAGGCAAAAGATGCGGTCATGTATGTAACCCTTGAACCATGTACTCACTATGGAAGAACTCCTCCCTGCACAGATGCCATAATAAAAGCTGGACTTAAAAAAGTTTATGTGGCTACCCTCGACCCAAATCCCTTAGTGGCTGGTAAAGGTGTAGAAAGGCTCAGAAAGGCAGGAATTCAAGTAGATGTAGGGCTTTTGGAAGAGGAGGCAAAAAGGCTAAATGAGGATTTTTTCGTCTATATTACAAAAAAGAGACCTTACATAACCCTCAAGTGGGCTCAGAGCATCGATGGCTCTCTGGCTACCAAAAGTGGAAAGAGCAAGTGGCTCACAGGTGAAGAAGCAAGAACTTTTGCCCACAGGCTAAGAGCTGAAGCCACCGCCGTGCTGGTGGGTGTGGAAACGGTTTTGAGAGATGACCCGCAGCTTACCGTCAGGGCTTTTCAGCACGAACACCAGCCCATGCGTATAGTCCTTGACCCGCACCTTCGCCTTCCAGAAGAGGCAAAGCTTCTGGATACCAAAACAGCTCCTACCATGATAATAACCGCCTCAGAAAACAGGGAAAAGATAAAGAGGCTTGAGCTTATGGGCGTTAGAGTGCTTCTTGCACCCATGAAGGGGGGACTTCTGGACCTTCAGGAGCTTCTAAGGGAGCTATACTTTATGGAAGTTATGCACCTTCTGGTGGAAGGTGGAGCAAGAACTCTCACAAGCTTTTTAAAAGCTGGTCTTTTTGACAGGCTGTGGGTCTTTGTTGCACCCATCCTTTTAGGAGAAGGAAGAAGGATTGGAGACCTTGACGTTGAAGATATCCCGCAGGCTATAAGACTAAAGAGGAGAGAGCTTTTGACCTTTGGAGAAGACATGGCAATAGAATACGTGCGGGCGGAGAGCTTTTGATGAAAATACTTTTTATGGGAACTCCTGCTTTTGCACTCCCTTCTTTAAAAAGACTTTACGAGGAGTTTCAGCTGATAGGTGTTATCACTCAGCACGATAAACCCGCAGGAAGGGGGCAGAAACTCACGCCTCCACCTGTAAAGCTCCTTGCTCAGGAGCTTAGTCTTGAGGTCTTCCAGCCACAGAAAAAGTCAGAGCTTCTACCCATACTGGAAAGGCTCAAACCTGATTGTATAGTGGTAGTGGCTTATGGAAAGATTCTTCCACCAGAAGTTATAAAATTTCCCAGATATGGCTGTATAAACCTTCATGCATCGCTCCTTCCCAAATACAGAGGCTCAGCTCCTATTCAGCGAGCTTTAATGAGCGGTGAAAAGACTACAGGCAACAGCATAATGCTTATGGACGAAGGTATGGACACAGGACCATTGCTTGCTCAGGAGGAGGTCTTTATTGAAGAGGAAGACAATCTTCAGACTCTATCGGAAAAACTTTCAAAAAGTGGTGCGGAGCTTTTGATAAAGACCTTAAAGAGCTGGTTTGAAGGAAGGCTTGTGCCAAAACCTCAAGAGGGTGAGACCACCTACGCACCACCTGTGGAAAAGGAAGAGTATCGCATATGCTGGAAGGCGTCCGCAGAGAGCATAAAAGACCGGATAAGGGGGCTATATCCAGACTGCTATACCTTTACAGATAGGGGCGAGAGGCTCAAATTAATGAAGGTAAAAGTAGTGCAGGCAGAAGGCGAGCCGGGAGAAATTATAGACAGGAAAAACTTCATAGTAGCCTGTGGAGAAAAAGCCCTTCAGGTGTTAGAGCTTATAAGTCCAAAGGGTAAGAGAGTAAAGGGACAAGATTTTCTGAGGGGTTATCCCTTAGAGAGGCTTTTCTAACTCCATAGTCTTCCAAAGACCTCAAGGGGCATGTTGGGTTCTGGGTTTATATCCTCGGGTGCTGTAATGCCACGCCTGAACCTTTCCATACCTGCATAAGCTATCATCTGGGCGTTGTCTGTTGAAAGTCTTGGGTGGGGTATGTGTAGCTCAAAGCCAAGCCTTTCAGACAGCTCAGAAAATCGTCTTCTTAGCTCCGAGTTGGCAGAAACACCGCCAACCACCACAAGCCTTCTGACACCTGTTTTTTCCATAGCAAGCAGAGTCTTTCTCTCAAGCACATCTATAACCGCTTTTTGAAAAGAAGCTGACAAGTCTTCCTTTCTGCAGCTTTCTGTCTCTATCAGTCTTCTTACCGCAGTTTTAAGACCACTGAAAGACATATTTAGCGTATCTTCATCTATTAGAGGTCTTGGAAGCTCGTAAACAGGTTTTCCTTCCTTCGCAAGCCTGTCTATAATGGGACCACCCGGATAGCCAAGCCCCATAAGCTTTGCAACCTTGTCGTAGCTTTCACCGACAGCATCATCAAGCGTTCCACCAAGAAACATATACCTTCCAAAGCCCTCTACAAGATACAGGTCCGTGTGTCCTCCAGAGACGATGAGGGCTATAAAAGGATACTCTACCGGCTTTTCTAAGAAGACCGAATATATATGACCCTCTAAGTGATGCACTGGTACGAGTGGCTTTTTTAAGGTAAAGGCAATAGCCTTTGCAAAGCTAACACCCACCACAAGGGAGAGGATAAGACCGGGCGTTAAAGTGAAGGAAACAAAGTCTATCCTTCTTATGTCAAAGTTTGTATCTTTAAGAAGTTTGTCAAAAAGCGGAAGAAGGTTTCTTGTGTGTTCTCTTGCGGAAAGCTCCGGCACAACACCGCCGTAAGGGAAATGTACCTTAGCCTGAGAAAGAATTATGTCTCCTATAACTCCTCTTTCCTCCGAGTATATGCAGAGAGCCGTCTCATCGCAGGAAGTTTCAACCGCCAGTGTGAGCATAGGTTTTACCTGTTTTTATAAGCTCAACGGCCTTCCTTAGCTGTAAATCCATATCCATGTTCAGTATAACGCCCGTTGCACCCTCTAACCTCTTCTGTCTTATGTATTCTTGAAGCTTTTCTTCCTGTTCTTCCGTCATCTTCACCTCAATATCCGGCTGTATGCCTTTTTTGTTTATAAGCCTTCCAAGGGGAGTATAGTAATAGGCTATTGTGAGCTTTATGGCGGAGCCGTCCTCAAGGGGTATTATGTTCTGGACAGAAGCCTTTCCAAAGCTTCTTTCTCCCACAAGCACAGCCCTCTTATGGTCCTGAAGGGCACCAGCCACTATTTCGGAGGCACTGGCGGAGCCTCTGTTTATGAGCACTACAAGAGGCATGTTTTCAGGAAGGACCGACTTTCTGCGGGCAAAATACCTGTTTATTTCGCCCTTCCTTGTTTTTGTATACACAATAAGCTTGCCTTCTGGCAGGAAAAGGTCAGAAACACTCACTGCCTCCGTTAAGAGTCCTCCTGGGTCGTTTCTAAGGTCCAATATAATACCCTTTACACCCTTAGATTGAAGGTCCTTTATTGCCCTTTCCACCTCCCTGCTTACTCCATCGGTAAACTGAGAAAGTCTTATGTATCCTATATCGTCAATCTTTGTCCATTTTACGCTATCCACCTTTATGATAGCCCTTTCAAGCTCCACCTTTATAGGTTTGTCCACACCCTTCCTTATGATGGTAAGCACCACCTTTGTACCGGGTTTCCCTCTTATCCTTTTAACCACATCTATCAAATTCATGTTTGAAGTATCCTCTCCATCAATTTCAATTATCACGTCACCACTCCTTATACCGGCTCTAAAGGCGGGCGTGCCCTCTATGGGTGATATCACCATAGGCCTTCCCTTTTCCATGCCTATTTCTATACCCACACCACCAAACTCTCCGTGTGTTTCCTGACTGAATTCCTTATACTGCTCTGGAGTAAAGAAGGCTGAAAAGGGGTCAAGGGAGCGTAGCATACCGTTTAGAGCTCCGTATATCAAATCCTTCGTGTTTGTATTTTCTACATAATTCTCTTTAACGGTGCGTAAAACATCTGTAAACATGCGTAAATACTTGTAATCATCCTCCTGCTTATTGTTTTGAACAGCTCCAGCACCGCCTAAAACAAAACCCAAGATAAAGGTGGCTACCAAAAGGCTAAGCAGTTTAAATTTCCTCATCTTTTCTTCTCCTCCGTGCTAATAAATATAACCTTTATATCCTTCAAATAAAAACTTACATCCCCAACATCTGAAACCGCCTTACAGTGGACTGTGGTGGGTATAAGGTATTCCTTCACGGACCCTTGTTTAAAGCTAAGACGAACTCTAAGGTTCTGCCCTTCCTGCGACAGCACCTCTACGGACTTCAGGCTCTTAAAGCCAACCGCATACTCTAAAGCCCCCTCCTTGACTTTGATATAATCTTTACCATTACACGCAAGACCTCTGAGGTTGTGCCTTATCCCTTCCCTGTCCTCCACCTCAATTAAAAGGTTCTTATCCTTTACAGGCTCAGCCATGGAAAGCAGGAAGGGAAGAGTAAAGAGCAATGCCCTTCTCATACCTTTAGATTATACCCTCTTCTTCATCTTTATGCAGTTTGTATATAAGGCTGTCCGTCAGGGCTATCCATGAGGCTTCTATTATGTTTTCAGAAACGCCTACCGTGCCCCACTTCCTCCTCCCGTCGGTGGATTCTATAAGAACCCTTACCTTAGCCCTCGTTCCTTCCGACTCATTTACTATACGCACCTTGTAATCTATGAGCTGAACCTCCTTAAGGTTGGGATAGAACTCCTCAAGAGCTTTTCTAAGGGCATTGTCTAAGGCACTGACGGGACCATTACCCAAGGAGGCGGTGTGTTGTTTTATGTCCTCTACGAAGAGCCTTACAGTTGCCTCAGAGACGGGGATAGGGTCTGTGCTTCTCTTTGCTATGAGAACCCTGTAGGCATCTAAATTGAAGTATTCCCGCACAAGTCCAAAGTGCCTTTTGCATAGCAGTTCAAAGGAGGCTTCAGCCGCCTCAAAGTGGTAGCCCTCCTTTTCAAGCTCTTTTATTTTCTCCAAAAGTTTTAAAAGCTCAGGGGACTTTTCGTCCACCTGTATGCCCATATCTTTTAGCTTGTATAAGAGGTTGCTTCTTCCAGAGAGGTCGGAAACGGTTATCTTTCTTCTGTTTCCTACAAGGGCGGGGTCAATATGCTCGTAGGTGTTTGCACTTTTTAAAACAGCAGAAGCATGCACGCCCGCCTTATGAGCAAAGGCACTTTCGCCCACAAAGGGCATGTTCCTTGGAAGTGGCATGTTGGATATCTCAGCTACAAAGTGGCTAAGTTCTGTGAGTTTTCTCAGGCTGTCTTCTGGAACAGCCTTAAAGCCCATCTTGAGCTGTAAGTTGGGTATTATGGAGCAGAGGTTTGCGTTTCCAGTCCTCTCGCCTATGCCGTTTATGGTGCCATGCACCTGCCTTGCACCCGCCAGCACCGCCATTAAGGAATTTGCCACTCCCGTGTCCGAGTCGTTGTGGGCATGTATACCTATTTTAGCCTTAGGAAAGGCTTCTACCACCCTTTTTGTTATTTCATAGACCTCATGGGGGAGGGTCCCTCCGTTTGTATCGCACAGCCCCAGCCAGTCCGCACCACCCTCAAGGGCAGACCTTAAAACCTCAAGGGCATACTCAGGGTTCCTCTTATAGCCATCAAAGAAATGCTCCGCATCAAATATTACCTCTTCCGCATGTTCTTTTAAAAAGCTAACCGAGTCATAAACCATCTGGAGGTTCTCCTCAAGGGTCGTTTTGAGAGCCTCCGTCACATGAAAGTCCCAGCTTTTACCAAATATGGTAATAACCCTTGCACCGGACTTTATGAGGTTTTCCAGCTGCGGGTCTTCCTGAGCCTTTTTGCCCGGTCTTCTCGTGGAGCCAAAGGCACATACCCTTGCATGCTGAAGCTTTAGCTTCTTTACCTTTTCAAAAAAAACCGTGTCTTTGGGGTTTGCACCGGGCCAGCCACCTTCCACATAATCTATACCAAACTCGTCAAGCTTCTGCAGTATTCTTAGCTTGTCCTCCACGGAAAAATTCACGCCTTCCGCCTGAGAGCCGTCTCTAAGGGTCGTGTCGTAAATGAAAACCTTTTCCATGATATAAAATATATCACCTCTTTCTGAGCTTTCTTGGTCTTTCTTTGCTTTTTAGCCTCAGCTCCTGAAAGTTTCTTGGCAATTCCTCTTCATGGAGGCTCAAGGCTCTTATACTTTCTCTAAAGGCTCTCTCAAGGTCATAAGTCCTGTAGTTCTTTATATAGTCCGGCAGGAGGTGATACTCGCCCCTCTGTATAGCCTCCACAAGCTCAAGGGCATAGGGTGAGAGCCTTAGCTCCTCTAACTTCACTTCTTCAAAGCCAAACCTGTAAAGCCCCGCAAGTAATAAAACCTCGTGGTAGCTCAGGCTCTGCTCCTGTTTTTCCCTTCTTGGCTCCACCTTAGGAACCCTTTCATTGAGGCTTGAAAGGGGTATGTGTGTAATATGGGAAAGCTCCTTTAAAATTTGGAACCTTTCCACGCTGTCTTTTATAAAGCCCGCATAGTATAGAAGCTCTTCCATGCAAGAGGTGTCTCCTTCTTTTATCCTTTTAATCAGCTCCTGCTGCACAGGAAGGGCAGTGGCTATGAGCCTTTTCAGCTCCGCAGGGTTTTTTCTTACAAAGGTGTCCGGGTCTTCGCCCTCAGGAAGATAAACCACCCTCACCTCAAGACCTGCCATAAGGAGGTGAGGCACCGCAGACCTTACCGCCTTCCTGCCCGCCTTGTCGCCATCATACAGCAGTATTACCCTCTTTGCCAGCTTAGATATAAGCTGTGCCTGTTCCTGTGTGAGGGCGGTGCCAAGGGGAGCCAGAACGTTCCTGAAGCCCTCCTGCCAGAGGCTTATAAGGTCAAAGTATCCCTCCACCAGCAATACCTCTCCAGATTCCCTTATGTAGTCCTTTGCTTCATAAAGACCAAAAAGGCTTTTTCCCTTTTTGAAAACCTCCGACTCTGGCGAATTTATATACTTTGGAGGTGAGCCGTCAAGGCTACGCCCTCCAAAGGCAACAACCCTGCCGGACATATCCCTTATAGGCACTATCAGCCTTCCCCTGAAAAGGTCTCTGTATATGCCCTTTTCTACGCCTGTTATGTTGGCGGTTCTTTCATAAACCTCAAGCAAGCCTTCCCTCTTTAAAAGCTCCACCAAAGCAGATGTTTCCCCTCCGTAGCCCAGCATGAACTTCAAGGCTGTCTTCATGGAAATGCCCCTGCTTTGCAGATAATCAAGAGCCTGCCTGCTACTTTTTAGCTCCTCATGGTAAAACTCCGCCACCCTCCTCAAGGCGGTAAATAACTTATCTTCCTTACCCCTTTTCTCTATCCTGATGGGTATCCTGTATCTTTCAGCCAGCCTCTGAAGGGCTGTCCAGTAATCCACATTTTCATAGAGTGATACAAACTTTACCGCATCACCACCCACACCACAGCCAAAGCACTTGAAAATACCCTTTGAGGGCGACACATAAAAAGAGGGCGTGTCATCTGGATGGAAGGGACACCTTGCAGTGTAGTTATTCCCCACCCTTTTTAGCTCTATGTAAGAGGATATGACATCTACGATGTCAATTTTTGCCATAAGGTCCCTTAGAGAGGGCATACTATTAATAATAATGCTAAGGGTTGCCCTGACGCGAGCGAAGGAAGACATACAAAAAGACAAAGCTTTATTTGAAGGTGAAGGTTTTCAGGTGGTAGAGCTTCCCCTTATAAAGGAGGTGGCTCTCAGATTTGAAGTACCAGAGGTTAAGTTTGACTTTGTAGTTTTTCAAAGCCCGAGGGCTGTCAGGCTTTTTCTGTCAAGACACAGGCTGTCTGATGAGAAGATAGTGGCGGTGGGGGAAAAGACAAAAAGGGCTGTGGAAAGTGAAGGCTATAAGGTATGGGCTGTGCCGGAGGAATACTATTCAGGAGCCATAGTGGAGCTTTTCAGAGGAAAGAGGGGTAGGGTTTTGATACCGAGGTCTGCCATAGGCAGGGATGAGGTGGTGGAAGGGCTGAAGGCTCTGGGCTTGGAGGTCTTTCCTCTTGAGGTTTATACGGTGGAGCCTGTGTTGTATGAAGAAAGTGAGCTTGTTGATAAGCTTAAGCCCTGCCATGCGGTGGTTTTTGCCAGCCCCTCGGCGGTAAAGGGTCTTGTTGCAAACTTGCCAAAGGAAAGAGCCATAAGCCTCTTAGAGGGTAAAAGGCTTGTATGCATTGGCAAAACTACAAAAGAAGTCCTTAACTCTCTATTGGGTGTTGAGTGTCTGATGCCTGAAAAACCGACGATGGAGAAGGTGGTGGAACTGCTCAAGAGCCTGGCATAGATTTTGCGTATAATTGAATTTGAAATGCTACAGAAGACCATAAGCGATACCATAGACTTTGAGGGCATAGGTGTTCATAGCGGAGAAGTCTCCAAGATACTGCTACATCCTGAAAAGGAAAACACTGGTGTAAGGTTCCTCATAAAAGGCGTTTATATACCGGCTCACTATGCATATGTAAAAGGTACAGAACATGCCACCCTTCTTGGTAAAGAAGGCGTGAGCGTCAGCACCGTGGAGCATCTTTTGGCGGTTCTTTACATGCTGGGTGTGGATAACATTACCGTTGAGTTTCTCAGAGGCTATGAGGTGCCCATCTTAGATGGCAGTGGTTATCATTTTTATAAGGCAGTCAAGGAAAAGGTTCTTGAGCTTTCTTCTCCTGCACGTGTGTTAGAAATACAAGAAGCCTTTGAGTATAGAAACTGCAGGGCATACATCAAAATAGAGCCATATGAAGGTTTTTGTGCTTACTACAGGGGTTATGTAAGGGGCATGCTTGAAGATGGGCAGGTACAATACTGCGGAAATCCCAAGGAAGTGGTCTTTGCCAGAACCTTCTGCTATGAAGAGGATGTGGAAAGGCTTCTGAGCATGGGTCTTGCAAAGGGTGGTAGCCTAAAGAATGCGGTAGTAATAGGCAATGGCTTTGTCCATAACCCGGAGGGTATGAGGTCAAAGGATGAGCCTTTAAGGCACAAGCTGCTGGACCTTATAGGGGACCTTAGCCTCCTGGGATGCAGGATACGGGGCAAAGTATATTCATACCTGGGCGGGCACAGGCTCAACTATGAGTTTGTAAGGAGCCTGGCGGAAAGGACTTTCTCCACAAGCCTTGCGTCCTCCTCCGTATCCACACCGTGATAGTAATTGCTCGTTAGCAATACCTTTATCCTGTAGCCCGCTTCCAAGAGCCTTAGCTGTTCAAGGGATTCAAGCTCTTCCAGAAGACCTCTTTTCATGCCAACAAAGTCCATCAAGACCTCTTTTCTGTAGGCATATATGCCCACATGCTTGAGGGGATATAAGGAAGAGGAAGCCTTCATGTATGGTATAGGAGACCTTGAAAAGTAAAGGGCTGTATGGTCCTTATCAAGCACCACCTTGACCGCATGCGGGTCCTTATAAGCCCCTTCGTCTCTCAAGGCAAGGGTTGCCACAGAGCATTCTTCAAGGGCTGAAAAGAGCCTTTTAACATCTTCTTCATAAACGAAGGGTTCATCCCCCTGATAGTTTATAACCAGCTCCACATGCTCATCTCTTATAGCATAGGCTACCCTGTCGCTTCCAGAGGGTAGGTCTGAAGGTGTTAGTCTTATTTCTACTTTAAGGTCTTTGACCGCCTCCACCACCTCCGGGCTGTCTGTAGCAAGTATAACACGCTCACCCGTTGTCAGACAGCCCTCCACCACCCACCTTATGAGAGGCTTGCCAAGGACTGGCAATAGAGGCTTTTTCTTCAACCTTGTGGAGCCAAGCCTTGCGGGTATAACGATGACCCTTTTCATTTTGTTTGCAAATATACGAAGATGATAAGGAGTATCAGGATTATAAAAACCAGAAGCACAAGAAGCCTTCTGTAGAGAGAGACCTCTGCGGACAGGGATTTTATCAAATCTTCCTTTGTTCTTGAGAGGCTTTCAATGCTTTGAATATAATCGGAAAGTTTTTCCACCTTTTCCTTTAGAGCCTCCTTTTCCGCCTCAAGCTTGAAAACCCTTTCATGAAGTTCTTCCTCTCTGAGAGTTAGCCTTTTTACTTCCTCCTGACACTTTTCCAGCTTCTCAAGACATTCTCTAAACTTGTCATACTGCTCCTGCATCTTCTTTAAGAGCCCTCCTTCTTAACTTCCTTTTGTATTCTTCCAAGGCTAAAGCCTCCTGCTCCAAGTACAGAGCCTCCCGGTCTATAAGATTGTCCCAATCCACCTTGTGAGCTTCAAACCATGGACCGTCGGAGCAGGCAAGCAAATATTTACCCTCCACCATTACCCTACACACCAAGCACAAGCCAACCGCATCCAGCATATGCACGCTCACCATGGCTATTACGGGCGTGTTAGGATATAAGTTTAAAAGCTCCTTTGAAAGCCGGTTGCTGCCAGCGGAAACCACAAGGTCAGCCTCACAGGCTTTCAAATCATTTAATACTTCTATACTATCAAAGACCTCCTTTGCTAAAGCCTCCAGATACAGAGGCTCTGAGGTATGGCAGAGGTATAGACTGTTTCCCTCTTTTTTTAAGAACTTTGCCACGTTTATAGCCGGTGCTATTCCCCAGGAATGTGTATAAAAGACAACCCGCCCGTAGTTTTTCACTGGAAAGGGCTTGCCGAGAGGTCCCGCCACGTAAAAAAGCCCCTCACCCTCTTCTAAAAGCTCAAGAGTGGACCTGCCAACGGCTTTTATAAAACACGTAAAGCCCTCCTCAAAGGTTTCCAGTATGCTTACCGGAACAGGCTCTGAGCCTTCAGTAAGCTGAAGCATGACAAACTGTCCTGCCTGAGCCCTGCTTATGTGGGGTGCCTGCACCTTAAGGAGGCAGGCATCTTCAGATAGCCTGATTTTTTCCAATACCTTGTACATTGCAAATAATTATAATCTCAGTAAGAGCCTATACACAGGAGCTGTATTGTCTCCCCTTAGCTAACCTAAGCCGGTGGAAGTTTAACCACCCTTGACAAACTTCTTAATTTATTTAGAATATTCTTATATTCTTATACAGGAGGTTAAAAGATGACGATGGATAGAGCTTTAAGGCTCACTTCCGGTTTGGTGTTGTTGCTTGTTTTCCTTATAGCGATAATGCCTTCTGACGTGCATTGGTTCTGGAAGGCTTTTATAGTTTTTATGTCTTTAAACCAGATACAATCCGCCTTTACCAACTGGTGTCCCGTGGTGAGCCTCTACAGAAGGCTGGGTATAAAGGAATGCTCCTGTTAATCGGTCTCTAACTCTATTTCACAGCCTTCCTTTTCTATAACAAGCTGGCAGGTGAGCCTTCTGTTTTCCTCATATTCTCCTATTCTCCACAGGGTTTCCTCTTCCTGTTCAGAGGGCTCCGCAAGGCATTCAAGCCCTTTGAGGACGGTGCATACGCATACACCACACTGCCCGTCCGTGCAACCAAACTCCACGCCTGCCTTCTCTATCTCATGATGAAGGTCTCCAAACTTAACGCCTGCAGGTATTTCAATAACCTTTTTGTTTATCTTTACCTTAGCCATGCCTATTATTTTACGCCAACAGAGCCTTATTAGCCTTGAGATATCTCAATGATTTTACAGAACCTGCCGGAAAGCCTGCCAAGTGGCTTTAAGACCCTGTAGTCAAGGCTTTTTGCCCCGGCAAAAACTACCCTGCCAAATATGAGGTCGTAGTCAAAAAGCTCCTCATGCTTTAAAAGCACGCATTCAAGCCACGCCTTTGCCTTAGCAACCCTTGGCACCTTTACCTTAATGGAGCCTACCCTTTCTACATGAAGAGCCTCAAACTCGCTCACCTCCGGAGGAAAGTCTTCTGAGCTTTCTTCCACAAGCTCAAGGAATTCTTCTGAAACGAAGTTTATCACAAACTCCTTTGTTTCCAGTATATTTCTGGCCGTATCCTTCCTTCTTCCATCTTCACGCCTTGATATGGATATGAGAACCACAGGCGGCTCGTCGCATACCGCGTTGTAAAAGCTAAAGGGGGCAAGGTTGGTAATGCCCTCCGCACTGAGGCTGGAAACCCAGGCTATGGGTCTTGGAACCACCAGCTTAGTAAGTACCTCATACGGGTCAAAGCCTTCTGGCTTTTCCATATCAAAGAGCATAAAAGCTATTTTAAAATATCTGGTTTATGAGGCTGCTTTCCCTTGATACCTCCTTTTCCTTCATAAACCTGACCCTTATAGAAGAGGGCAGGGTGCTTGTCCATCACTGTAAGGATGAGGGCAAAAAGACCCTTGAGTACCTACCAAAGGTTTTTAAGGAGATAGACATAGACCCCTATCAGGTGGATGCCTACGCAGTCTCCTTGGGTGTGGGCTACCTGACTTCCCTTCGTATAGGCATCACCTTCATAAAGACTATTGCCTATTTGACAAAAAAGCCCGTTGTTTCTTATGAAAACCTCCACATGCTTTGCCTTTTTGTGAAAGAGCCTAAAGAGAAGGTATGTGCCCTGAGGGTGAGCAATAATGTTTTTTACAGGGTATGCAGGGAAGGCGTGATAAGTCCTGTAATGCTTGATAAAGGAGATATGCCAGAGCTTCCTGTTGTTAGCCTTTCAGGTCAGGGGATAGGGGGTCTGGAGCTTGAATACTTCCCCTTTTCTCTATATGGAGGTCTTTGGGCTTATGAGAAGCTAAGGGCGGGTTATGAGGGCGATAAGCTCATGAGCCTTGAGCCTCTTTATCTGAAGCCTGCTGTTTAGCCTAATAACACTTGGCAGTTTAATAAGCCTTCATAGGCTCTTTTAAGTCCCTTCATGTCCGTTTATTCTCTTGTGGCTTTTCCTACCCTTTGCAGAACCTGCCTGAATTTTAGTTCAATAACCTCAAGCATAACTTCTTAAGCCTCAAGCAAAAGACTTTTTGCTATAGAAGCTAGGAAAGTTCAACCTCAGGATAATAACTTTTCAAAGTCTCAAAAGGGTCTTTGCTGATTATCAGCTCTCTGTGAAGGTTTTTAAGTCTGCTTCTG
>FPIC01160898.1_pt1 | contig 27583 bp, 34 predicted proteins | sample 1504481 | NCBI WGS metagenome assembly FPIC01 (sample SAMEA4475357, study PRJEB15587) | soil metagenome | biome: Soil; feature: Field | place: India | collected 2015-03-11 | depth 0 m
AGCTACTTACCCAGTAAGCACGGCTTACCAGATTTTTCGCTCCATTCACATCAGCACTGGCATAATACTGTAGCTTCACAGAGAATAATATAGCATATTTACCCAAAGTTGTAAATAAAAATTGGAACCAGTTCCTCAGACCACCTCATATGTACTTTCTGCAAGCTCTGTAAGCTCTTTAAAAAGCCTGTTAAAGCCTTCGCTCCTGTGGGATTCTTCGTGGTCTTCAAGGCTCCTCCAGAAGGTGATTATAAGCACCTCTCTGTTTTTGAGAGGGTGTTCTGTGGTCTGTCCGGCGGTAGAGCCTTCAAGAGAAACACCTCCTGTATTAAGGGCTACAAAGCCACCGTAAAAGCCCGTGTCTGAGTGATAAGTCTTTACATGCTCGCACAGGTAAGCAACCCTTTCCGCCACGTCATCAATGGTGACGCCTTCTTTTAGCACCACATAGTTTATGTTAACTATGGCATCCTCTGGCACATTTACGATAAGATTGTTTCCAAACATGTTCATACCTCCTGTTAAGATTATTATGATATTCTAATATAGTGAAATACTTATAAGATTCTATGACCTGGCTCACTTTTTAATAGCCTTCGTATGCCCTCTCATAAAGCCTGTATATGTCTTCAGTGGTTGGTTCCACGGGGTTTATGGGGAAAAGACTTCTTGAAAGCATATAAACATCCTCTGTAAGCCTCTCTAAATTGTCCCTTTCCACGCCAAGCTCTCTGAGGCTTACTCTGAGACCTACCTTCTCCAAAAAGTCCTCAAGAGCCTTTACAGCCGTATGAGGCTTTGGCTCGTAGCCCATAAGCTCCGCAAATAGGGCATACTTTTGCGGGTTCCCCCTGTAGTTGTAATCGCTTACCGCCACCGCAAGGGCGGCAAGACCCTCACCGTGAGCCACCTGCGGATAATGAGCGGAAACGGGGTGTTCCATACCATGTATCAGGGCTACCCTCTTTTTGTCTATGGCTATGCCAGCCAGCATTGAGGCGTAGCTCATGTAAGTCCTTGCTTGAAGGTTATTTGGCTCTTCTACAGCTACAGGAAGCCACTCTCTTATGAGCTGAATAGCTCTGATAGCGAGCTCTTCTGCGAAGGCATTGGAAAGCCTGTTTGTGAGAGATTCAAGGGCATGCATGAGGGCATCCACACCCGTTATGGCGGTGAGCCTTCTGTCCATGCTGAGCGTGAGCTGTGGGTCTACTATGGCTACTCTCGGGTAGTTTAAAGAGTGAGATATGACCAGTTTTTCCTTCCTTATGGGGTTTGAAAGGACTGAATATCTGTTTACTTCACTGCCCGTTCCAGCTGTGGTGGGTATGCATATGACGGGTCTGTTCAGAAAGGGTATGAGCCTTGGTCCCTCCGGGTAATTCACATAGTCCCAGGCGTAGCCCTCGTTGGAAGAGACAATCCCTATTGCCTTTGCACTGTCTAAGCTACTGCCACCACCAAGCCCCACTATGTAGTCTATCCTCTCCCTAACCACCAGCTCAGAAGCCCTGTTTACGGTTTTATCGGTTGGGTTTGGCTCTATCTCGTCAAAAACAAAGACTTCCTCCGCCCCGTTTCTTTTAAGGGAGGATATGGCTCTTTCTAATGCTCCGTTTTCCTTTGTGCTTTTTCTTCCCGTGACTATAAGAACCCTGTAGCCAAACCTTCTGCCCACCTCCCCCAGCCTGTCAAGGTATCCCACACCAAACAGGACCTCAACGGGAAGGTAAAATTCAAAGTTCATGCCTCGGTAATATCTTCCCTTTGAATTTCCATCTCCTCCGGTATGGTTGCCTCAAAGCTGATGGCTGGGTATGTGGGCACTATGCCTTCCTCTTCAGCCTTCTCCGCACAGTGAGCGTGGTATCTTGTCCAGGGAATGGCTAAGAGCCTTTCATAAGGTATCTCCTCACCGCAGTATTCGCATATGCCATAGGTACCAGCCTGCATCTTGTTTAGAGCATGGTCAATTTCCTTGATGATAAAAAACTCCCGTGCGGAGAGGGTATCCAGAAGCTCCTGCGTGTAGGTCATCTGACCTATGTCCTCAAGGTCTCCGGGTTCTTTTACCTCCTCTTCAATACGAGCCTGAGTGTCCTCCTTTTTTTTGTAGCGTTCTAAAAGCTTTTGTTTCTCTTCAAGAAGTTTGACCTTCAAGGCTTCTAACTGTTCTCTTGTCAGCATTACCTTCCTCCTTTTCAGGTTCAGAATAATATACACGCAGGAAGATAGCTTTTCAAGTGTATAGGTTTAATACTGTGCTAAAATTTTTTGCCATGTATTCTTTACTGCACAAATACAAGGGCATTACGATAGGGGTTATAAGTATTGCCAGTGGTGCCTTCTTTCTGTGGCTTTTTTTCTATGGTGGTGTGAGGGACATAACTTCACCTTCAAAAAAGTGCGTGGCGGAAGTAAATTCTGGCTGTATAACCCTAAAAGACTACAGAAGGGAGCTTTTGAGGTATTCAAACCTTATACAGAACCAGGGCATGGAAAAGTTAATAAGGGAACAGATTATAGAAAACCTTGTGGCTCAGGAGCTTTTATATCAGAAGGCTAAGGAGCTTTCCTTCATAGCGAGCGATGAGGAGGTGGTGGAGGTTATAAAATCAGACCCCTCCTTCCAGGAAGGAGGTATTTTTACCACATCAAAATACAGGGAGGTGCTGTCTAAAATAGGACTTTCACCGGAAGAATATGAAGAATACATTAGAAGAATGCTGAGCATACAGAAGCTTATAAACTTCATATCTAACGGTGTTTATATTTCTGACAGGGAGCTGGAGGCAAACTACAGTGCGGAATCTACCATGCTTAGTGGAAGCCTCTTCCTTATAACCTCTTCTGATATCTCTCAAAAATACACACCCTCAGAGGAAGAGCTACTTTCCTACTATCAAAAGAACAAAGAGTTTTTTAAGCGTCCAGAAGGCAAGCTAATTAAGGTCTGGAAGGTTAAAGAAAAGGACAGGGCTTCAAACCTTTACAACATGCTGAAGACTGGTAAGGAGCCCGAAGGGGGTCAGGAGGTTAGACTACCCGAGGAGTCTTCTCTGCTATCTCAAAGCCTCATAAAGGAAGTTGAAAGGCTCAGCCAAAGGGAAAGGGTAAGCATAACCAAGGAAGGTGAGGAGTATGTGGTATTATACCTCAAAGAGGTTTTGCCTGCAGGCTACGAGGAATTTCAGAAGGTAAAGGATAAGGTCAAAGAAAGGCTCTTAGAAGAGAAAGCTCAGAGCCTGCTTTTAGAAAGAGCTAAGGAGGTGGCAAAGGAGCTAAAGGAGGGTAAAAGACCAACCGTAAAGGTTCTCAACTTTACAGACACACCCCTGAGCCAGCTAAGTGCGGTGCTTAATGTGGACAGGAAGGACACAAGCAAGATACTTTTTTCTCAAGAAAGGGTCTTTGGACCATACCCGTTAAAGCAGGGTTATGGCGTGCTGGTTATAGAAAAGAGGACACAAAGGGAGCTTAAGGAAGAAGAAAAGAAGGAGGTTATGCGGGACCTCATTAGTCTGAAATCAGAGACGCTTCTTACAAGGTATGTGGAAGGGCTTAAAAAGGGTGCAAAGATAAGGGTAAATAAAGAACTTCTTGGAGGTGGATAATATGGAGAAAAAGTGGCGGACAGCCATCACCCAGCATGTGGGTCATGAGACCTACATAAGGGGCTACAGGCTTTTAGACCTTGTGGGAAACCTCACCTTCGCACAAGCCATCTACCTGATACTGAAGGGCGAGCTTCCAGACGAGAAGGAATCTAAAATGCTTGAAGCCATGTTTGTTTCTGTCATTGACCACGGCATAGCTCCTCCCTCTGTCATATCCGCAAGGGCTGTAGCTTCCGGAGGAAACTCTTTGAATGTGGGTGTTGCTGCAGGTGTTCTGGCTTTTGGCTCCGCTCACGGTGGTGCCTTGGAAGATGCCATGAAGTTCCTTCAGGAAGGTGTGGCAAGTCAGAGACCGGTAGAGGATATAGTGAGGGAGTACTTAGAGGCTAAAAGACCCATACCCGGCTACGGGCACAGGTATTACAAGGACTTTGACCCCAGGACCAAGAGGCTCATGGACATAGCTAAGGAGCTTGGTTTTTATGGAAAGCACTGTGAGTTTGCGGAGGCTGTGCAGGAAGAGATTGGTCGTCAGAAGGGTAAGAAGCTTGTTCTAAATGTGGACGGTGGAATTGCAGCGGTGGCTTCTGAGATGGGCTTTGACTGGAGGCTCGGAAAGGGCTTTTTCATCATAGGTAGGGTGCCTGGGCTTGTAGCCCACGTGTATGAAGAGCTTACCATGGAAAAACCCTTCTCCAAAAGGCTGGACGAGGAAACGGAGACCGAATACATAGGCGTGCCACCAAGAGAGCTACCACCAGAGTTTAAGAAGGTATAGATGCAGGAAAAAATACTAAAGCTTTACAAGTTCTTCATAGGCTTTGCCTTTAATCTTACTATAATAATTCTCATAGTTTCCCTCTTTGTGGGCATAGTTAGGACCATATCGGAGATGGGTCTTCTCCTTATGGAGGAAACGGTCAGGCTCAGCCTGAAAGAGCTTATCATAAACGTGCTTAGTCTTGTTATCATCCTTGAGCTTGTGAGGGCTTTTGTAGATTACTTTGAGCATGAAAGGGTGAGAATGGAAATACTCATAGAGGTGGCTGTAGCCTTTGTGGTGAGGGAGTTTATGATTTATTTGTTTGCGGGTCAAGTAAAGGGTCTGGATGTGGTCTTATGGGCTTTGGGCATAGCCTTCCTTGTGTCCGCAAGGACCCTTACCGTTATATACAAGCCTACTAAGTAGAATATATGATGTCCAAAAGCTCCTTTGCCCGCTGGGGGTCTATCTCCCTCAGCTTTTTATAAACGGCCCTCGCCTCTGATACCTTGCCCGCTCTGTTGTATGCAACGCCAAGCTTGAAAAGAAGTTCAGGGTCATCAGGCTTTTGTTCCAGCTCTTTCAACAGGTCTTCTATAAACCTTTCTAAAAGCCCTTCTCCCATCTTACTAAAAACACCTTTATAACCCTTTTCCATCATGGCTTTGCTCCATAAAACCTGTATTTTAAGTGTCTAACACGCTCCAGGTTTTCTAAGAGCAGGTCTTCAAGATAAGGCTCATGGGATATTACCACCATATCAAGCCCAAAACCTCCCTCTTCTAAGAGCCTGCGTGCGGAGCTGAGAAATTCTCTTAGCACCTCATCCTGCTCTATCTCAAAAGGGGCACCTAAGAAATGGTGGCTTATACCCAGAAAGCTTCCGGGCTTTACCCTTACGGTTAGCCTTATGGGGTTCAGAGCCTCTATCAGCCTTTCCTTGTTGAGAGCATACTCAAGACCAAACATGAGCATGGCGTCCGTTATCAGGTGAGAGGAAGACAGGGATACAAACTGCCTGAAGCCACTTTCTCTAAAGTCAAGCTTCAAGTTGTCCTTTACCGTCTCAACCCAGTGAGGGTGCGGTTGTTCTATGAGCCACAGTATCTTTTCTGGGTAGAAGCCCGTGCTGTCCTGCCTTCCCCATAGCATGGTGAGAAGCGTCATTGGTATTAAATATAGTGCGTTTTATATTTAATATCCATGTTTGGCATATTGAAAAGAAAGCCCGTTGACAAATTAGTGGAAGTGCTTGGTAAGAAAAAGGTGAATACCTCCCCTGTAGAAAGAAAGCTCTACTCCTACGATGCCACTCCCATACCCCTTCAAAGAGCAATGCCCTCAGCGGTAGTATTTCCAGAAAGCCATGAGGATGTGGTGAGGCTTGTGGAGGTGTGCTACGAAGAAGAGGTTCCCATATTTCCAAGGGGTGCGGGTTCTGGTCTTACAGGTGGGGCTGTGCCAACCTTAGAAAAGGGTATAGTGGTTTCCTTTGAAAGGATGAACCGTTTTCAGGTGGATGTGGATAACGCCACCGCAGAGGTGGAGCCCGGCGTTATAACCGCTGAGTTTCAGGAATATGTGGAAGGTTTAGGTCTTTTTTATCCACCAGACCCCTCATCCTTTAAGTATTCCACCATAGGTGGCAACATTGCTGAGAACGCAGGCGGTCCAAGGTGTCTAAAGTACGGCGTCACCCGTGAGTATGTGTTAGGTCTTACCGCTGTCATTAAGGAGGGTAAGGTCATAAAGACGGGAAACCCTGTTATAAAAGATGTGGCGGGCTATGACCTGACAAAGCTCTTTGTGGGGTCTGAAGGTACGCTCGGGCTTATAACCTCCGCTACCTTAAAGCTAATACCCAAGCCAAGGGCAAGGGCTACCGCCTTAGCCCTCTTTGACCGCCTTGAAGATGTGGGAAGGGCGGTCACCAAGATTTTCACCTCGGGCATTTTCCCCTCCGCCCTTGAATTTATGGACGAGGACGCCATAAGGGCTGTGGAAGACTTCAAGCCGGTAGGTCTTCCAAAGGTAAAGGCTCTGCTTCTAATTGAGGTAGACGGCTCACCATCAAGCGTGAAGGAAGACATATCAAGAGTGGATGAGCTTTTGAGGTCCATGGGAGTGGAAGTGAGGACTGCCAGTAGCAAGGAGGAGGAAGAAAAGCTGTGGTCTGCAAGGAAGAGCCTTGGTCCAGCCCTTGGCAACTTAAAAAGTGGAAAGATAAACGAGGATATAGTCATACCCCGCATATACCTTTCAGAAGCCATTCCAAAGTTTCGGGAGATAGCTAAAAAATATAACCTCCTTATGGTTATATTCGGGCACATAGGAGATGGAAACCTGCATGTAAATCTTCTGTATGACAAGGCAAACCGTGAGGAGGAAGAGAGGGCAGAAAGGGCTGTGGATGAGGTCTTTGAACTTTCTCTAAAATACAAAGGCTCGATAACGGGTGAGCATGGTGTGGGTCTTACAAAGAAGAAGTTTTTAAAATGGCAGTTTGGAGAGGCTGGTTATGAGCTTTTGAGGGGTATAAAGCTCCTCTTTGACCCCAAAAACCTCTTTAACCCGGGGAAGGTGGTGGAGGTGTAGTCTGTGAGATAAGCTCTAAGGCTTTTTTAAAAACCTCCTTATCGCCCGGGTATTTCAGAAGCCTTTTTGCCTCCTCTACGGAAAAGAACTTAGCATCAAGGACCTCCCAGGAAGGCTTTGGCTCGCCCCCCTCATAAGCCATCAGGTAGTAGACCACACGCTTTTTGACCTTCTGTCCGTCCCTAACATACCAGTAGCTAACCTCTCCCAAGGGTGTTAGTGGGCGTCCCCGCACGCCTGTTTCTTCAAAGACCTCTCTAACAGCCGCCTCTTCTGGCTTTTCTCCACTTTCTACCAGACCCTTGGGAAAGCTCCATACACCCGAGGGTGTCTTAATTAAAAGCACATAACCATCTCTAAAAAGCACACCACCTGCGGAAAACTCCCTTATCAGGGCACCACCTCCACCAAGCCTTTGCCCACCACCCTGCCCCTTATTATCTTACCCTCCCTCTTTACCCTCACCCTTTTACCCCTAACCCCCGTGTCCAAAGCCTGCCCGTGAAACCTAAGCTCTATACCATCACCTTTATAAACCACCTCTACCTCGTCCCCTGCCTGCACCAAAGGCACCTCCTTAAGCAGAGACCTCCTCAAGAGGGTCCCTCTTGTTATGTGGGTAGAAGCCACGTAGCTTTCAAACTCTTCTTCCCTTAACTTAAGGTCGGAGGGCACGCTCTTTATATACCTCTCTTCAACTCTAAAAAACTCAGGCTTTATAGGCGTTCCCTTGGGAATGTCCTGCTGGGCTATAAACAGCCTTACCTTCCAGAGGGCGTCAATAAGCACCTGATGCCTCTCTCCGCCCGAATATACATAAGCCAATGCTCTTGTTCTGCCATACTCCATATCAAGCTCCACCCGGTCAATCCTTTCTATGGGGCTGAAGGCTTTCACCTTCTGTATCCTTACCAAATCTCCAAAAGCCTTTTGAGCCTCCCTTTCAACAGCCTCCTGCAAAGTATTTGCAAAGCAAAGACTTACAAATATAAGTAGTCTAAGAACCCACATCCATTAACTGCATAAGCTCCCTTATAAGCGTGGCAGGCTCCACCTCTTTGGGGCATACAAGGTTGCATTTGTTGCAGGAAAGGCAGTGGTAAAGCTGTCCCTCCTTTACCGTTTGGAAGGCTCTAAGGCTTTTATCTTCTTCCCTTGGGTCAAGATAGAAACGGTACAGCTTTGCAAAGAAGAGGGGTCCCGCATACTCCCTTTCAAGCACCTGAGGACAGTAAGACTGACAGGCGGAGCAGAGAATACAGTCCGCAGAGCTTTCTATGCGTTTGCTCAACTCTGGAGGTATGCGTGGGTCTGTGGATGCCTCTTTGAGCCACAGCCTTAGCTCCTTTATCTTGTTTATTACCGCCTGATTATCCACCGCCAGGTCCCTTATCACCTTGAAGTTTCTGAGGGGTTCCACCACCAGCTCCTCACCAAAAAGCACGTAGCTCAAAACCTGTTCTTTGCAGGCAAGCTTTGGAAAGCCATTAACCATTACAGTGCAGGTGCCGCATATACCAGCCCTGCAGAAGTGTCTGAAGGTGAGGCTTGGGTCTATCTCTTCCTTTATCTTCTGAAGGGCTGAAAGGAGGGTCATGCCCTCCTCATAGGGTACCTCATAGCTCTGAAAGTAGCTCCTGCCATCTTCTTGCCCTCTTCTTACTTTAAGCCTCAAAACCATGCTTAAATAATGTATCCTATTGTATATGCTGGTCAAGCACTTTGAAAGCAGAGATTCCTTTTACAGGTTCCTGAAGGAAAAGCTCGGCGTGTTTTTTAAAGAGGCTTACGAGAGGGGCTTTGAGGGTGTGTTCCATGTGGTTTATTTTGAAGACGGAGCTTTAAACCCTGAGGTACTTTTCAGGCTGGCAAGGCAGTCCTGCCTCCACGTATTCTATCAGGAGGGAAGGTATGCCCTCTGCGGCTCAGAGGCGAGGATAAAAGACTTTTGTTCACTGCTTGTAAAGGAGGAGAAAGCCCTTGCCCTTAAGATATTAGAAAAACTGCAGGCTTACAGAAGGCGCTCTTTTAAAATCCAATACAACTACAAGGTTTTGCCCCTTGGTATAAAGACTGCCATAATGGGCGTTTTAAACATCACGCCCGACTCCTTCTCCGATGGTGGTCTGTACCTTGAGCCGAAGGAGGCTGTGAAGAGGGCTGTTCAGATGGCAGAAGAAGGTGCGGACATAATAGACATGGGCGGTGAATCCACACGCCCGGGCTCTCAGAGGATAGGGGCTCAGGAGGAGCTGAAAAGGGTCCTGCCCGTGCTTAAAGAGGTAAGGAGGGAACTACCAAAGGTATGGATTTCCGTAGATACTTACAAGGCTGAGGTGGCAAGAGCTTGTCTTGAGGAGGGGGCTGACATAATAAACGACATAAGCGGTGGCACCTTTGACCCTCAAATGTATGAGGTGGTAAGCCAGTATAACTGCCCCTACATACTGACTCACATAAAGGGCAGACCGGAAAACTGGAAGGAAAGCCCACCCACCTACGAGGATGTGGTGGAAGAGATAGTCCTCTGGTTTGAAGAAAGGCTCAAGAGCCTCGCGGAAAGAGGCTATAAGGGTCAGGTTATCCTTGACCCGGGCATAGGCTTTGGAAAACTACCAGAACACAATGTGGAAATACTGAAGAGGTTTCATGAATTCAAAGTCTTTGGACTTCCCTTGGCGGTAGGTGTTTCAAGGAAGTCCTTCATAGGGCTTGTGCTTGAGGGTCTTTTGAAGAAGAAGACAGAGCCTGTGGACAGGCTCTTTGGAAGCTTGGGAGCCTTGGCTCCTGCGGTGATGGGTGGTGCTCACATAGTGAGGGTGCATGATGTGGCACCCACGAGGGAATTTTTAGCCCTGCTTGACACGGTAAGGACCTATGGTGAATTTTAGCATAGAAATCTTAAGGCTCTTTTCCTGGCGCGACCTTCTGGACATACTGGCAGTATCCCTGTTTTTTTACGGCATAATTTACTTCCTAAGGCTAACGAGGGGTCTTCAGATATTCAAGGGTCTTGCAATGCTTGCAGGATTCTGGCTTGTTGCGGAGCTTCTAAGCCTTAGAACTCTTTCATGGGTTTTTGAAAAGCTCTGGACGGTGGGGCTTTTTTCCCTTGTAGTTATCTTCCAACCAGAAATAAGAAAAACACTGAGCAAGTTAGGACAGAAAGCCGGCGTCTCTGTTATAAAGCCTATTGAGGAGCGGGTGGTTGAAAGGATAGTCAGAGCCTGCGCCTTTATGTCAGACAGGCAGATAGGCGCTCTGATAGTGATAGAGAGGGGGCAGAATGTGGAAGGTGTGGTGGAGGGGTGTGTTTTTATAGACAGTGTGGTATCCGTTGAACTGCTAATAACCATCTTTAACCCCCTTTCTCCCCTGCACGACGGTGCGGTGGTAATAAGAGGAGACAGGATAGTTTATGCCTCCTGCATACTGCCCCTCTCCAAGTCTGCGGACCTACCCAAGAAGTATGGCACAAGACACAGGGCAGCCCTTGGCATTTCTGAAGAGAGCGATGCCCTCTGTGTGGTGGTTTCTGAAGAAACGGGCGAGATTTCCACCGCAGTTGGTGGTAAAATGCATAGGAACTTGGACCCAGAACTTTTAAAGGACTTATTGCTTAAGGAGCTGAAAATTGAAGGGTCTTAAGTCTATTCTGATAAAAGACTGGCAGTATAAGCTATTTGCCCTCCTGATGGGGCTTAGCCTGTGGGTTGTTTTGAACATTGGGCAGAGGGTGCCCATGAGCGTGGAAAGGAGCATAGAAGTAATAAACCAGTCGGAGGGTTATGAGTACAGGCTTGAGAGGAAGAAGGTAAAAATCAGGCTTGAGGTGATGGAAAGGCTTGTGTCAGAAGAGATGGTGGATAGGGTAAAGGCTTATGTGGATGTGAGGGGCTTAAAGGAGGGCGAATATGTGCTGAATGTAGAAATTGGAGACCTGCCTAAATTCCTTATATCCGTTGATAAGGTGGAACCTGAGTATGTAAAGGTTAGAGTTATTAAAGCCCCCGGAGGGGGCAGGTAGCGTTATCCGCAGGAGAAGGAGCTTCCACAACCGCAAGAGCCGGATACATTTGGATTTCTTATGGTGAAACCACCACCCATGAAGTCCATCACATAGTCAAGCTCCGCATTGTTCACATAAGGCATGGAAAACTGGTCTATGGCAATCCTGAGACCGCCAAACTCAAAAACATGGTCTCCTTCCTCTATAGTGTCGTCAAAGCCCATGGCATACTGAAAACCAGAGCATCCTCCGGGAACTACCCTAATCCTGAGGATAGGTTCTGTAATGTTGTTCTCCTGAGCTATTCTGATAACCTCCTGCACCGCCTTGTCGGTGGCAAAAAAGTTAAAGGCTACCTTTTGCATCGCAAACCTCCTTAAAAGTTTTTTGCTAAGGTTTAATGATAACCACAGGTAGGGCTTTTTCAAGGGGAAGGTTTATGATAAGGCTCATGTGGAGGCTTCCACCCTGTGAATTAGCCAGTAGACAAGCCCTAAGGCAAAAAGCACGAGGGCAAGGGTGATAAGCTCCTGAAACTTTTCTGGAGACAGGGATATTATAAGGACCTTTCTTATAACGGCAGCAAGGGCAACGCCTACAAAAGCTTTAATGCTGACTGCACCACCTCTTATATGCTTTATCTCCTCTGCGAGAAGCTCAGATATGGCATAAAGTATCAGAACTGAACCAAGTATGCTAAGACCACCCCTTTCAAGGGGTAGGTTTCCCGTAAGAACCGTATAAAACTCATACAGTATCCAGGCTATAAGGAATAACCCGACGAGAGAAAGGGTAATTATTATGAAAAAGTCAAATAGCCATGAAACACGCCTTATGTTTTCTATCATCATCCTTTGATATTTGCCCGAGGCAAGGTATAGCTTTAGCTCTTCTTCTCTGAAGGAGTTTATCATGACATCCAAGTTTATATCCAGAGCCTTGTTTACAGAAGCAAGCACTTGGTCCCGCTCTGGTGTGCATCCAAGCTCTGAGGACAGCTTCTCATGTATGTATTCTCTAACAAACCCCATTGAAGCCTGCACATAATGTGGAGGCAAGCCAATTTTAAGGTGGACTTCTCCTATTCTGTATATGCTTCTTAGATATTGAGCATCGTAGCCCCCTTTAAACAGCCTTACAAACCAGCCTTTTATCTTCTCTTTATGCCTGCTTCTTACCTTTTCATCGGGTAAGTATTTACTGGTATCCTTAAAGTTTTCAAGGTAGTTGTAGAACTTATCTATGAAATCCTCCTTGTATTTTTCGCCAAACCAGCTTATTCTTTTGATATTTTCGTCGTCTTCCTGAGACCACCTGTAGTGCACCTTCAACTCTTCAATGGTTTCCATGGATTAATATCATATAGCAAGGGAGGACGAGCCTTTATAATAAATGCCTATGCCCATAGACAGAGACAAAATTAAACAGGCTATAAGGCTCTTCCTTGAAGGCATAGGGGAAGACCCAGACAGGGAAGGTTTAAAGGAAACGCCCGACCGCATAGCCCGTATGTGGGAAGAGTTTGAAGGGCAGAGGAGCTTTGACTTTAAACTCTTTGAGGAGTTTGGCTCTTACAACGAGATGGTTTTGGTAAAGGACATCACCATATATTCTCTATGCGAGCATCACCTTCTTCCCTTCTTTGGAAAGGCTCATGTGGCGTATATACCAGATGGTATAATATGCGGGCTTTCTAAGCTGGTAAGAACGGTGCGAGCCTTTGCCTTGCGACCTCAGGTTCAGGAAAGGCTTACCAACCAGATAGCGGACTTTTTAAACGAGCAGTTAAAGCCCAAGGGTGTGGCTGTGGTGCTTGAGATGGAGCATCTTTGCATGTCCATGAGGGGTGTCATGTCTCCGGGGCATCTAACGATTACCTCAGCCCTCAGGGGTCTCTTTTTGAGCGACCTAAGAACAAGGGAAGAGTTTCTAAAGCTTATAGGCAAGAGCGGTCGATGAAGGTCTGCCTTGTAGCGGGTTCTGGCGAGCTTCCAAGGGTTTTTTTAAAAAGGGCAAAGGAGAGGGGTGAGGAGGTTTATGTGGTGGGCGTGAAAAGCATAACGGAGCTTGAGGCGGACGAATACATAGCCTTGGGAAAGGTGGGAAGGCTTGTAAAAACTCTTGAAAAGAAAGGCATTAAGGATATAGTGCTTCTTGGAAAGTTTGAGCATAACCTTCTTTTTTCTCATCTTCTTACCCTTGATGAACTTGCCCTCCGGATACTTAAAAAGGCAAAGGATAAAAAGCCTCAAACCCTCATAAAAACCCTTATGGAAGAGCTAAGCTCCTTAGGCTTTTCCTTTCCAGACCCAAAACCATATTTAGAGGAGCTTTTAGCACCAAAAGGAAGAATGGGTTCAGTGGAGCCTTCTGAGGAGGCTATGGAAGATGGACTCTGGGGCTTTCCAATAGCCAAGACCTTGGCGGAGTTGGATGTGGGGCAGACGGTGGTGGTAAAGGAAAAGGCGGTGGTGAGCGTAGAAGCGATGGAAGGCACGCAAAAAGCCATAGAAAGGGCTGGTGAGCTGGCAGGAAGGGGATGTAGGGTTATAAAGGTGGCAAGAAGGACGCAGGACTTTCGCATAGACGTGCCTACTGTGGGACCAAAAACCATAGAAGCCATAAGGAAAATTAAGGGCGATGCCCTTTTTGTGGAGGCGGGTAAAGTATATGTGCTTGAGCGGGAAAAGACCTCAAGGCTTGCGGACAGGTATGGCATAGCCCTTTACGGGCTTTGAAGGAAGAAGTCTATGGCTTCTTTTGGCTTGCCCTCAAAGGCAAGAGTGCCATCTCTGAGGACAAGCACCCTGTCGCACAATAGAAGGTTTGAAAAACGATGGGCTACCACTAAGAAGGTCTTATCCTTGAAGGCTTCAAAGAGGTTTTTCAGAACCTCCTGCTCCTTTTTTGCATCAAGGGCGGAAGTGGCTTCATCAAGCATTAAGACCTCTGCGGGTTTTAAGAAAACCCTTGCCAGAGCAAGCCTCTGACGCTCACCACCGGAAAGCCCTCTCCAGCTCACTTCCTGCTCTAAACTCTCTATAAAATCACAGCCTGCCAGTCTCAAGGCTTTTAAAAGCTCTTCATCGCTTGCGGGCTCCTTTGCCATAAGCAGGTTTGCCCTCACACTGCCCGGCAGGATTAGCGGCTCCTGCGGTAGGTAAAGAAAGTGGTCTCTGAGGCTTTCCTTCCTTATATCTCTTAGCTCCATCCCATCCACAGACACAGAGCCCTCATAGTCAAAAAAGCCCGCTAGGGTCTTAAGAAGGGTACTTTTTCCAGAACCCGTATCCCCCATAATGCCCAGCTTTTCACCCCTCCTTACAGTAAAGCTCAGGTTCTTTATTATTTCCTTGCCAGAAACGCACACTCTAAGGTTTTCAACCGAGAGAAAGTTAAAGGTCTTGAGCTCCATGCTTCCTGACCTTTCCTCCTCAAGGCTTAAGAGCTCCCTTATCCTTTTTATCACTGGTAGGCTTGAGCGCACCTCCACAAAGCCCTTCTGAAGCTCCGTGAGAGGCTTTTGAAGAAACACAAGGGCTGTAATGTAGGAAATGAAATCCCCGGGCGTCAGACTACCCTGAGCTGTCCTGTAGCCACCATATAGTATGACAAAAGCCACCACCATATAGCCAAAGCTGTAGTTAAAAACAGAATTCAGGGCAAAATATACCTGAGATTTGAGGCTCGCACGGTATAGAAGTGCGCTTAACTCTGAAAAGAGTTTTAAAAACCTATCCTGAGCATTAAAGCTCCTTATGCTTTCAAAGCCTGTAAAGGAGCTATAGAGCCTGTCTGCCACATGAGCCTGTCCCTCCTGCGCCCTCTTTATGTGTTTGCCCCTCTTTCCACCAAAGTATCGCACCGCAAGGATAAGGACAGGGGTAAGAACTCCAAGGCTGAGAGTCAAAAGCCAGTCCCTGTAAAGTAGTACTCCCACAAGGAAGAGCACCATGAAGGGCTCTCTTATTAGCTTGACCGCATAGGCACCTATCAGGTTTCTGTAAAGGCTCAGGTCAGAAAGCACCCTGCCCGCAAGCTCTCCTGCGGATACACGAGACAGAGCGGAATAATCCGCCTTCAAGAGCCTTAAAAAAGCTTCCTCCCTCAGTCTTTTTAACTCCCTCTCCGTGTAAAGGCTTGAGAAAAACTCGGTAGAAAAATTACCCAGCTGTGAAAGGAGAACAAATGCCATAAGCTCAAGCACAAGAGGCACAAGCTGTCCGCCCTCCCTGAGCATAAAGACCTTATCCACAAGAGATTTTATAAGCAGGCTAACTCCTGCAGTGCCGGAGGCTTCAAGTATAGACCCAAGAAGACTAAGAAGTATAAAAAGCCAGTAGGTTTTCAGCCTCAGGAGGACCCACTTGATATGTTCCATTTATAAGACTATTTTATTAAATATCATGCTAAGATGGCTCTTAGGGTTGCTCGTAGCTATGCTGCTTATAGACCATCTCTGGGTCCATTATGGCGGACCAATAATTGAAAAAATAAGAGGAGAATACAGGGAGGAGATTAAAAAGGCTGTTAAGGAAGGGAATGAGGTAGAAGTCCAGCAAGCCTACAGAAAGAGCATAATAGACAATACTGTAGAAAAGGTTAAAGAATGGCTAAAAAGAGGGGAAGAAAAGAAGGAGGAGTAGAATGGAGACCTTTAAGTTCAACACCATAGAGGAAGCCCTTGAGGATATAGCAAATGGCAAGATGGTAATCGTGGTGGACGACCCAGACAGGGAAAACGAAGGCGACCTTGTAATGGCGGCGGAAAAAGTCACGCCAGAGGCTATAAACTTTATGGCAAAATACGGAAGGGGTCTCATATGTCTTACCCTTACACCAGAGAGGTGCGAGGAGCTTGACCTGCATCCCATGGCGGTAAGGAACACGGACCCAAAGGGTACCTACTTCTGCGTGTCTATTGATGCCCATCCCAAGTATGGCACCACCACAGGCATATCCGCCTTTGACAGGGCCATAACCATAAAGTTAGCCATAAGCCCAGATGCCAAGCCCTCTGACTTTATAAGGCCAGGGCATGTCTTTCCATTAAAGGCAAAAGCCGGTGGTGTATTAGAAAGGGCCGGGCATACGGAGGCTTCGGTGGACCTGGCAAGGCTTGCTGGGCTTTATCCTGCAGGTGTTATATGCGAGATAATGAAGGACGATGGCACCATGGCAAGACTTCCAGACCTTATGGAGTTTGCCAGAAGGTTTAACCTCAAAATAATAACCATAGCAGACCTGATACGCTACAGGCTAAAGAGGGAAAGGCTTGTGGTCAGGGAAGCCAGTGCCAACCTTCCTACTAAGTTTGGCTTTTTCAAGATACACGCCTACAGGCATGTGCTGACCGGCGAGGAGCAGGTAGCCCTTACCATGGGTGAATGGAGGGAGGATGAGCCTGTGCTGGTAAGAGTTCATTCTGAGTGCCTCACGGGTGATGTGTTTAAGTCTTTGAGGTGCGACTGCAGGTCTCAGCTTGAGGCCGCCATGGAGGCAATAGCACAGGAAGGCAAGGGCGTCCTTGTGTATATAATGGGGCATGAGGGAAGGGGTATAGGCATAGTGAATAAGATAAAGGCATACCATCTTCAGGACATGGGCTACGATACGGTGGAGGCAAACGAAAAGGTGGGTTATCCTGCGGACCTTAGGGATTACGGTATAGGCGTTCAGATACTTTTAGACCTTGGCGTGAGAAAGATGAGGCTTCTCACAAACAACCCAAGGAAGATAGTGGCTTTGGAGGGCTATGGACTTGAGGTGGTGGAAAGGGTGCCCTTAAAGGTGCCCGCCTGCGAACACAATCAGAGGTATTTAGAGACCAAGAAGACCAAGCTGGGGCATCTACTCTAAGGGCAGATATACCCTGAAGGTGCTTCCCATGCCTTCCCTGCTTTCTACTTCCACCCTGCCTCCGTGAGAGAGGGCGATGTGCTTTACTATGGATAGCCCTAAGCCTGTGCCTCCCATTTCTCTTGACCTTGAGGGGTCAACCCGGTAGAATCTTTCAAAAATAAAGGGAATATGCCCCTTGGGTATGCCCGTGCCCGTGTCCTCCACCTCAAGGACCGCATGCCTGCCGCTCGTGTAAGCCCTCACAAAAACTTTACCACCCTCCATGTTATACTTTATGGCATTATCCACCAAGTTCTTAAGCAGGAGGAACATTTTATCCTCGTCCGCAAGGAGTTTGAAGTCCTCCTTTACCTCCTCTATTAGCTCCACAGACCTTTCACGGGCTTTTTCCTCAAGAAATTCAAAGACCTCTCTGACGAGGCTTTTTAGCTCCACCTCCTGCCTCTTTAACCTCTCTTCACCAGACTCTAACTTAGTTAGCACCAGAAGGTCTTCTATAAGTCTTTCCATACCCTCTATGCGTCTAATAGCCTTTTCAAGCAGGGCTTTTTTATCCTCTCTGTCCTCTTCCTCATAGAGGGTCTCAAGAAGGCTTTTGAGGACCGCCACGGGCGTCTTTAATTCATGAGATACATTAGCCACAAACTCCCTCCTTGAACGCTCATACCTTTTAAGCTCTGTAATATCAGAAAAGCGAGCCACGCTCAGCTCCTGACCCACAAAAACATACACAGAATACTCCTTATCCTCGTGAAGAAACTGACAGACCTTTTCCTTTCTCTCTGACAGAGCTTCCGCCAGACAGCTTATGAGGGACAGGTTATTGAGGCATTCATAGTAGGGCTTTCCTTCAAAATCTTTCCTTATGAGCTCCCTCTTTGTAAGAAACTCGTTTGCCAGCAAAATCTTGCCTTCTCTGTCTAAAAGAAGATAACCCTCCCCCACATGGCTTAAGAACTCTTTAAGAAGGCTCATGATGGTAAATTATTTCGAGAAGCTTTTCTATCTTTTCTTCCACCTCCTGCTCACTATGAGCCACAAGGTTCACATGCCCCATCTTCCTGCCCGGTCTTTTCTCCTTTCCATACCAGTAGAGCTTTGCACCTTCTATAGACAGGAGCCTGTGCAGGTCAAAGTCTTCAAGGCTAACACCCAGCAAGTTTACCATACCTCCTGAAGCCTTTATTTTTGTGGAACCCAAAGGAAGACCGCATATGGCTCTAAGAAGGTTTTCAAACTGAGAAGTATAGCAGGCATCAAGGCTGTAGTGTCCCGTGTTGTGAGGTCTTGGTGCCAGCTCGTTTATAAGCACCCTGCCGTCCCAGGTGTAAAAAAACTCCACCGCCAGAAGACCCACAAGATTTAGGTCCTCCATGAGCGATAGGACAATCTCTTCTGCCTCCTTAATCTTAAGGCTTGTGCTTTTGTTGTAAAGAAGCACGCCCCTTTCATGATAGTTTATGGTGGTGGGATAAAGCCTAGTGTTACCCTTTGCATCGCGAACGCCTATTATGGAAAACTCAAAGTTAAAATCTATGAGCCTTTCCACGAGGAACCTCTCGCCGGGGGCATGGTTTGAAAGCACCTTCTTTATATCCTCCTGCTGATATATCCTGTACTGACCCTTGCCATCGTAGCCCAGCCTTTCAGACTTTACCACGCAGGGAAGCCCAAAGTCTTTAACGACCCTTTCAAGCTCCTCATAGCCTGCATATGTAAAATCCGCCGTCGGGTAGCCCCTTCTTCTGTAAAAGCCTTTTTCTTCCAGCCTGCTCCTTTTTACCTCAAGCACGCTAAGAGATGGCGTGGTAAGGTCATATACCTTCTTTAAAACCTCCTCCTCAATATGCTCAAACTCGTAGGTTATCACATGGCACTCTCTTATGAACTCCTCCACCCTCTCTGGCGGAAACCACCTGTCTGCAACCCTGCTGGCTGGTGCCTTAGGGTCCGGGTCAAGCACAAAGAAGTCAAAGCCTAGCTTCCTGCCTTCCAAGATGGTCATCCAGCCAAGCTGTCCGCCTCCCAGTATGCCCACACGCATGGAAAAATTATATTACCTCAAGGTAGCCAAAGCCCTGCCCCGTCCTCAGCCCAAGACCGTATTCATAGACAAACCTTAAAAGCTCAGGGCTGTCCGTTTTTATCCTGAACCTGCCCATAAAGGTGCGCACATACCCCCCGTAGTGTCTTACAAACTCCACCTTATAAAATTCAGGCTCCAGCTCAAACCCGTTAAGCTGTGGCTCATAGCCCATCACCACCTGAAAACGCCTGAGAGTATTCTCAAGTAAATGCTCTCTGAAATCTTCATCAGAAGGCACCGCATACTTTTTGCCCGGGTCTCTGTCCTTTACACCATGCCTTTCTACCACTGCAGGAGAGAGGGTTTTAAAAAGCCCCCTTGACCAGTCGCCCTCCTTTTCCAAGATAATGTCCTTTATGAAGAAGGCATTGTCTCCTATGCGATGCACGTTGCCCTTGAGGTTTAAAAAGCCGTTGTAGAGCCTTATACCGTATTCTGGGTCGCCTGTGGAAATTCTAAGATTTATAAACCTAACATCTTCTATCCATTCCTTTCCCACTTTAGCCTTCCCAAAATATACAGCAAAGGTGTAAGGTCTTACCTTGTTCTTTTCAAACTCCTCAGCTCCAAAGACCCTTTTTAGCAGGGATATGAACCTGCTCCTGTAGTCGGTTCTTATCCGTGCAGGCTTTGAAGCTTCAAGCTTTATCATAAACCGCATGTAAAAATTATAAGGTTCTGTCAGAAAAAGGCAAAGGGGCTGGTTATATAATAACTGTGAAACTAAAAGGTGGGAGGTTATAAAATGAAGACACTAACCCTAACAGTTATCACCCAAAGAGCAAGCTCTTTAAACTATGGGGAGAATATAGGGAACATATCCGTCCTAAAAAAGCTCACTCTTGCGGACAACACCCAGCTTACTTACGTATCTGACAAGGCTCTAAAGTACGAAATAAGAAGGCAGGGGAAAGAAAGGTTTGGGTGGAACTTACTTGATGAAAAGCTAAAAGAGCATCTGGAAGGAGCTATATCTGAAGGTGTTCTTGATGTGGATAAGTTTGCCAAAAGTTTAATAAGAGACTATGAGGAGTTTGACCTCTTTGGTGGGCTTTTTACAGCTTTAAGTAAGGATAAAAAGAAACTAAATCTATCTTATGGTGATGCGGTAAAGAGAACTACACCTGTTAAGCTTTCTTACGCCTTTTCTGTATCACCTTTCAAATCAGACATGGACTTTATGAACAATATAGATGCTTATAACAGGTATATAAGGCACATAGAAGAGAGAGGGGAACAGGCAATAGTAAATTCCGAACAGCACACTTCTCACTACATATACACCCTTGCGGTAGATTTAGAGAGGGTTGGTGTGTGGGAAAGAGAAGATGGCAAAAAAGAAGAAGTTCTGGAGGCTCATGAGAAGGCAAAAAGGATTGTGGAGCTTCTTGAGGTGATAAAGACTCTAAGCAGGCAGATAAGAGGCAGATGGGAAAACCTTTCTCCTGTCTTCGTAATAGGTGGAGTCTTTTCTGTGAAAAATCCCTTCTTTATGGATTGTGTAAAGGCTCAAGAAGTGGAAGGAAAACTTTACTTGAAGGTGGATAGCCTGATAGATTGTATGAGATTGTTGCCTGAGGGTGAGGAAGTTCTTTGCGGATTACTTTCTGGCTTTTTTACAAATGAAGAGGAAATAAAGGAGAAGCTAAAGGCTAAAAGCGTGGCTGAGGTCTTTGAGGAGCTAAAGAAGAAGATGGCTCAGGCTTATGGAGTGGGCTAAAATGAAGGCTCTTAAGTTTAAACTTTTTACACCTACTGGCATTTTTAAAACACCCTTTTCTCTCAAGGGCATAGAAACATACCCGCTTCCACCCTATTCCACGATTATCGGGCTTTTATATACAGCCTTAGGAAGAAAGTGGCAAGGTGAAACCTTCAGCCTATCGGTACAAGGAAAATATGAAGCTATCTTTAGAGATTATATAAGGTTCAGAAAGTATAACAAAAAAGATAGGATACTTGAAACTCTTCCTCTTGAGGTACCTGTGCTTTATAACCTTGAGGTTCTGGTGCATGTGGTGGGGGAAGAAGAGCTTTTGAAGGATTTTGAAAAGGCTTTAAAGAGACCTTCCTCTTTGCTTTTTCTATCGGGTGGTGAATACCCTGTAAAGGTCTATCATGTGAAACTGGTGGAGGTAAAAGAAGAAAAGGTTTCTGACTATGAAGTAAGAGATTACAATGCCTTGGTGCCTCAACCCTGTGCAGAAAGGCTTAGCTTTTCAAAAGGTAAGACTTCTTTTCTTGTGCCTTCCTTTCTAAAAAGCATAAAACCAAGAGAGTATCATTGGCTTGAGGTCTATTACCTTCAGAAAAACAGCTTCATAGATGGCAGGGTCTATATAGACGAGGAGGGAAGCCTACTATGGCTGTAGAGTTTTACGTAGATAACTGGCTTGTAGGTGCTGGTGCGGTAGGGCTTTTGAAGGTTTTGGAAAGTAATGGTCTTGAAATTGGTATGTTTGTGGAAGGAAGGAAGCTAAGACTTTCTGAGGAGGTATGGGAAAACTTGCCTTTGTTTTATGCGGACAGGCTTTTGAAGGAGGGAGAAGAGACGGTAAAAAGGTCTATAGTTAAGCTTTCTGGCAAAAAGAAGGAAGAAGGGTTAAAAAATCCATACAATCAGGTAGTTCTGTCAAAGTTGGGAGATTTTTACAAAAATTCCATTCTTACAAATCCAAGCGGAAAACATGTTAAAAAAGTGGAGGAAGAAAACAAAAAGCTTGTGGCTAAGTATGGAAGTTTAGAAAAGCTTTTAGAAAGGTGGGAAGAATACTGGGCTGAAGTTTCTAAACTCATAAGGGAAGCTATCCACTCAGCCTTTGGGAAAATTATGAACGGTGAGGAAGACGAGCAAGGTCCCTTATGTTTTTTCTGTAGAAGTAGGAGAGCCTACAAAACAGACAAGGGCTACAAAACCTTTTCCGCAGAAAATTTCACTCCTCTTTCCGCCAGCCCTGAAACAGTCAATAACTTCTTCTATAACGGAATTAACAGTATGTATCTGTGTAAAGAGTGTGAGCTTCTTTTATACTTTGCTCGCTTTGGCTTTACTAAGGTTTTAGACAAGTATCTTTTTGTATATACACCTGAAAGCCTTGAAGGGCTTTTGAGCATAAACAGAAGGTTGGAAAGCAAAGGATGGCTGAGCGTTGATGTAATAAAGGAAAGTGTTCTCTCTGTAATAAAGGAGGTAGAGCCTGATAAGGCTTATTGGACTTTAGAAAACATATACGTGGTAGAAATCCAACCTGTAAGTGAAGCTACCAGCAACATATACACCTTTAGCATACCACCTCATGTGGCAAGAGTGCTTGCAAGCAGAATAGAGAAGTATCCTAAGTCTTTAGATGGTCTTTTTGACCTCTTTTTGGATTATGTGTATCAGGGAAAAAGTTTGTACGAGTTTGTCCATTATATCCTGTCAGGATTTCTGTATGGGGAGGGTTTAAAAAAGAAAGTAGAGGATAAAACACCTACAGGAAGGCTACTAAGGTGGGGGACGGAGAGGGGCTTGGGGGGTCTTCTTTTCTTAATAAAATTTCAGGAGGAACTTGCCATGCAAGAGCAAGACAAGGATATAAGATGGGCTTATATGGAAGGTAAAAAGCTACAGCAGGCTTACATGGAAAGCCTTAAGGACAACGACAGGGTCAAGAAGAAAATTTCTGTCCTCTCCTACAGACTGCTTGAGGCTGTCAGAAGAAAAGACGAAAACTACTTTTCTCAAAACATCATAAGAGCCTACCTTGAGGTGGAAAAGCCTGTGCCTTCTGTCTTTCTGTCCGCTCTAAAAGGTGGGCTGGAAAGGGTAGCTTATGCCTTTCTGATAGGGTTAAATGCTGGAGAGAAAGAAGATGTGGAAGGAACTTCTGAATGAAAGATGGGCAAAATCTGACCGCACCACCATAAGAGAGCACACAGACAGGCTAAAGGAAAATTTAAAGCTCCTCAAAGAGCTATACGGGGACAAAATAGAAAAAGCTTGTCCTGAAAGGTATAGAAGTCTCTTGTGGCAGGCTTTAGAACTTGCCTGTGAATATCATGACTGGGGCAAACTCCACTGGGCTTTTCAGAGGGAAGTTCTCAAAAACAGAGAGGTAAAGCCTTTAAATACTCCAGCGGTCAAACACAATCTTCTGTCTCCTGCCTTTCTGCCAGAGGATATAGAGGATAGCCTGAAAACACTTGTAGCCCTTGCTATAGTGCATCATCATGATGCGGAAACAGGAAATCATATAGCTCAGAAGATAGAAGAGGTTTTGAAAAAAGAGTTTGGTATTGAGATAAAAGGCTGGCACAAAAGACTGCTTTCAGAGACTGAATATCAAAGTCTGGAAAGGCTTTCAGGAAAGGACGAAGACAAGAAAAAGTTCTATTTGCTTGTAAAAGGATTACTCCTTCGCATAGACCATGCAAGCTCAAACAAAGACTTGCCTGTTGTGGAGCTTGAGCCTTTGAAAGGTGTGCATAAGCTTATAGAGGATAAAAAAGGTTTTCGCTTGAATGACCTTCAAAGGTGGGTACTTGAAAAGGCGGATAAAAACCTTCTGGCTGTGGCACCCACAGGCTATGGCAAAACGGAAGCTGGCTTTATCTTTCTTGAAGGTAAAGGTTTTTATACGATACCTGTAAGAACTTCTGCAAATGCCATATATGAAAGAGCAAAGGAGCTTTTTGACCAAAAGGTTGGACTTTTGCATTCATCAGCTCTTAGCTACCTTATGGAAAAGGAGCTTACAGAGGACAGAAACAACTTAGAAGGTCTAATAGGAGACTTTGAATTTGCAAGAAACTTCTCAAAGCCTTTACTTGTTGCTACTCCAGACCAAATTTTTCCTTTTGTCTTTGCCTTCAAAGGTTTTGAGAAGTACTACAGCCTGTTTGCCTATTCAAAGGTAGTGGTAGATGAGATTCAACTTTTTGAACCTCATACACTTGGCTTTTTAGTGGAGGCTCTTCAAAAGGCTCAGGAAATTGGCTCAAGACTGATGGTTATGACTGCTACCCTTCCTGAGTTTGTGCGAAAAGACTTAGAAAATATCGGCTTTGAAGAGAGGGTTTTTGACCTTAAAAAGCCAAGACACCATCTTAAAATTGTAGAAGACAGTCTCCTTTCTGAAAAAGCCATAGAGCTTATAAACTCACTTTCTTCTAAAGGCAAGGTGCTTGTAATTACCAACACAGTAAAAAGAGCGGTAGAGCTTTACAAGATTTTAAAAGAAAAAGGACATAAACCTCTCCTCTTACATTCAAGATACATTCTAAAGGAGAGAAGAAAAAAGGAAGGTCAGGTTCTTGACTTCTTCAGACAAGAAGAAAAAGGTATATGCATAACTACTCAGCTGGCGGAAGTTTCCTTAGACCTTTCTGCAGACTATCTTATTACCGAGCTTTCTACCCTTGACAGCCTTTTCCAAAGACTTGGAAGGGTAAATAGGAGAGGAGAAAAACCCACAGAAGAACCCAACGCTTATGTTTTTGTAAGAGACTGTTCTGGTATTCCTTCAGTCTATAGGAAAGCTCTTCATGAACTTTCAAGAGAACAACTAAGAGATGGTTTATGGACTGAAGAGGAAAAAAGAGAGAGCCTAAGGGGTATATACGACGAAAAGGTTTTGAAAACGAAAGACCCCAAATATCTGGAAAGCTACGAAAAGGCAAAAAAATACATAGAAGATCTGTGGAATACCTTAGGAGAATTTAGACAAGAGAAAAGAGACAAAGCTATAAAACTCTTTAGAGATATACATTCCATCACAGTCGTTCCTGCAAAATACAAAGAGGAAACAGAAGAACTCATAAGGACAATAAAAAGCTCTTCAGACAAATTTGAAAAACTCATGGCTATAACAGAACTTCTGGACTATACCTTTTCAATTCCAGCCTATGCCTTTGATAAACGGGTGCTTACTCCCGCTGGAATTTTAGACCTCTTTTACCTCACACTTGACTATAGCCAAGAGCTTGGACTTTATGAAATTCCCAAGGACCCAGAGCTTGTGATGGATAATGTATTGTGAGGTGGCTTGAAGGAAAACATTTGTCTTATATATTTTATACTTACAAGGTATGCTTGTTAAAATAGATGTGCCAGAGTCAGCACTTGAAAATGCTGAAAAGCTAAGAGAGTATGTGGTAAAAGAGATAGCCTTTGAGTTATACAGACAGGGTGTGATTTCGGGAGGGAAGGTAAGACAGCTTACAGGTCTGAGCGTATTAGAATTTTTTAAGGAGCTGAAAAGCAGAAACATATACCTCAATTATGACAAAGAGGAGCTATTTGAGGATTTAAAAACATTGGAAGAGTTAAAGAAAAAACAGGTTTTATGATGGCTGTATCAAATTCCTCACCTTTGATAGCATTAGGTAAAATATGCAGATTGACCATACTTAAAGACTTGTTTGGACGTATTTATATTCCTTTAAAGGTGTATGAAGAGATTACGGTAATTCAATATGCCAGCGAGAGAGAATTATTCAAGTCTGACTGGATTAAGGTTGCGAAGGTAAGGAATAGAGAGCTAATTAGAGAGCTTCGGAGGGGAGGGTTAGATGAGGGTGAAATAGAAGCTATAGCTCTCGCTATGGAAGTTTCCGCAGACATACTTTTAATAGATGACAAGAAGGGAAGAAAGATAGCTCAAGGCTACGGTCTAAATATCCTTGGCACTTTGGGTGTTCTCATAGAAGCACATAATAGAGGATTAATAACCCACATTCAATCAGAAATTGAAAGGCTGAAAGAAATAGGCTTCTGGATTTCTCAAGATATTGAAGAAGCCATACTCCAGCAGGTGCGTAAGCTTCCTGACAGAAAACCCAAACCTTAGCGGTTTATATATATTGATGCTTGTTGATAAGAGGGAGCTTCGCTACAAGGGAACGCAGGTTGCCTATTATGTAGTTTGCAAGAGAAAGCTTTGGCTTTTTTCAAAGGGTATAAGCTACGAACATACTTCTGAGTGGGTTGCTCTTGGAAAGTTTCTTGACGAGCAAAGCTTCAAAAGACAAAGAGAAGACGATTTTTACGAAGAACCTGTAAGGATTGATTTTATAACTACGGAGGAAGGCATTGTGGTACATGAAATAAAGCACTCAACAGCTATAGAATCCGCTCATTTTCTACAGGTGAAGTATTATCTTTATTACCTAAGAAGCAAGGGTTTGAAGGTTTCTCATGGTGTATTACACTATCCAAAAGCAAAGAAAATACAGAAGATATACCTCACAGAAGAGGATATAAGTTTCATAGAAAAGACTCTGACGGAAATAGATAAGGTTCTTAAACTTCCAAAGCCTCTACCTGTAGAAGAAAAACCTTACTGTAAAGAATGTGCTTACTTTGAGTTTTGCTATGGGTAGAGTGTATTACATAACTCATTCTGGTACTTTAAAGAGGGAAGAAAACACGGTAGTATTTGAAAATTCTGAAGTCAAAAAGTCAATACCCATTGAAGACCTCGACGAGCTTTTCCTTCTTTCTGAAGTTTCCACAAACAGTAAAGTTTTAGGACTACTTTCTCAAAAAGGTGTAGTGGTACATTTTTTCAACCACTATGGATACTACATAGGAAGTTTCTACCCAAGAGAAACTAACCTTTCAGGCTACTTGCTTGTAAAACAAGTACAGCACTACATAGAACCACACAAAAGGCTTGAACTTGCCAAAAGCTTTGTAGAAGGTGCCATAATAAACCTTTGTCCGCTGTTTAACATGGAAGAAGAAACTTACCTTTCAGAGCTTTCTAAGGCTAAAAACATAACAGAAGTTATGCAAGTAGAAGCAAAGCTAAGAAAAGACTTTTATAGGAAGATTGAGGAAGAGACAGGCTGGGACTTTCAGAAAAGAACAAAAAGACCACCTCACAATCCACTCAACGCTCTTATATCTTTTGGAAACTCTCTTGTCTATTCTAAAGTATTAGGAGAAATATACCATACACAACTAAATCCAACCATAAGCTACCTGCATGAACCCACCACAAAACGTTTTTCTCTCAGCCTTGATGTGGCAGAAATCTTCAAACCAATACTTTCTGATGCACTCATTTTAAAACTGATAAAAGAAGGACTTTTGGAAGACAAACATTTCCTTCAAGAGCTTGAGTATGCTTACCTTTCTCAAGACGGTCGCAGGCTTTTTGTAGCTGAATTTAACAAACTTTTAGAATCCACCATAAGGCACAGGAAACTAAACAGGAAAGTATCTCACCGACAGCTAATAAGACTTGAACTCTACAAACTTATAAAGCACCTTTTAGAGGAAGAACCTTATAGACCACTCAATTACAGGAGCTTATAATGTGGGTTATCTTAGTTTATGACATTTCTACAGAAGATAAAGAGGGTCAAAAAAGATTAAACAAGGCAAGAAAGATAGCAAGAAAGTACCTCCTACATGTACAAAAATCCGTCTTTGAAGGAAGCATAAGACCTTCCGCTCTTGAAAGACTAAAGGCGGAAATGCTTTCTATAATTGACAGAAGGAAAGACAGCCTGATAATCTATAGCTTTGACGATATGGTAAATTACAAAAGAGAAATTCTGACAGAAGGGGAGGACCCAGCTTCTAATATTTTTTAGACACACTGGCAGGTGTGCTATAATGTAATACAGATAGCTTTATCTGAGGGGGCTTTATGCCCCCTCGT
>FPIC01009438.1_pt1 | contig 27572 bp, 26 predicted proteins | sample 1504481 | NCBI WGS metagenome assembly FPIC01 (sample SAMEA4475357, study PRJEB15587) | soil metagenome | biome: Soil; feature: Field | place: India | collected 2015-03-11 | depth 0 m
CGCCACCTTCATCGGCTTCACCGGCACGCCTATCGACAAGACGCAACACGGCAAGGGCACTTTCAAAGTCTTCGGGGGCGACGATCCGGGCGGCTATCTGGACAAATACTCGATTCGGGAGTCGATTCGGGACGGCGCAACCGTGCCCCTGCATTACCAGATGGCGCCCAACGACCTGATTGTGGACCGCGAGGCGATGGAGCGCGAGTTCTGGGCAGCCGCCGAGCTGGAAGGCATCGCCGATGTGGAGGAGCTGAACCGCGTGCTGGATCGCGCCGTCACCCTCAAAAACATGCTCAAAAACCGCGACAGGGTGGAAAAGATTGCCGCGTTCGTTGCCGAGCATTTCAAAAAGTTTGTTCAGCCGATGGGCTACAAGGCGTTTCTGGTGGGGGCGGATCGCGAGGCGTGTTGTCTTTACAAAGAGGCGCTGGATCGCTATCTTGACCCTGAGATGAGTCGGGTGGTCATCAGCCGCCACCATAACGACCCTGCTGCCATGAAGCGATATCACCTGAGCGATGAGGAAGAGGCGGCAGTGCGCAGGGCGTTCCATAAGCCAGACGAGAACCCGCAAATCCTGATCGTTACCGAGAAACTGCTCACGGGCTACGACGCGCCGATTCTGTATTGCATGTATCTGGACAAGCCGATGCGCGACCATGTGCTGTTGCAAGCGATTGCCCGCGTCAACCGCCCATATGAGGACGATCTGGGGCGCCGCAAAACGAACGGGCTGATTGTGGACTTCGTGGGTATCTTTGACAAACTGGAGCGTGCGCTGGAGTTCGATTCGCAGGATGTGGAGGGCGTGATTGAGGGGCTGGAGGTGCTACAGCAGCACTTCGCGAATCTGATGGATCAGGCGCGCGCTGAGTACCTGCCTGTTGCTTTGGGCGAGAGTGAGGACAAGGTCGCCGAATCGGTGTTGCTCCATTTCCGTGAGAAGGAGGCGCGCGAGGAGTTCTATCGCTTCTTCCGCGAGCTGGAGGAAACCTACGAGATTCTGTCGCCCGACGCTTTTCTGCGCCCCTATCTGGACGATTACCAGCGCCTTGTAGAGATGTATCGCCTGCTGCGGGGCGCGTATGAGCCGCACATTCCTGTGGAAAAATCGTTCCTGCGCAAAACCGCCGAGATTGTGCAGCAGCACACCTCCACGCAGAAAGTGCAGGAGGCAGGCGCCACCTATCGTATAGGGGCAGAGGCGTTGCTGGCGCTGGTGAAAGAGCCAAAGCCCGAGACCGTGAAGGTGTTCAACCTGTTGCGGGAGCTGCACCGCCTTGTGGAAGCGGAGGGACGCGGGCAGCCCCACCTGATTCCAATAGGCGAGCGGGCGGAGGCGTTGCGCCGCGCGTTCGAAGAGCGCCAGATTGAAAGCCAGCAGGCGCTTGCCGAGCTGGAAGACCTTGTATGCCGTCTGCAGGAAGCACAGGCACAGCGCCGCCAGAGCCAGCTCTCTCCGGAAGCGTTCGCTGTGGGATGGTGGGCGCAACTGCAAAAGGGGATGGACTCGGCACAGGCGGAGCAACTGGCGCACGCAGTGGAGCCTGTATTCCAGCAGCACCCCCACTGGGCAACCATTGCCCACCAGGAGCGCGAGCTGCGCAAAAACCTTTATAAAGCGCTTATGGCGTGCGGTGTTCAGGAGGTTGTGGAATGGGCAGAAGGAATACTGGAGTTGCTACGGAAGGCGCGAGTCTGAATGCCCCCTCGCCGCTGGGCGAGGCGGTCGCAAGCGATGTTCTTGTTGCGGAGGCGCGTGCGTGGGCGCGACGCATCGGCGTGGAAGAACGCCTGCATGAGATTCATGTACGCCCCATGCGGCGCAAGTGGGCGAGCATCTCCACGCGCGGGCGCCTGACTCTCAGCCGCGATTTGCTGACTCAGCCTGCCGCGTTCCGTGCGCAGGTGATTGTGCATGAGCTGGTGCATCTGAAGCTGGGCAACGGCTCGCATGGGCGACTGTTCCGGGCGCTGGTGCGCGCCTACCTTGAGGAGCGTTCCTGAATCGGGCTTGGGTATCCTATCCCCTGAAATGGCAAAGTGGGGCATTCTGGGTACGGGTAAGATTGCGAGGCGGTTCATGCAGGCGGCGTTTTATGTGCCCGAAGCGCAGGTGGTCGCCGTCGGCTCGCGCTCGCAGGCAACCGCCGATCAGTTCGGCAGTCAGTTCGGCATCCCCAAACGCTACGGCAGCTACGAGGGCGTGCTGAACGATCCCGAGGTGGAGATTGTCTATGTCGCGACGCCGCACAACCTGCATGCCGAAAACGCCCTCGCCGCGCTTCGGGCAGGCAAACATGTGCTGTGCGAGAAGCCCTTCACGGTGAATGCCCGGCAGGCGGAGCAGGTGATTGCCGCCGCACGCCAGACCGACCGCTTCGTGATGGAAGGGATGTGGACGCGCTGTTTCCCTGTGATGCAGGAGGTGCATCGGCGCGTGCTGGCGGGCGAAATCGGGGCGCTCCGCTACCTGCAGGCGGACTTCGGGTTCCAGCCGCCGTTTGACCCCCACAGTCGGCTGTTCAGCCCTGAGTTAGCGGGGGGCGCGCTGCTGGATGTGGGCATCTACCCGATTGCGCTGGCGTTCTGGTTTCTCGGCGAGCCGCAGGAGGTGGTCTCGCTGGCGACGCGCGGCGAAACAGGCGTAGATGTGCTGGAAGGCGTGGTGTTCCGTTATGCCAACGGCGCCATCGCCACCCTGAGCGCCAGCCTGCAGGTGAACACGCCCAAGCAGGTATTCCTGTGCGGCACCGAAGGGATGTTTCACTTCCCCGCGCCGTGGTGGAAGCCGTCGGAGGCGTTTCTGATACGCCCCGACGGCTCGCAGGAGCATCTGCTGTACCCCTATGAGGGCGACGGGCTGCAGTTTGAGATTCGCCATGTGCATACCTGCCTCCAGCAGGGCTTGCGCGAAAGTCCCCTGATGCCGCTGGAGGAGACCCTGCGCATCGTGCGCCTGATGGACCGCCTGCGTGCGGAATGGGGCGTGCGCTATCCGTTTGAGGGGTGAACGAGCGTGCAACGGCTCTACTCTTTTGAGACGGAAGCGGAGGTGGCGCAGGCGCGGGCGAACCATGTGCGCCTGACGCGCGTGCGAGAGGGCGCTACCCACGGGCGTTATGCCCTGCAGGTGGAGTTCCTGCCGAAAACCGACTGGCCCAACCTGATGTTCCGTGCGGAGACCGCGTGGGACTGGAGCGCCTACAGCGGGCTGGCGTTTGATCTGCTGAACCCAACCCCAGAGCCGATTGTGTTCGGCGTGCGGGTGGACGAAGACCCCCGCGCCGACGGCGTGCGCTTCTGCCGACAGGGCGGCGCCACCATCCCCCCAAAACAGCGCATCCGCTTCGTGATGCCGCTCGCCCCGAACCCGATGGACTTCGGCATGCGCGGGCTGCCTGCGCTAAAGGGCTATCAGGCGGTCAACACGACTGTCAGCAACGCTATTAATCTTTCGCACATCGTGGCGTTCCAGATTTTTCTGGACCATCCCCAGACCCCGAAGCGACTGATTGTGGACAACATCCACCTGATACGCTACTATCAGCCACTGGAGGGGATTGTGGACGAGTTTGGGCAGTACGCGCACGCGAACTGGTCGCACAAGGTGCGCAGTATAGAGCATATGCGCCGCCAGCTGCGTGCCGAACAGCGCGAGCTGGAGCGCATACCCGACCTCCCAGAACGCGACCGCTTCGGCGGCTGGGCGACGGGACCTAAACGCGAGGCGACGGGCTATTTCCGCGTGGAGAAGGTGGACGGCAAGTGGGCATTCATTACGCCCGATGGCACGCTCTTCCTTTCCATAGGGATGGACTGCGTGAACTGGGGGGAGTATACCTATATCACAGGACGCGAGAAGATGTTCCGCTGGCTACCCGACGAGAAAGACCCGCTCGCGAAATACTACGCCCATCTTTCGGGCGCGCTGATGGGACCCATCAAAGAGGGAAAGGCGTATAACTTCTTTCTGGCGAATCTGGAGCGCAAGTACGGCGAGCGCTACCGCGAGGTGTGGCGCGAGCATACGCTTCGGCGCCTGCGGGCGTGGGGGTTCAACACCCTCGCGAACTGGTCTGCCAGTGAGTTCTACCGCAACGGCAAAATCCCCTATGTGGCGACGGTGGGAATCGGGGGCGACCACAAGCGCGTGCGTAGCGGCGTGGACTACTGGGGCAAGATGCACGACCCGTTTGACGAAGGCTTCCAGCGCAATCTGGAGGCGAGCGTGAGGCAGGTCGCCTCGCAGGTGGGCGACGACCCGTGGTGCCTTGGCTACTTCGTGGATAACGAGCTGAGCTGGGGCGCGGACGGCGAGCCGACGAAACGCTACGGGCTGGCTTACGGCGCGCTGGAGCTGGACGCCAGCGAATCGCCTGCCAAGCGCGCGCTGATAGAACAGCTCCGTCGCAAGTACCGCACGATTGAGGCGCTCAACAAAGCGTGGCACACCACCTTCCGCAGCTGGGACGCACTGGAACGCCCGCACGACCTGCGCTCTCAAAAGCCTACCCCAGAGTGCCTGCAGGATTTACGCACCTATGTGAAGGCGTTCGCCCTGCAATATTTCCGGAGCGTGCGCGAGACCCTGCGACGGTATGCGCCGAATCACCTCTACCTGGGCTGCCGATTCGCATGGTACACGCCCGAAGCGGTGGAGGCGGCGGCAGAGACGAGCGAGGTGCTGGGTTTCAACTTCTATGTGCCACGGATAGAACGCGCCCGCTGGAAGTTTCTGGAAGCCTACGACCGCCCGATTCTGAGTGGCGAGTTCCATTTCGGCGCGCTGGATCGGGGCATGTTCCACACGGGGCTGGTGCCCGCACGCAATCAGCAAGAGCGCGCCCAGATGTATGCGGAGTATGTCCGAAGCGTGGTGGAACACCCCTACTTTGTGGGATGCCACTGGTTCCAGTATATAGACCAGCCGCTCACAGGGCGCTGGTTTGACGGCGAGAACTATAACATTGGCTTCATCACGATTACCGACACGCCGTACCCTGAGATGGTCTCGGCGGCGCGGGCGATCCACCAGCAGATTTATCGCCTGCGCTGGGGCTAAACCTCGTCGGGTTTCCAGCCGTATTTGCCTACAAGCGGTACGAACACACACTCGCCGAAGGTGCGTGTGGTATAGCGGTTGCCGTGCCGAATGAACAGAGTCAGCACCTGATAGTGGCGCGTGCCGAGTGGAATCAGCAATCGTCCCCCTTTTGGCGAAAGTTGTTGCAGCAAAGGTTCGGGGGGCTTGCCCGGCGCGCCTGCGGTGACGATGATGCGGTCATAAGGCGCGAAGGGGGGAAAGCCGCGCGTGCCGTCGCCCATCACCCAGATAATCGGCGGGAGGTTCAGCTGGCGCAGGGTCTGATACGCCCGCAGCGCCAGTCGGGGGAACCGCTCCACTGTAATCACCTGTTTCGCCAGCAGGCTCAGAATCCCCGCCTGATAGCCAGAGCCAGTGCCGATTTCCAGCACACGCTCGGTACCCTGCAGCTCTAAAATCGCAGTCATCTGCGCCACCAGCGACGGCTGCGAGATGGTCTGTCCCTCGCCAATCGGCAGGGCGTGGTCGATGTACGCCTGCGAGCGGTATTCGGGCGGCACCATCAGGTGGCGGGGCATCTGACGAATGGCGTTCAGCACACGCTCATCGCGAACCCCTTTTGCCCGAATCTGGGCAATCAGCGCCTCCAGCTGGGCGGTGTAGTCGACGCCATCAACGGGGAGCATGGGTCAATTTGGAATTCGCCACGATACAGAGCGTTCCTGTTGGGTACACTCATGAAACGCCCCTGCGCTTGTGGGCGTCTAAGGATAGAGCGATTATGGTAAGGACGGTTTTCTGCTGGCTTCTGATTGGCGTGCTGATAGCCTCTGCCTCCGCGCAAATCTATCGCAATGTGGTGAACAAGCCCTTCGCGGCGGTCAGCAACGGTCCGCAGAATCTGGTGGTGGTGGACATAGACCGCGCGGGGCGTTCTGCCGAGGCGATAGAGCGGTTGATCCGCCAGCGCGTGGAGCAGGTGGCTCGCGCGCAGATTCAGGGCGCACGCCCGCTGATACGGCTCTATAAGCGCTACGGCTTCCTGCCCGAAGACTATCGGTTCCCGTTGATTTACGCCGTAGCGTTGCGTCGGAACGGGCAGCTGATTTTGCCGACGCGCTCACGCGATGGGGGATTGGGCAACGGCACGCTCTCGTTTGAGATTGTGGACGGCGAAAACCCGTTCCCTGCCAACTATAAGAATCTTCTCCAGCAGGTGCTGAATGTCGCGCCGCCGCTGGTGGAGGCGGAGTATGGCAAACCTGCCCGCACGCTGACCATTCAGGTGGTGAACTATGACGATCAGATTGGCGACCGCGACGCGGTGGTGGGCGGGATTTACGATGTGTCCAACAACCGCTTCCTGTTCCCGATTTACAACTCGCCCGAAGCGGCGGCGGTCAATCTGGTGCATCTGATGACGCTGGCGTTCCACGCCGATGTGGGGTTCGCATTTGATGTGTGGGAGGAGGGCTTTGCGCGGGCGGTTACGGCGCGTGTGGCACGCAAGGCGGTGTTTCGCACGCAACTGGGTCTGAACCCCGACTTCGTGGAGCGCACGCTGGAGAACACCTACGATGCGCGCCCCTACTACGACGCATGGAACCAGCCTGTGCTGGGCAGCCCGGCGTTTATCGCGCCCTCGCTCCGACAGGCGAGCATTCAGGGCGGCACGACGGGCGGCATCTGGCTGGTGCGCTACCTGATGGCGGGCAGCGTGTGGCTCAAGGTCGCGATGGAGTACCCCAACTTTTTCCGCGTGTTCAATCAGCTCTACTATCAGAACTACACGCCCGCCCTGCGCAACGACACCAGCGCGCTGATTAACCTTGCACGCCAGGCGCTCAGCCAGATTTCGGGCAACCCCAACCCGACAGTGGAGGGTGTTCCGTTTGAGCAATGGGTGCGCCAGCAGTATATTCTGGACACCAGCGTAACCTACGGGCGCAAACTGCACGCCCAGCTGCTCCCATATGTGGGCGAGGTACAGCCCGGCGAAGAGGCGGTCTTTGTGGTGTTCCTGACCTATTTCCAGACGGTTCGCTCTGGCAACTCGTGGGACGAGGCGCTGCTGAACGGAACCTGCTACCCAATTTACTGGGACTTTAACCTCCAGCGGCTGACGCTTTCGCCCCAGTACGAGCGCGTGGACATTCGCGTGGGCACGGGCGCGGTTGTGCCCAGCTTCGTGGGGAGCGATGTGGCAAACCAGCGGCTGACGGTGGACTTCTCGGTCGGCACAGAGTACGCACAGGTCGCGTTCCCCAGCAGCAAAGTGCAGACCGCAACGGTTCGGAACAACTTCTTCGGCGTGGTGTATGGTCTGGACGACGGGATTGTGGAGATTCAGATTGGCTCGGAGCGTCGCACGGTAGAGGTCACGCGCGGCGCGTTCGGCGCTTCCTTCCCTGAATCGGTAATGAATCAGGAGCAGGTAGCGCAGCTGGTGTTTTATCGGGCAGGGGAAGAGGTGGGGCGCGTGCAGGTCAACAAGGGGCTGGGCTTTCAGTATGTGCTGGTGCGGCTGACCTCGCCTGCGGGCAGTTTTCGGCTCCAGCGCGGGGCGGGACTGCAGATGATTAGCCTGCCCTTGCGCCCCTATCAGACCGACATGGCGCAGGTGCTGGGCATCCCTGCCAGCCAGCTCCGACTGGCGCACTGGCGTCAGGAGCGGTTTAACTATGTGTATTATCCGGAAACGCCGCCACCTGCGCCCGGCGTGGGCTACTTCCTGCGCGTGCCCGACGGCGGGATTGACCGCCTGATTGAAGGTGAAGCGCCCCCTGCCGATCGTCCCTTCGCGATTGCGCTCCAGCCCGGCTGGAACCTGATCGGGATGCCCTTCAACGCTCCCGTGAATGTAAGCGACCTGCAGGTGGTGTGGCAGTTTGACGCGCCCGTGTCGTGGGAGACGGCGACCGAGTCCATCGGCGGTCAGCCGCCGCTGGTGGGCAATCGGATTTTCACGCTGGGCGGCGTCGGCGGTTATGTGCAGGCGACGCAACTGGAGCCAGGCAAAGCCTACTGGGTGCGGGTGTTGCGCCCGGAGGGGGTGACGCTGCTGATTCCGCCGCCAGCGAACCGCAGCGCGTCGCGCTCACGAGGTGATATGGAAGAACCGCGTCCTGCGTGGGAGATGATGCTGAGCCTCCAGTCGCGTGCGGGGGGCGGCGTGATAACGCTGGGGCTGGATTCGCGCGCTTCCTCGCGCTCGGCGAAGTGGGATTCTGAAATGCCGCCCCTTCTGCCCGATATGCTGGGATTTGGGGTTGTGAGCGAGTCGGGTGCGCTCCAGATGCGCTCCGTGCGTCCGCTGGGCGGGCGACAGGTGTGGGAACTGCGTGTGCTACCTGCCGAGCCAGAGAGCGAACATACGCTCACCTGGAACCTGCCACCGAACACCGCGCGGCGCTGGCGCATCACCTTAGAAGACCCCACAACGGGCAATCGGGTAGATATGCGCCGGCAGAGCTTTTACCGCTTTGTGCCTTCGGAAGGGCGAACTCTGCGCGTGGTGGTGGAACCCAGCGTGGCGGCGCCCGTGCGGATTACACAGGTGCGTGTGGCGCCCACGCGCGGGGGCAACTTCACGATTGAGTATCAGCTGACAGGCGAGGCGAGCGTTAAAGCAGAAATACGCTCCGCGCGGGGCGAGGTGGTGCGAATCCTGCAGCCCGCACGGGCGACCCGTGCAGGGGTGCAGACTCTTGTCTGGAACGGGCGTGACCAACAGGAGCGCGCGCTGCCGCCCGGCGCGTATCAGCTCCATCTTGAGGCGATAGATGCCGACGGGCGCGTGGCTCGCGCCGTGACCCCGATTCTTCTGACGAGGTAGGCGAAACGATGGCAAAGCGAGGTTTCTGGCTCTGGTGTGTGCTGTGTGTGTGGCTCCTGTCGGGCTGTGGCGGCGGGGGCGGCTTTGGCGGCGCCGTAATTCAGGGGCGTGTGGCGCTGGTCGGCACGGGCAACCCGCCGAACCCCGCGGCGACTGTGAGTGCAGGCGGCGCGTCCACACAAACCGACCTCCAGGAAGGCACCTTCACCCTGCGCGTGCCGCCCAGCACTACCCAGCTCACCGTGGAAGCGCCCGGCTATCCCACCTATACTTTCAACCTGCCACCTCTGCGAACCGACCAGGTGAACGACCTCGGCGTGCTGTATGTGGGACCTCAGAAGGTGGCGGTGCAGGGGCGGATTGTGAACGCGCTCAACCAGCAGCCTGTGGGCGGCGCAGTGGTGACGCTGCTCGGACAGCGCACACTCAGCAACGAGACCGACGGCAAGTTCACCCTGAACGATATTCCCTTTGACCCCAACGGGATTTTGGACGCCGAGGGGCAGGTGGAGAAGACAGGCTTCGTGCCTCAGCGCTTTCTAATAGACAGGGGACCCGACAACAGCGGAGTGATTCTGCTGGACGACATCCTGCTGGCGCCCGAAAGTGACGATAACCCGCCGCCTGCGCCGGGCAATGTGCGCGGCGTGGTGCAGTTGGCAGGTGGCGGCAATCCGATTGGAACGCTGATTCTCATCTATACCCCTCCTGACGCCAGCACGCCTGTGGAGACGGAGGTGGTTAATCAGTCTTCGGGTGCGTTCGCGCTCTGGCTGTTGCCGGGTAACTATCGGCTGGTGTTCTCATTTTCGGGGCGCCAGGCAGAACGACAGGTCAGCGTGCAGAGCCTGAATACGGTGATTGACCTGGGTACGGTGGAGATACCGTAGGGCAGCGCCCGCACAGTAATATGCTCACTCTTGGGCGTGGAGAATACCTCTACGCCCCTTGCAGCCGCCTGAGGAGCGCCTCTATAGAAGCCTTTAGCGTGGGTATATGTTGCTGGACGGTATTCCAGACAATATCAGTATCAATTTCAAAGTAGCTATGAACCAGAATATTGCGCATCGCGATAATCTGCTTCCACGGCACCTCAGGTGCCGTGGCACGCACGTCCTCTGGCAAGGTCCGCGCAGCTTCGCCGATGATACGCAAATGATGAACGAACCAGACTTGTAGCATGTCATCCTGCTCAAAAGTTTCGCGATCCACATGCTGGAAGCGCTCTATTGCCTCTATCGCCTGAAGGATGTCGTACAGCCTTTCAATCGGCTCTCTCATAATGGAATTGCCTCTTGCATAACGCGATGACGAATTCTTGCCTTCAGCCCCTTTACCGTAACCACATCCACGCGGCAGCCGAGCAGTGCCTCCAGCTCTTGCTGGAGCGCTGCAAGGTCCAGAAGCGTGCGTCCTGCTTCCATGTCCACCAGCAGATCTATGTCGCTGGCTTCGTCGTGTTCGCCGCGCGCGACGGAGCCGAATAGGCGCACATTATGCGCCCCATGTCTGGCACAGATTGCCAGAATCTCCGCGCGTTTCGTCTGTAGTCGCTCTCGCAGGTTAGTCGTGGTGTTCTCCATAAGAGATGCATCGTTTAGTTGGTTTCAGCAGGGATGCGGGTTCCCCGAAACACGGGTTTGCCCATCATCACCTGCGGCTTGGCTTCAATCCACCTGTAGCGTCCCATGCAAATTAATATACCCCTCGCGAATCGGCGCTGGCAGAGATGGCGCATCTGACTCAGCGTGGCTGGGGTGGACTTCCAGACCGCGATTGGATTGCCCGTGCCACTGAGCGCGGGTTTGTTATTGTATCAGGCGACCGCAACGAACGGACTCGAGGCTACACGGTTGCAGACTTGAAAGAGATGCAGGCGCGTGTTCTCCTGTTGGCACGCTTCTGGGATCACCTCAGTCGGTGGGAGCGTGCAAAATGGCTGGTTGCCCACATAGAGCGTCTTGTGGAAGTTGCTCAACAAATGCCGACTGGGAGCGTGTATCTGATTTACAAGAGGGGGCGCTGTAGGGTTCTCTGAGCAGGACACCCATTCTGTTTGCCGAATCTTCTCGGTGCTATGCCAGAGGAGATTACCCGCGCGAAACACGGAGACCAGCCCGAAGACTTTCGTATGCCCGAAGACGCCGAACCCGAAACACTGGAAGCGTTGCCCGAACAGGAAGAGTTCTGGCGTCCGCCCGTGCGCTTTGGCTCCATCCCGGTGGAAAAGGAGCCGTTGGGGTGGGACCGCAAGAAGGGCTTCGAGAAACTCTTCCCGCGTGTCAAGCTACCCTTCCAGATTGTGGAGCGTGTCTCCTTCGGCAATCGCGAGCTGGAGCCAAACCGCCTCATCTGGGGCGACAACCTGCATGTGATGCGCCAGCTCCCCAGCGAGAGCATCGATTTGATTTACATTGACCCGCCCTTCTTTTCGGGCAGGCAGTATAACATCATCTTCGGCGACCAGAACGAGGTGCGCTCGTTTTCGGACATCTGGGAGGGCGGCATGCCAGGCTACCTCATCTGGCTGAACGCCCGCCTGTACGAAATGAAGCGCCTGCTCAAAAAGACGGGCAGCATCTATGTCCACTGCGACTGGCACGCCAGCCACTACATCAAGGTGGAGATGGATAAGATTTTCGGGTATGAGAACTTAATTAATGAAGTAATATGGTACTATAGATCAGGTGGAGGCTCAAAACGACATTTTGGTAGGAAGCATGATACCCTGCTTTTCTATGCAAAGGATAAAAGTAGGTATCTCTTTTACCCCGATGCTGTACGCGTGCCTTATGACGCTGTGATTGCTGATTCGCGAAAGCACCTATTCAACGTGCAGGGCAAAGTTTCACCCGATGTCTGGGATATTTCGCGTCCTCCCAATCACAGTAAAGAGTGGCTCGGATATCCTACGCAAAAACCTGAAGCGCTGATTGAGAGGGTTATCCAGAGTGCCACAAAAGAGGGCGATGTAGTCGCCGACTTTTTCTGTGGTGGGGGCACGACGCCTGCGGTGGCGCAGCGGCTGGGGCGGCGGTGGATTGCGTGCGACCAGTCGCGCGTGGCGGTCGCTGTTACCGCCGACCGGCTGATTCGCGGCGCCCAGCAGCTCACCACCGACCTGCAGATACCCGACTTCACCATTGAATACTGGGGCGTCTATGAAGCACGGAGGCTAACCCGTATGCCCGCCGAGCAGTTTCGGGAGTTTATCCTGCGCTGTTTCGGGGCGCGCCCTTCAGAGGAGCATGCAAACATTCACGGCTACAAGGGCGTCGTGCCGGTGTGGGTGGGCAGTCCGCAAGCAGATCAGCCCGTGACGCCCCAGGAGGTGCTGGCGTTTGCGAACGCGGTGCGCCGCACGCCGCGCTACCAGCAGGGAAGCCTGCGCGAGGGGATTATGCTGGCGTGGGCGTTCAGCCCCGAAGCCCGCGACGCCGCCGAAAAACTGCGCTCGCAGGAGCAGGTGAATGTCAACTTCATTCGGCTGGATCTGATTCGCATCGACTCGCCCCAGTTTCGTCGCCATGTCGCCGAACTGTCCACCGATCACGCCGATTATGAAAACTTTCTGACCTTCGTGCAGCCGCCGCGCGTGGAGGTGGGCTACCAGCGGATTGCGCCGCTGACCTACAAGTTCGATGTGAGCGACACGGTGGTGGTCAACCCCAACGCAAAGATTCTGAATGTGCAGTGGGACTTTGACTATGACGGGCGCCATTTTCGCAGCACGCAGGGCTACGCGCTCGCGAAAGCGTCGGAGCCTGTGGTCTACAAGTTCCCCCGCCCAGGCGTCTACACCATCGCCTGCAAAGTGCAGGATGATAAAGGTGGGGAGGGGATGTGGGTTGGGAAGATTGAGGTATACTAACGATTACGAGGGTAGATGAGGTCATGTCCACTCGTAGAAGAGTAGAGTATTGGGGCGGCGATTGGACGGAGAAAAAGCTTATCGCTCTGGAGAAGTACATTAAGGCTTGGCTTGAGATAATGAAATGCTACGGTTTTACAAAGATCTATGTTGATGGCTTCGCGGGCACTGGCTACAGATATGCACAGGCGATGAACAATGAAGATAGCCAGCTCCAATTACCGATGGCTGAAGAAGATGAGGTGGAAATAGGTAACTGCGTGTCAAGAAGTTGGCGCTCAGATGGTAGTGTAAAAAGGGTTCTCAGAATTGAGAAACCTGTTCCGTTTGACAGATACATATTTATTGACATAGACCCTTCTGCTGTCTCTGAACTAGAGAATATTCGGAACGATTTTTCACAAAAAGGCACGCCAAAAGACATACAGATTGTACAACAGGATGCCAACCAGTACCTTCAGCAGTGGTGCACTGATATGGGGAATCTCGAACGAGCAGTCGTTTTTCTGGATCCATTTGGTCTTCAGGTAGAGTGGGCAACCATCGAAGCTATTGCGAGAACTGAGAAGATAGACTGCTGGTTACTGATACCTTTGGGTACGATACTCAGAATGTTGCCTCGCAAAGGTCATATCGGCGAGCGTGCTTACCAGACTCTTACTAGGTTTTTTGGTGATGAAGCATGGAGAGACCGTCTACATCGTCCTGATTGTCAAGGAAGTCTGTTTGACAAAGTGGAAAATTTACAGAGGGTCGTATACGAAGAGGTTGTAGATTATCTTGTAGAACGCTTATTGACAATTTTTCCTGAGGAAGGGGTAGTAAAAAATCCTCTCATCCTGAAAAACAGTAAGAATAGCCCCATCTACTTGTTTGCCTTTGCTGCCAGCAACAAGAAAGGTGCTACTACGGCAGTCAGGATTGCATCCTACATCATTGGGAAGGCTCGGTCATGAAGAAGACCACAATTGAGTGGACCCAGGCGACTTGGAACCCCGTCACAGGCTGTACGAAGGTGAGTGCGGGGTGTAAAAACTGCTACGCCGAGCGGTTTGCGAAACGACTTCAGCAGATGGGCGTTCCGCGATACCGAAACGGGTTCCGCCTCACTTTACACGAAGACCTTCTGGATGCGCCCCGCTACTGGAAACGCCCCCTGCTCATTTTCGTGAACTCAATGAGCGACTTGTTCCACGAGCAAGTGCCAGAAGAGTTTATCCAGCGCGTGTTCCAGACAATGAATGAATGCTCCCACCATGTTTTTCAAGTGCTGACAAAACGCTCTCAGCGTCTACGAGAAATCGCGCCTCGGCTGAACTGGACGCCCAATATCTGGATGGGAGTCAGTGTTGAGAACGAGAAGGTGCTCTATCGGGTAGACGACCTGCGCGCTGTCCCCGCTGCCGTTCGGTTCCTCTCCTGCGAACCGCTTCTCGGACCGCTCCCTAACCTTCCTCTCGAGGGGATTCACTGGGTGATTGTGGGCGGCGAATCGGGACCGAGAGCACGCCCGATGCAACCCGAGTGGGTTCGTGAGATACGAGACCAGTGTGCGCGGGCGGGCGTTGCATTCTTCTTCAAGCAGTGGGGCGGTGTCTATAAGAAACGTCGTGGGCGTGTACTGGACGGGCAGGTGTATGAACAGATGCCTTCCGGGTGGAGGTCCTTTGAGGATGGAACGCAAGTATGAGATTCGTTGCCCCATCCATGGGTTTATTGAGCTGGATGATTGGGAGTGGAGCATCATCAATCAGCCAGCGTTCCAAAGATTGAGGCGTATTCGCCAGCTGGGCTTGACAGATTATGTCTACCCTGGCGCAACTCATACGCGCTTTGAGCATTCCTTGGGTGTGATGCATGTGGCGACTCGACTCTATGACGCGATAGTCGCCCGTAGCAAGAATATTCTCCAGAAAAAATTACAGTATAATGAAGATGGCTTGAAAAGAGATCGGCGCATCGTTCGGCTTGCGGCGCTCTTGCATGATGTAGGACACGCCCCCTTCTCACACGCGTCTGAAGAGTTGATGCCCCAAAAGGCACACGGCTCACGATTCAAGCATGAAGATTACACGGCGTCTATCATTCGCATGGAACTAAGGGAAGCCATCGAGAATCACAAAATCAATCAGATCAACTATGATATCAAAGCGGAAACCATCGCTCAGTTGATCGAGGGGAATTCACGCCTCCAGAAGGGTCTCCTATTCTGGCAAACCTTGCTGATAAGCCAGTTGGATGCCGATAGGATGGATTATCTTTTACGAGACTCGTATCACATTGGGGTGCGTTATGGTGTATACGACCTTGAGCGATTGCTGAACAGCGTATGCGCGTTCACAGTGCGCGACGAGTCGGGCGAGGAGAAGCTCACTATTGGGGTCTCCGAAGACGGATGGCATGCCGCAGAGAGTCTGATATTAGCACGATACTACATGTTTACTCAGGTTTACTATCACAAGACCAGACGCGCCTATGACTATCACATCACGAGGGCGCTGTCCGACGCCCTCCCCGACAAAAGCCTGCCTCCTCCTGACACTCTACGAAACATTCGTAAGTTTCTGAATTTTGACGACTGGTGGATGCTGGGGATGATTAGCGCTAACAGAGCGGGCGAGCATGGGAAGATTATTAAGAACAGAACTCACTACAGAATGGTCTACTCAACTCCCGAAACTCCCCTCCCTGAAGAGATAGAGCGGTGTAATGACCTGTACCAGCGTCTTCGTGAGACGATGTCCGTAGGGCAAGTTTTCATGGACACTCCCGAGAAATCATGGTATAATCCTGAGAAGGAGGAGGTATGGATTTGGCGAGATGACGCTGTTCCGGTGCTGCTGCACGAGTATTCGCACCCGGTAAAAGGGATGCAGGGAATACGGCAGTATCGCTTGTATGCAGCGCCTGAGGTAAGCCAGCAGGCGAAAGGAATTGTGAAGGAGGTTTAGATCATGGTTAATTTATCTCTTTCAGAACGGATTGCTATACTCACGGAAATCGTGCGGCACCTTGGGAAAGTGAGGCGAACGGCGTTGATGAAAGTCGTTTATTTACTCCAAACGGTGAAAGGTGTGCCGTTTGGCTACGACTTCCGACTCTATCTTTACGGTCCTTATACTCCTAGTGTTCTCAGTGATATTGACATGGCTGTCTACTGGAAGGCTCTGAAGGAAGAGTATTTCTCGACTGAGAGGATTGCAGGATACGAAATCGGTCCAGGTGAAGACGCAAACTCGTTTATACAGAAACATCAAGCCGTAGTCGAAAGGCACAAAGAAGCGGTACGCTGGGTTATTGAGCGTTTTGGAGAGTATAATTCTTCAGCGATGGAGACTATCGCGACGATTGTATGGGTCGACAGGGAGTTAGCCAACGGCGGCGTTGGAACCCGACAGGAAGAGATATTCCGCAGGGTTGCTGAGATAAAACCTCATTTTCCACACGAAGAGATACGTAAACTTATGGTCAGACTTCAGGAGATGGGCATCCTCAAAAATGTTCAACCGCTTCATACCCTATGAGCAGGATTTCGAGACATGGCGCCGCAGCGGCTACCCTGGCGTCCAAGAGGAGACCTACCGCTACATCGACTTTTTGACAGACCCCAGCGACGACCAGTCGCCGCGCGAAGGCACGCTCTGGCGACACCAGTGGGAGGCGTTCCTGCGGGTGATTTACTGCCACGAGGTGCTGGGCAAGGAGCAGATCGGCAAGCAGGGGCTGTTGCTGAACATCGTGACAGGCGGCGGCAAAACCGCGCTGATGGCGGCGATTATCGCATGGCTCCGCGTTGCGCACGGCGTCCACAAGTTCGTCGTGTTGTGTCCCAATCTGATTGTGCGCGACCGCCTGGAAGCCGATTTTGAAGGGGGCAGGATTTTTCGAGAGCGCCAGCTTATCCCCGACTGGGCAGACTGTAAGCCCGAAGATTTCGTGCTGACCACGCTGGGCGGCGGCAAAGGGGGCGGCGGCTGGGCGAACCTGTTCAGCTCCAATATCATTCTGGGCAATATCCACCAGTTTTACACCAGCAATAAGAGTGGGCAGAGCAACCTTTTCGCGCTGTTGAACGGACCCGACTTCGTGCTGTTCAACGACGAGGCGCATAATTCCCCAGCGCCTGAATGGGACGCCACGCTCCAGCGCCTGGCGTTCAAAACAAAGCTCCGAATTGACCTGACCGCCACGCCCGAACGCGCCGATGGACAGACGCCCGACAGCGACCTGATATATGAATATTCGATTCAGGACGCGCTCGCTGACGGACTGGTCAAAACGCCTGTGGTCTATCAGCCCAGTATCCAGACGGTGGAGCTGACCTATACCGACGCCCGCACGGGCGAACGCCGCCGCGTGGAAGAGATTGACTGGGAAGAGGTGGATCGGCTGGGGCTGACGGCGACTCAGTGGGTCACGGACGACGAGCCGATGCGCCAGCAGATGGCGATTGCCCTCCAGCGTCTCAAGGAGCAGGAGCAACGCGCGAAGGGACGCTACCAGCCTATTCTGTTCGTGGTGGCGGTGTGTAAGGCAGACGCGGAAAAGGCGGCGCAAACATTAAATCACTATTTCAAAGTCAAAACGCTGCTGGTGACCGAAGACAGCGACGAAGAGGAGCGACGCAAAGCGCATGAGCTGGGCAAGGCGCTCCGCTCTGGCAACCCCTACAAGGCAGTGGTGAGCGTACTGATGCTTCGGGAGGGGTGGGATGTGCCAGAGGTGGGGGTGATTCTGCTCCTGCGCAAGTTCAGCAGCAAAGTGTACGGGCAGCAGGTGATAGGGCGCGGGCTGCGGCGTGTGCGCCTGCCCAGCGTTGCGCCCGAAGAACCCCAGATTTGCGCGATTGTGGATCACCCCAAGCTCGAGCATCAGTGGCTCTGGGACATCTTCAACGCCAAAAAGCGCGAGAATGTTTCTATAGACGACCTGTTTGATGAGACTGAAGACCTGCCGCCGCCGCTGCCCAGGCAGGAACTGACCAAGCCGCACCTTGTGATTGCCATCCCGCCCGAACTGCCGTGCTACGAAGACGAGGAGTTTGTAGTAGAGGTTCAATCACGCACGGCGGAACCGCGCGCCGACTGGAAGCAGCTACTGGAGAGCATCGAGTATCACGACGAGGGCGTAGAGATTACGCGCGTGGATATTCGAAGCGTTCAGGGACGCGAGCTGGGCGCCGAGAAATGGCGTTCCAGCCAGGCGCCTCCTGAAATCCACGAAAGCCCAACGCCTTACACGCCACGCCCAACCGAAGACCAGCTGCGCGACATGATTAAAGCGCGCCTGCTGGAAATTGCCGAAGAGCTGGTCGACGAGGCAGGGTACGCGCCTATTCTCTATAAAGATAAGGTCTACAGCGCGTTACTCCATCACATTCGCGCGAAGTTTCTTGGAGGGAAATCGCTGGGCATGTGCGAGCGCGAGGAGCTGGAGTATGCGTGGCGCATGCTTCCCCAGGTCAAAGAGCGAGTACGCAACATCCCTGGACTGATTGGAGGGATTGTGAAGTATGGCGATCAGTAAGCGCGGAATCTTTCAGAACCCCACCAAAAGCCCCTGGAACTTCGAACGCTACGAGAGCGAGCTGGAGCGGCGCATGATGGAGCGCCTTGAGAAAGACCCTGCTGTCGCCAAATGGATGAAGCGCCACTCTATCAGCATCGCCTGGGTCGACTCGCAGAATCGACAGCGGCGCTATGTGCCCGACTTTCTGGTGGAATACACGGATGGTCAGATTGCGCTGATAGAGGTGAAAGACCCCAGCCGCATGGAGAGCGACGATGTGAAGCGCAAACGCTCTGCTGCCGAACGATGGTGTAAACGGCGCGGGATGAAATATGTTCTCTACACGCTTGATTAGCGAGGCACTGGAGCCTGCCCAGCTCCAGCGCCCCTGAGTTCAGTTAGCGTCCGCCTCGCGCATGGGGTCGTACCAGTCGCGGGAGGGGGGCTGACCAGGCGTCTGACGCCAGGTCTGCTCGAAGCGATGCCACCTGGCATGCCCGTCGACGAACACATAGTTCATCCCGCCAGCGTGGCGCGTAATCGCGAGTGTGGTCGGGATTCCGCGTGTTGCATCCCACAGGCGGTCGTTCATCATCATGTCCATCACGCGCGGCGGGTTGCCCCAATACATGGGCATAAAGTGGTCGCCCCGAATCAGCATGTTCGGGTACTTGCTGTTGCGCTCCGCCAGTTCTGTGGAGAAGACGCACTGCGCCGGGCGCACAATCCCCGCCAGACGGAACGGACGCGGATTCATAGGGTCTCCATATGGCGGGTGGAAGGGGTCTAAGTAGGCGTTAAAGCCGTAGGAAGTCATTCGCGGGTTTTGCGTGTCGTTCCAGGCGGGGCTGTTGTCGGAGGGGCATCGGCGCAGCAGGGTGTCCTTAACATAGGGTTGAATCTGGTCAATCCAGCTCTGGGGTGTCGGGATCCCCTGCCACATCATGCGTACGGACGGGAGCGCCTCGTCGTAGTCCTGCACATACAGTTGCACTGCAAGCCCCATCTGGCGCGAGTTGGAAAGGCACATGGTCTGGCGCGCCTTCTCCCGTGTCTGGGCGAACACAGGAAACAGAATCGCCGCCAGTATCGCGATAATCGCAATCACCACCAGCAGTTCGATCAGCGTAAAGCCTTTGTTTCGCATAAGAACCTCCTTCAGGTTGCTTTTGGCACGACATCGTTGCACGATGCCGAAGCAGAGAGTGTGGGTTGAGATTCAAAATGCCAGACGACTTCCAAAGTCGCCTGCGCCTCAGCCCAACGCAACCTGAAGGGAGCGCGGCGGCGGGTCTCGCGGTAAGACAGCACGAGAGACAGGAGAGAGTGAGAGGGGATGATAGCCTGCAAAACACAGTCCGGGTAGCGTGATGAGGGCAACGGAAGCAGGCACGAGGCGGGGTAGGGTGCGCAGGGCTTTCTCATGCTGCTGGGCGCGGTCGCACTGAGTGAGGCTGAGAACCTTTCCCAGTCCCTTCTCTTCGAGGGCGCAGCAGCACTGACTGCCTCCTGCACAATCTTTGCAGGTGCAGGCGGCGACGGCGTTGGGGCTCGCCTGTCTCTCTATCGGAGGCAAGCTGAGCGCAATCAACGCCACCGCAAGCACGCGCACCAGCCAGCGCATGGTTCGCCTCTTCCGCTACTTAACTGATTTGACCTATTAGGTCGTCTCTATTATACCCGATTGGAAAGGGTAAAATCAAGGGGCATGGCAAGCGATGCGTTCCCCTGCAATACAGCTGTCCCATAGGGATTCGTGCCGCTGATGACGCCAGCGCCAGAGGAGGTCAGACCCGATGGAGCAACGCGATGAACTGTCCTACCGCTACCCGATTGTGGAGGTGTTCGGTCCGACGGTGCAGGGCGAGGGGCTGCTGGTCGGACGGCTCAGCCTGTTTGTGCGTCTGGGGGGCTGCGACTATCGCTGTCTCTGGTGTGATACGATGTATGCTGTTGATGCCAGGCAGTACGCCCACACATGGCAGCGCATGACTCTGGACGAGGTGGTGGCGGCAGTGCAGGCGCTGGCGTCGCCGCCCGTGCTGGTTACACTTTCAGGGGGCAATCCCGCTATTCATCCGCTGGCGCCGCTGGTGCGACGCTTGCGTTCGCTGGGTTACGCCGTGGCGTGCGAGACGCAGGGCAGTATCGCGTGCGAGTGGTTTCGGGAGCTGGATGTGCTGGTGCTTTCTCCCAAGCCGCCCAGCGCCGGGCAGATCACCCCTGTAGAAGCGGTGCGCGCCTGCGTGCAGGTGGCACCCGACGAAACCCATCTCAAAATCGTCGTGTTCGGGCGCGAAGACTATCTCTACGCACGCGCTATGTTCGAAGCGTTCCCGCACCTGCCAGCGGTTATCCAGCTGGGCACGCCCACCGAGTTGCAGACTCCTCAGGAGCTGGTGCAACATTACCGCGACCTCACTGCCTTGGTGCTTCGCTGGCTCCACGAGGATAGGCTCTATCGCGTGCGCCTGCTTCCGCAGCTGCATCGGGTGCTGTTTGAGGCGACGCAAGGGGTTTGATCATTCTGCTCTGTGTGGTACGGCTTTCGGGTGCTTGTTATGGGCAGCGCCGCGCCCTCTGGAGGTCGGAGCGCGGCGCAGATTGACTCTCGCTGAACGGCTGTGTCCTCAGCGTTTGCGTGCGCGCCTGGCGTACAGCCCCACCAGCCCCACGCCTAACGCCAGGAGGCTGGCTGGCTCTGGCACGACTTGAAACTGCTGGGTGAGAGTCGCGGCAGTAACGGTGCTGGAACCCAGCACATAGTCGTTCCGGTACCATGCGTCGTGCTTGAAATACACCTGAACCTGCACGGTAACAGTCGTGCCTATCGCGTAGGAGCTGAGGTCAAGGTTATAGACATTCCCGGACGGACCGATACCGTAGGTTGTGGTGCTGTCGAAGGCGTTCCATGTGACGCCTGAGGACGCACTGGTCTGGACGCTGGTGCTGTCTATGAAAAGTTCACCCCACAGGAAGACGACATCTCTGTGAGGGGAAGCAAGCGTGTCATAGACATAGCTATTCAGCCCTACAACGCGCGGATTGTTGTAGATGCGGTCGCGGAAGGCGTTTGTGGAACCCGTTGTCCAGCTCAGGTTGATCGAGGGGTTCGCATACTTGTCAATCTGAATGCCGTTCGAAGCATCGGCGTCCGCGTCATACGCCGCCAGGTTCGTGTTCGGGGTAGGGGAACCCAGCAAGGTGGGCATCGGGGCGTTCGCCACATAGAGGCTAAGTTCAGCGCGGCGTGTTTGCCAAGAGAAGTATTGCTCGTTCCACAGCCGTCCGCGAAAGATATCGTTGCCGCTCCATGAGTCGCCCACCTTTGCGCCCACCTGTTGAGGACCGGATTTGTAGACATTCAGCAGCCAGTATTCGGCGCGGTCGCCCCCGTTGCCTTCCCATCCTGTCCAGTAGGTGGAGACCCGCCCATAGGCATCGCCTCCATCCACCACCCAGATGGGAGTCAGGCGCGCGTGCCGGGCAGTACGAGGTGGAACGCTCTGGTCACCGCGCAGACGGATATGAGAGGTTGGGCCAGCGCCGTTGGGAAGAGACCAGCCTGAATCCAGCTGGGCAACCGTGCCCTGCACTCGCTGAGCATGTGCAAACAGCAGGGAGATGAACCCTGCGCTCAAAGTTAACCCAAGCCTGAAAAGATACCGCGTCATTCCGAAATCACCTCGCTCTACGGGATTTCCGTCTCCTTAAGACTCAAAACCCGTCCAGAATCGGACAGGTGCGCCGAAGAAACCGGGGAATTTCGGGATGCTCATCTGGCTCAGGTACAATTTCCTCCGATGGGTGCGATAGGCAAGACGCTGATTCTGCTGGGCGTGGTGCTGGTGGGTGTGGGGTTGCTGTTTCTGGCGCTGGAGCGAGTTGGGGTTCGCCAGTGGCGCCTGCCCGGCGACATTGCAATAGAGCGCGATGGGTTCCATTTCTACTTCCCGCTGGGCACGAGCATTCTGATTAGCATCGTATTGAGCCTGATCCTGACCTTTCTCGCGTGGCTTGCGACACGGGGGGCACGATAGCGATGGACGCCAGCCTGTTTGATTACGAACTGCCCGAAGAGTTAATCGCGCAGGAGCCGATAGAGCCGCGTGACCACGCGCGGATGCTGGTACTCCACCGCGAAACGGGCGCGATAGAGCATCGCCACTTCTATGACCTGCCAGAGTACCTGCGCGAGGGGGACACCCTCGTACTGAACGACACGCGCGTTTCGGCGTGGCGGCTGTTTGGGCGCAAGCCAACAGGCGGGCGTGTGGAGGTACTGCTGATGCGCCCGCTGGATGGGGAGCGCTGGCAAGCGCTGGTGCGCCCGGGCAGGCGCTTGCCCGAAGGCACGCGCGTGCTGATTGACACCCCACCTCACAAACCGCCGATTGAGATGGAGGTTCAGATTGAAGCGCGTCTGCAGGACGGCACGCGCATCGTGCGCCTGTTCGCGAATCAGCCCGTTGAGGCGATTCTGCCAGAGGTGGGGCGTGTGCCGTTGCCACCGTATATTCATCGCGAGCTCCCTGACCCCGAACGGTATCAGACGGTGGTGGCGCGCCAGCCCGGCAGCGCCGCCGCGCCCACCGCAGGCTTGCACTTCACCCCACAGCTGCTGGAAACCCTGCGCCAGCAAGGTGTGCAAGTTGCGACGATAACCTTACACATTAGCCTTGACACCTTCCGCCCCTTGCAATCCGACCAGATTGAAGAGCATAAGATGCACGGGGAATGGTACACCGTTAGCCCTGAAGCGGCGGAGATTATCAACAACACGCGCGGGCAAATTGTGGCGGTGGGCACAACCTCTGTGCGCACGCTGGAGAGTGCGGCAGTGGGCAAACGGCGCGTGCAGGCGCAAACCGCCGAAACGAAACTTTACATCACCCCCGGCTATGAGTTCAAAGTGGTGGAGGGGCTGATTACGAACTTTCACCTGCCGCGCACCACGATGCTGGTGCTGGTCTCGGCGTTTGCAGGGCGTGAGAAGGTCTTGCACGCTTATCATGAGGCAGTACGCCTGCGCTACCGCTTTTTGAGTTTTGGGGACGCCATGCTGATTTTGTAGGTATAATAGCCTCGTATGAAAACGGTCGTTTTTCTGGTTGTTCTTTGTGGTCTTGTGGCGTTGTTCTCGGTTGCGGGGAGTTGGGCGCTCTTTGGCGGCTATCCGAACCTGCCTCCGCTGAACTATAACGCGCTGGCGTACTGGCTGGGGATTGCGAATGTGCTTCTGGGGATTGGGGCGGCGGCAGGGCACATGGCGCTGACGCAGGGCTGGCGTGCTACGGTGCTACTGATGGGCTTGTGCGTGCTGATTGCAGGTGGGGCGGAGTTGCTCGGCACAACCACAGGCTTCCCCTTCGGACCCTACACCTATACCGACAGACTGGAACCCAAGTTTCTGGGACATGTGCCGTATCTGATTCCGCCTTCGTGGTTTATGGTGCTGTATCCCGCAATTCATCTGAGCTATGCGCTGGGGGTGCCGCGCTGGGGCGTGCCGTTTGTATCGGCGCTGCTGCTGACTTGGTGGGATGTGGCGATGGACCCTGCGGTTACGACAGGTTTCCCCTACTGGGTGTGGCATGTGGAAGGCGAGTTTTACGGCATGCCGCTGGTGAACTGGCTGGGCTGGTACGCGACGGGGCTGGTGATTAGCGTGGTTTACCTGCGTTTCGCGCCAGAATGGAAGCCTGCGCCAATCGGGATACCGCTTGCGCTCTGGCTTATTCAGGGAGGGCAGATGGCGGGACTGGCGTGGGTGTTCGGGCGCATCTGGGCAGCGGTGCTGTGGGCGGGGGGCGCGGTGGCGTTGCTGGGGCTACTTTACTGGCGCGTGATTCTACCGAACAGGGAGCGTGTCCATGCGGGGTAAAGCGATTGTGGTGGGCGCGGGGATTGGCGGTCTGGCGACCGCCGCGCGGCTGGCGCACGCAGGCTGGAAAGTGGAGGTGTTTGAAGCACGCCCTCAGATTGGGGGGCGCGTCGGCGAACTCCGCCACGAGGGATACCGATTTGACACGGGTCCCACCCTGCTGATGATGCTGGAACCGCTGGAACGACTTTTCAGCGATCTGCACCGACGGCTGGAAGACTACCTGAGCCTCGTGCTGATAGACCCCTCGTATCGCGTGTTCTTTGGGGATGGCACGGAGTTTGACTCCTCGCCCTGCATCGCTCGTATGGTGCAGGAGATACGGCATAAAATCAGCCCCAACGAGGTGGCAGGGTATCTGCGTTTAATGGGCGATCTGGCGCAAATGTATCAGGCGGTCGTGCCCGCGTTCGTGCGCAACCCGTACCGCTCCCTGTGGGACTTGTTCAGCCCTGCGCGAATTGGGTTGCTGGCGCGCTATCGGCTGACGGCGCGGCTCTGGCGGCGCATCCCGCGCTATGTGCGCGACCCGCGCCTACAGAGGCTGTTTTCGTTCCAGACGATGTATCTGGGACTGTCGCCCAAAGAGGCGCTCTGGGTGTATGGCATTCTGACCTACATGGAGTCGGGCGAGGGCGTGTGGTATCCGCGAGGGGGTATGCATCGGCTGGCGGAAGCGCTGGCGCAGATTGTGCGCGAAGAGGGCGGGCAAATTCACCTCTGCCAGCGCGTGCAGAAGGTGCAGGTGGAGGGCAATCATGCGGCAGGCGTTGTGCTGGAATCGGGCGAGGTGGAGCGCGCCGACCTGATTGTGCTGAACGCCGATGTGCCCACCCTGTATCGGAACCTGTTGCCCCCCACACGGGATGCAAGGCGACGCTATCGCAACTCCTGCAGTGCGCTGATGTTCTACATTGGCTACGAGGCGCCCCTGCCACACCTGCTACACCATAATGTGCATTTCTCTGCCGATTTCGAGCGCAACCTGCACGAGCTGTTCGTGGAGCAGAAAGTGCCCTCAGAGCCTTCATTCTACACCTGCCTTTCCAACCGCACCGACCCCTCCGATGCGCCAGAAGGCTGCGAGAACCTGTATGTGCTGGTGCCCGTGCCGAACCTGGCAGGGGAGGACGCCAGCCTGCATCAGGAGCGGATTTTAAACTATGTAGTGGAGCGCGTGGGGCTGGACATGGCGCGAGCGCGCTTCGTGAAAACCTGTACGCCCCACGACTGGCAGGCGATGGGGTTGTGGCAGGGCGCGGCGTTTGGCATCAGCGCGAACTTTTTCCAGTCCACCTACTTCCGTCCGGGCTACCGAACGCCGTTTGAGCGCCTGTATCAGGTGGGCGCCAGCACGCGCCCTGGCAACGGCATCCCGATGGTGCTGATTGCGGCGGAGCTGCTGACCGAAGAAATCAAGCAGGCGTTCTCCCGTTAGTCCATGCCCCGCGTCGCCACTGCCAGTAGAGTCGGCTGGCGAGGCGCACTTTCTCAAGGTGGGTGGTGTGGGCGCGGTGGCGAAACACATCGTAATTGTTCTGCTCAATTTTGCTCAGAATTTCGCCGTAGAGCCGCGACCCCAACAGCACAGGAAACTGCACCTGTCGGGGAAGCAGGGAGATACCTTGCTCCGCTGTCGCATACAGCTCGCGGCAGCGTGCAATCTGGAAGCGCATAAACGCCCGCCAGCAGTCGTCCACGCGCCCCTGTGCAAAATGCGCTTCGCAAACGCCGAAGCGCGCCATCTCGTCCTGCGGGAGATAGATACGCCCTCGCCCGTAGTCCTCGCCCACATCGCGGAGAAAGTTGGTCAGCTGCATCGCCAGCCCCATCTGGCTCGCGTATGAGAGCGTTTGGGGGGCGGTCTGGCGAAACAGGTAGCACATCATCACGCCCACCACTGAGGCGCTGCCCCATGTGTATTGCTGGAGCGCCTCAAAAGTAGGGTATCGGCACTGCGTGAGATCCATGCGCATCGCGTCCAGAAAGTCAGCGGTGAGTTTAACAGGGATGCGGTACTGGCGCACGGTATGCGCGAAGGCGCGAAGCACGGGATGTTCCACAGGTTGCCCGCACGCCGCACGCAGCCACTCTCGTTCATAGGCGTCCAGCCGCTGGCGGATGCGGTCGGGGGTCATTTCAGGGCTGGGGCAGTCCACCCACTGGTCAGGATAGCGCACAAAAGCATAGAGGCTGAAAACCGCCTTGCGTAGCTCGGTGGGGAAAAAGAGCGTGGCGAAGTAGTAGCTGGCGCCGTGCTGGCGCATGACGGCGCGGCAATAGGCGTAATCCGCCTCCGCTGGCGTTGGCGGCACGCTTACCCCTGCCATACCCCTACCCGCCGTAGCGCTCATGTGCCGATAGTTTACCCTGTAGTAGCAGGCGATAGCCAAACTTCTGGGCGTCCTCCTCGGTAATGATTTGCAGGCTGTGGGTGAACTGTTCCTCAAGGAGCGCTTTCAGACACGCCTGTGCCTTGCAGGTGAATTCTTCTTCTGGAAGGGTGCGCCACGCCTCTGGCAGAGGCTCCCCGACAGTCAGATAGGCAACGGGGTACTGATGATAGCTCGGCTGGATGGTGATGGCAAGCGGAGCGACGCCGACTTCGGGGAGTCGCTTCGCAAGCCACGCCAGCGAACGCTGGAACGGGAGCAACTCGTGTGTGTTCGGGTGCAGGCGCCCCTCAGGGAAGAGAAAGAAGACCCGCTTCTCGCTCTGGAGCCATTCGAGCGTCTGGCGCACTGTTTGAGCGCGGCGGGCAGGGTTGTCGGGCGGGAAGGGAAGCGCCCCCAGCAGCCCGAAGGGGGGAAAGCGCCGATACGCCTCCATCCACCCAATCGCCTTGCGATGCCAGGTACGCGCCAGCTGATAGCACAGATAGCCGTCCCACCAGTAGTGATGATTCGCGTAAAACACCCAGCCGCGTGAGGGGTCAGGTGTCTCCATCCCGCGCACATAAAGGGCGCGAAAATGGCGGCGCAGGCTCCACTGAATCAGCCACTCGGTAAAACATCGCCCCAGCGCCGCTATCGGGTTCGGTAAGCGCGCCCTTTCCAGTAAACTTCGCCACGCAGATACCATCGCACCGAATAGAGCAGAGTCGCAATTCCCAGCGCAACACCGACAGGATAGAAGACGCCGTACCAGAGCGGAAGCTCTGCCATCCGCGCCGACGCGCCGTAGATGAGCGCGGATAAGCCGACTGCCCCCCACACAAGGGGTGTGGCGCTCCAGAGCAGAGAGAATAAGGGCATCAGATACACTACCGCCAGCATCAGGGCAATTGTTAGCGCCATCGGCACGCCGCGACAGATGGCAACGGCATTCTTCGCCAGCCCGCGAAACGCCTCACCCAGCGTGCGATACATCTGCACCTTCAGGTAGGGACGCAGGTCTAAGTGTCTTTGCGGTATAATTTCGACAT
>FPIC01032628.1_pt1 | contig 27551 bp, 19 predicted proteins | sample 1504481 | NCBI WGS metagenome assembly FPIC01 (sample SAMEA4475357, study PRJEB15587) | soil metagenome | biome: Soil; feature: Field | place: India | collected 2015-03-11 | depth 0 m
GGTCACTGGTTCGAATCCAGTAACTCCCACCCAAGCCTCCGGAAATTATTCCGGAGGCTTTTTTGTTTTTAAGGCTGCAACATTTTGTTCCGGTTGTGGTTTCTACTCCAGGGTATCTGCAACAGCTAAATAGTTTGTGCTCTTAAATCAGAAACAGATTTTAACTTGAACAGAATCGTTTTTGAGGTTTATAAAAAAAATGGGAATTAAGGCATGGCTTTTGTCGTTAACCCTTCGTATATGATTTTAAGCGCTAAATATTTCTTGTTGAAGAGCTTGGTATGTTAATACCCTGTTGGCACCCTTAAGCTTGCCAGGTATTCATACTGCTGAAGTCATCTTTAAAATTGAAAATGCACCGCATATCAATTTTTTTGTATATATTTATTTTCTTATTTCGTAATTATCCCAAAAAACGATAGATACAGTGAAGCAGATCAGGAATTCTAAATCCCAAATCAGGCTACCCTTGCTGCTGGCCATAGCCATTGCCGGCGGTATTTTTATAGGAGCCACAATGTTTGGATCTAACTCCAACACCAACTCAGTACTTAAAGGCTATACTAAATTTAAAGAAGTTCTTTCTTTAATTGATAGAGATTATGTAGACCCGGTAAACCCAGAAGATCTTGCTGAAACCGCAATTACCAAGATGTTGGAGAAACTGGATCCACATAGTGTTTACATATCTGCGAAGGATGTTGAGTTGGCCCGTACCCAGCTAGAAGGGGATTTTGATGGCATTGGTATCGAGTTTTACATTGTAAAAGATACTATTAATGTAGTTACTCCTATTACCGGTGGCCCCTCTGAAAAAGTAGGTCTGCGCGCTGGCGATAAAATTATTAAAGTAGATGGCGAAAACGTAGCTGGTGTTAAAATTACAAACAACCAGGTGTTTAAAAAGCTAAGAGGTCCTAAAGGTACAAAGGTAGATCTTACCATTAAACGCCGTGACGAGGAGAAGCCAATGCAGTACACAGTTGTGCGCGATAAGATTCCTTCTTATTCTGTAGATGTGAGCTATATGATTGATCCGCAGACAGGCTATATTAAAGTAAATCGTTTTGCGGCCAATACCTATGCTGAGTTTAAAGAAGCTTTGACCGGACTTAGAAAGAATGGTATGCAACGCCTGGTGCTTGACCTGCGTGGCAACCCGGGTGGTTATATGGACAGAGCTACCAAAATGGTAGATGAGTTCCTGGCTGGCAATAAGCTTATTGTATATACAGATGGTAAAGGCGAGCGTTTTGACTCAAAAATGCATGCTTACATTAAAGGCGATTTTGAGCAAGGACCAGTAATCGTACTAATTGACGAAGGTAGTGCTTCTGCTTCTGAAATTGTAGCCGGTGCGCTGCAGGATCATGACAGGGCTTTAATTGTAGGCAGGAGGTCGTTTGGTAAAGGACTGGTACAAATGCCTATTAACCTTTCTGATGGTGGTGAGCTTAGATTAACCATTTCCCGCTACTATACCCCAAGTGGCCGCAGTATTCAAAAGCCTTACTCTGGTGGTGAAGAAGATTATGGAATGGATATACTGCACCGCTATGAGCATGGTGAGTTTTTCCATGCCGACAGCATTAAGTTTGACGATTCATTGAAATACCAGACTTCTAGAGGCCGTACTGTTTATGGTGGCGGTGGTATTATGCCAGACTTCTTTGTGCCTATTGATACCAGCATGAACACAAAGTATCTGAAGCAATTGTATAATAAAGATGTTATCAGGGAGTATGCAATGCTTTACTCTGAAAACAATAAGAAAGCTCTTCAGAAACAAGGTCTGCAAAACTTCCGCAGAAGCTTTGTGGTAGATGAGAAAATGCTGAACGAAATAAGAACGCTGGCTACCCGCAACGGTGTAACCTTTAACGAAAAAGAATACAGACGCTCTCTGCCCCTGATCCAGAATAATGTGAAGGCCTTTATTGCAAAAGGCGTTTGGAAAAATGAAGGGTTCTGGACAGTATATAACGAGTCAGACGAAATATTTGTAAAGGCTCTTGAGCTTTTTGACCAGGCTCAGGCATTGGATGGTGGAACCAGAAGATAAAATATGTCATACTATCATAGGTTAGGCAATATTCCTCCCAAGAGGCACACTCAATTCAGAAAGCCGGATGGCAGCCTGTATAGCGAAGAAGTGGTTGGCTCTGAAGGATTTCACGGAGTATACTCTATACTATATCACAACAACGCGCCCACCCAGGTAAAAAGGGTGGGCGCACCTGTTCGCTATCAGGTAAAGCGCGTAAGCCAGGAAAACAACCCCTTGCTGCAAACACATCTAAAAACCTCTAACATTGGCACAACAGGCGAAGACTACCTGGAAGCCCGAAAAATGCTGTTGGTAAATGATGATGTAGCGCTGGGTGTATGCAACCCTACGGGCAAGAAAATGGATTACTTCTATAAGAACGGGGAGTCTGATGAAGTGCTGTTTGTGCATGAAGGGAGCGGCACGCTGTACTCACAGTTCGGTGTTTTGCCTTTTAAAGAAGGAGACTACGTGGTGATTCCACGTACTACTATTTATAAAATGGCTTTTAATGCTGGCTCTGTACGTTTGCTTGTTATTGAGTCTGCCTCGCCGGTCGAAACAGTAAAGCGTTACCGCAATGATCTGGGCCAATTGCTGGAGCACTCTCCATATTGTGAGCGAGACATCCACCCTCCCCGTGAGCTGGCACATGAAGAAGGCCAGGGCGAGTACCTGATCAAGATTAAAAAGCAGGGCTATTTACACCATTATTATTATGCATTCAGCCCTCTGAATGTAGTAGGCTGGGATGGGTTTCTGTATCCATATACCTTCTCTATTCATGATTTTGAGCCTATTACAGGGCGTATTCATCAGCCACCGCCGGTACATCAAACATTCCAGGCACGTAATTACGTAATTTGCTCGTTTGTGCCCAGGCTATTTGATTACCATCCGCTGGCAATTCCTGCTCCCTATAACCACTCTAATATCGACTCTGACGAAGTGTTATATTACGTGGAAGGAAATTTTATGAGCCGTAAAGGTATAGATAGAGGCTCCTTTACATTGCACCCGGGAGGTTTGCCTCATGGCCCGCACCCTGGTACTGTAGAAGCCAGTATTGGTGCTAAAGAAACCCATGAGCTTGCTGTGATGGTAGATACATTCAGGCCGCTGCATTTAACAGAAGAAGCAATGCAGTTTGTGGATGAAAACTATCCCTTGAGCTGGAATAAGTAATATTAAGTAATAAAAAAGAGGCCGCACATAATTGTGCGGCCTCTTTTTTTAAGGTATAAAGCTACTTTGCTTTTAGTACCACGTAGGTAAAATCATCTTCATTGGGTTTCTTTCCTCCCCACCAGGCAGCCAGGTCGTTAAGTTTAGCTACTATTTCGTTGGTAGGCAGGTGACCGGTTTCCTGTAGCAGAGTTTTAATGCGGTCATATCCAAGTAGGTCGCGCTTGCGGTTAAATAGCTCTGGCAAACCATCTGATAAGGCTATAAGGGCATCGCCTTCTTCAAGTTCTATGCATTGCTGGGTTATTTTGTGCGGTATACCCGAGCCCAGGAACAAACCTTTGATACGAATTTCCTGGAGAGTGCGGCTTTGCTGCTTGTAAAGGTATAAAGGTGGCATGCCCGAAGAGGCTACTGTAACTCTATGGTCTTTTATCCGGATTACTGTAAGCCCCATATACATAGACCGTATTTGTAGGTTATGAATACCTTCAGAAATGCGGTGCAGCAACTCAGCAGGCTCATAGCGATGTGCAAGTGTCTGGAAGTAACTCTTAACAGTAGCTACTACAATGCCTGCCTTTAAGCCATGCCCGGTAGCATCACCAATGGCTATAATAAGGGTGCCGTCTTTGTCAAGTTTATAATCGTAATAGTCTCCTCCAACCTCGGTGCAGGTATTCATGAAAAAGGATACATCAACGTTTTTTAGTTGTGGGGCAAACTGAGGAAGCATGGAAAGTTGTAGCCGGCGGGCTTCTTCAATTTCTTTGGTTTTACGCATATTATCATTTTCAATAATGCGTAAAGCTTCTTCTGTGCGCCTTTTTTCGCGAAGTAGCTCCATTTGGCTGTTGCGTATGGCCTCTTCTGCTTTTTTACGTTCATCAATATCACGTATACTAATCAGGTAATAGCTATCTTCTTCAGAGGTAATGTAGGTAGTGGTAACGCTAGTCCAGAACTCGCGGCCGGTGCGGCTACGGTAGGCTACTTCGGTATTTAAATGCCCGTTTTGAATAAGTTCTTTCCGCATTTCTTCTGCCTCTGGGCTTGCAATCTGTGAGGAGTGCATCACCTGGCCAGGTACACCGATAAGCTCTTGTTTGTCTTTAAAGCCAAATAGTTTTACAGCCTGTTGGTTGTAGCTCTCAATAAGGTTATTTTGGGCATTTAGTAAAAAGAGCGCATCGGCAGAGCCTTCAAAAATTTCGTTGAGCAGGCGTTCGCTTTTATGTATAAGCTCTTCGGTTTGTTTGCGCTCGGTTATATCGCGAATACGAATGAGGTAGTATCGTTTGTGGGCAGTATTTACCAAAGAGATAGCCGCATTGCCCCAGAAGCATCGCCCTTTGGTGCCTTCGTACTCTATGTCTTTACTCCAGAAGCGCCTTGTTTTTAACTGGCGTACAATTTCAACAATCTCTTTTTGTGTAAAAGCCTCTTTTTGATAAGACTGGGCTGGTTTACCTATGATTTCATCTTTACTTTCAACTTCAAAGAGTTCTACAGCCTGTTGGTTGCATTGTTCTATTACCTGGCTGTCAATATCGACCAGGAAAAGTGCATCGGCAGAGGCTTCAAACACTTGTTGCAGCAGGTGTTCGCTATCCTTAAGCTTAACTGTAGCCATGCGCGTACTTGTTACATCGCGTAACAAAATTACACTGCCCATAATTTCCTGGCGGCTGTTGGCAAGAGGCCGTGCAGAGCATACTAATATCTGTAACTCGCCGGATTCAGGATGGCGCAGGCAAAGCTCTTCATTATTTACAAGATGGCCGCTAATAGCATTACTTAATGGGTTTTTATGTGGGAGAGGGTTGTCTTTTTGGTCCAGGCTAACCAGGTCAAACTGGTTTAACCAATCGTAAAGCGTTTTTGGGCCTTTAGCGATGCCATAGGTATTAACAGCTTCTGGATTAGATACAATAATATGGCCGCTGGTATCTGTTACAATTACGCCTTCGCCAATGTTAAGGAGTATAGATTGAAGCAGGCCTTCGCTTTCGCGCAGATTGTCTTCTGCTTGCTTGCGTTCAGTTACATCCATCATTGTGCCTGTAACGGCTAAGGAGCTGCTGTTGCTATAGCTTAGCACCTGCCCTTGGCATAAGAGCCAGCGGATGCTCCCATCAGGCCAACACACCCTGTACTGGCATTTGAAAGACACCTTTTTTTTCAAGGCCTGTTGCAGTTTACTGCGTAAAAGCTGCCTGTCTTCTTCATGTACGCAAAAACTGATAAGTGTATTTAACTGGTTATTGCAGGTAATAGCTAATTCATTTTCTTTGAGGCCATGCAGTATATCGAGGTTGTGAGATCCTTTTATGCTGTCTTCGGCAGGGTTCCACTCCCAGAATGCCATACGTGATACTTCCATGGCCAGCCAGAGCTGAGCCTGGGTTTTGTCATTTTCTTTAATAAGCTCTATCTGCCTGTGGCTGCTTTCTGATAACTCCTGGTTAAGTTGTTGTAATTTATTGTTGCTGTTGCCTAGTTCCTGGTTTAATTGCTGTAGTTTATCAAAGCCAGAACTCAGGTCTTCATTACTTTGAGCAAGCTCTTTCAGGGTTTTTTTAAGCTGCAGCGTGCGTTCTTCTACCTGTGCTTCCAGATCGCTGTTGCTTTCCTGCAGTTGCCTCAGGCTTTTACGCTTTTGCTGCAGGCGCTGCTGTAGTAGTACATAAGATAATACCAATAGCAGGGTACCAAAGCATGTACCTGTAAGTTGTGTAAGCTGCACTAAGCGGGCGCGGCCTTCAAGGCTTGCCAATTGAATGGTATATGCCTGAAGAGACCTTTTTTCCAGTAGGCTTATTTCATATAAGAGCTTATCCATGGTTGATTTGCCAAGGCTTAGAGAGGCTTGTACCACAGGCGTTTTGCTGCTTTTGTTCTTTAAAGGAGAAAGGTTGTTTTTAAGGTATTGTATACGCTTGTCGGCAAGGAGCTTAATTTGTTGTATGCGGGCTCTTTCCAGGGTGCTAGCGGTAGCGTAAGCATCTATATACTCATAAATGACAGGGATGCTATCCATTACACGGGTGTAGTCTTCCAGAAAATCAGTGTCGCCAGTAAGCAAATAACCCCTTTGGTTTGATTCTGCTTCTTTTAAACTGTAAACCAAAAGGGATATTTGGTCCAGTTGCTTTTCCAACCGGCTAACACGGTCATGAGCCTGGTTCCAACGGTGGGTGTGGTAGCTGGTTATTATGCCAATACCAATAAAAATAAATATAGACAGCAAGAAGAATAGTCTTACATAAGACTGGAGTTGCTTCAATGCAAATTGCCTTGCCATAAATTAACTAGTAGTCTAAACTGAATAATGCTATAACGACCTTTTTTTATGCTTTTTAATTACACAAACCCATCCACTTACTGGGGCCGATAAAAAAGGAACACTACTTAAAGCAAAAACCTGAAGCAATAGTATATTATATATACTTTGTGTAAATATATTACTTGTTGTTGATAAAACAAATTTTGTCTTTAATGAAGATGCATCGCATTGTAAACAATGTGTTTATGTATAAAAAGTATGCGTGCATACAGGTAAGTATTTGAAAATGAGATTGTGCTCTGGAAGTACAGTTTAGGCTGTGTTAGTTAAATATTATTATTTCATTTCATGAGCTTGTTTGTTTGCAAAATGACAGGTATGACAAGCATGTAAGGCATGTATATGCATTTTGTGATTATAGGGTAAATACTTTAGTAGGCACCAGTGTTTTATTCTGATCTTTATCTTTCTACAACTGGTATATAAAACCAGGGCTTTACCTATTTTTTAGTTACCCTCATAAAGTCAACTTTAACCACCAGCCTGGTAGTTAAAGTTGACTTGTACCTTACTGTATGTATTCTGCCTTTTGAGCCACATGTTCATTGGCTTTTCTATCTGGATCGAGGGTGGGTGCTTCGCTATCCCTGGTGTTTTTCTGCACGGTTATGGCTGCAAACAAGCTAAGTATAAAGGACATGCCGTAAAACCCTTTTTCGCTTAAAAGCAGATCTGCGTTCCATAAACCAATAACTAAAAGCACAATTGACAAAAGGGCAGAAAACCAGCATATACCATAGTAAAGGTTGGACACCTGTTGGCCTTCTAGCTGGTCGCGTACACTTTTTTGAACTGTAACAGCCGAAAACAGGCCGTACATCAGGATGGTAAAGTAATAGCCTTTCTCATTTAGCTGCATATCAGCATTCCATAGACCTATCATATATGAAAGCATGCCTGTTAAGAGTGCAAACCACGATGCTGCAATAAATGCATTAGTGGGCTGATGTTGTAAAGTTTTCATTTTGTTTTTGGGGTTAATTGTTGAATCAAAGGTAAAAGCTTAGGCATAGCTAACCGAACCAGGTTATCCTCTAATCTGACTTTTAAATTTTTGCAAATTGTGGATAATTATGTTGCTTTGTGTATAACTTGTGGATAAATCAGACTTTATAAACATTGCTATGTGGATAATGTGTTTGGTCTGGTTGTTTTAAAAAGAAGCTTAACTAATGGATGATCTGCAAACCATATTGCATACACTGACTTTAGAAGATCAGAAGGAGTTTGCATTGTTCGTAAAAAGGCATAGAGACCGTAGCAATCGCAAAGACCTGGAGTTATTCCGCTTGCTGTTGGATCATAAAAGCAAGGAATCTGAAGTTGTTATTAAAACCCTGTATCCGCAAGACGCTAATGCGGTTGCTTATTACGCACTTCGTAAAAGGCTTATGCAGCACCTGGCTGATTTTATACTACTTAAGCAAACCAAAGAAGACCAGACTACTGCTACATCAATAAGAGCTATGCTTTCACTGGCCGGGTATATGTTTGGCATGCAACAACACCGTATTGCCTGGAATGTGCTTAAAAAAGCAGAACGTACGGCACAAACCACTCACCAGTATGATCTGCTAAATCTCGTTTACAACCTTCAAATAGAGTGGGCTTATAGTGAGCATGCCGAGCCTTTAGAACAGATACTTGATAAATGGAAGGCCAATAAGGAAAGAGCCAATGAAGAAGAAAGAGCTAACATTGCTGCCAGTTTAATAGCAAAAAAACTAAACGAGGTAAAGCAACAAGACAGGGAGATAGCTTTTGAGCCTCTCATTAAACAGGTGTTGCAAGATTATGCCTTAACAGATGTGGCGGGCAGAAGCCCTCGCCTCTTGTTCAAGCTTATGTCTATAACCCGGAGTGTAATACTTGTAAAAAAAGATTTTTATTCTTTTGAGCCTTACATTACTAGCCAGTATCACGATATGGAGCAAAGGGGTGGGTTTTTACCGGCTCATCAGGTATACAAAGCTGGCTTGCTCTATATGATTGCCCAAACGCTGTACCGAAACAGGAAGTTTAAAGATTCGCTGCAATATCTTGATTTGTTGGGAAGCGAGCTTTCTTCAGGGCAAAGAGGCTTGTACCAGGAGTACTACCCTAGGTATGTTTTGCTATCGGCCGCTAACCAAAGCTTTTTACAACAAGGCACTATAGCAGTAAACTTAATAGAAGGTTTACTGGTCAATAAACAGGTAAGCCTTACTGCCAGGGATCAGCTAAATGCACAGTTTAATCTTAGCTTCTACTATTTCCAGCAAGGGTATTATAAAAAAGCAAACCAGTTGCTGTTGGGTATACATCATTCAGATAAATGGTGTGAAAAAAGAATGGGAAAAGAGTGGGTGTTAAAAAAGCACTTCAGTGAGCTTATTCTTCAATATGAACTTGGTAATATCGACTTAACGCTAAATAAGGCCCGCTCTATAGAAAGAAGTTTTGGTGATATGCTTCGTAAGGACAGTTACAAAAATGTAGGTAATTACCTGCACTTAATAAAGCAGCTTATAGATAAGCCAGGTGCTTTGAAGCAGGAAGAATTTAACAAACTCGCAGACCAGAACCTGGAATTTGTGCCGGCTGCACAGGAAGATATACACTTTATAGCATTTTATGCCTGGCTAAAATCTAAAATGCTTGGCTTGCCTTATAGCAATGTACTCGGTGAGCTTGCAGCCAGGGCTTAAACACCGATAGAATCTGTACGCTACAAATATGGTTGCTCTACAGAGTGAAAGCTCTGGCGAAGGTGCCTGGTTTTTATATATCAGTAATTTAGTATAATTTATATGCTATGCTTAATTGCCTTTGCAATGGCTGGCATATGTATAAAGCCAGGCTTAAAAGGAGCTAATAAGAGCCTGCCAACAGGTTTGTAAAATAAATAATATTACCAGTACAAGGCTAGAAAACAGAAACATGCAAAACAGGAATTTTGATCTGATTATTTGGGGCGCTACAGGCTTTACTGGCCAGTTGGTAGTAGAATACTTATGGAAGCAATACGGGCATTCAGCCTTAAAGTGGGCCATTGCAGGCAGAGATAAAGAAAAATTGCTGCAGCTGAGTCAAAGGTTAGGCTTGCAAAATGTTCCTTATTTGTTAGCCGATAGCTTTGATTTAGCATCTTTAAAGAAATTGGCTAGCCAGGCTAAAGTATTATGTAGTACAGTAGGGCCTTATGCAGTATATGGAGATGCAGTGGTTAAAGCCTGTGTGGAAGAGGGTTGCCATTATTGCGACTTAACGGGTGAGGTGCCATGGATGAGGAAGATGATAAACCTGCACCATGACAATGCGAGCAAGAATAAAGTGAAAATTGTACATACTTGCGGTTTTGATTCTATTCCTTCAGATTTTGGGGTAAAAGAAGTGCAGCAAAGCTTTTATAAGAAGTATGGTTACTACGCCAGTAAAGTGTCTACCAGGGTAGCCAGCATGAAGGGGCAATTGAGTGGTGGTACCTATGCCAGCATGAGTAATTTACTGGCTGAGGCAAATAAAGATAAGGCTGTTCAAGAGATAGTATATAACAGTTATTCTTTAAACCCAGACCCCACCTATAGAGGGGCAGAAAAAGGAGACTTCCGGTCTGTAAAAAAAGATAGAATTACCGGCCAGTGGATGTGCCCTTTTGTAATGGCTGTAGTAAATACCAGGGTAGTGCGCCGGAGCCATGCCTTAGCTAATTTTCCGTATGGGCCATTATTTAGGTATGAAGAGACTTTGCTTTGTGGCAAAGGTTTTAAAGGCCGGGTGCAGGCTACTCTTGTACATATGGGTTTGGGTTTGCTTATGGCTGCCAAGCCTGGCTCCTTCCTAAAAAAGATGATAGACAAGCGCATGCCTAAGCCAGGTGAAGGCCCATCGGAAGCACAAAGAAAAGCCGGGCGTTATAAATTTTTAGTTTTTGCTGAAGGAAATAACAGTGATAAGAGTACTATTGCTGTTCGGGGCGATATGGACCCTGGCTATGGCTCTACCTCTAAAATGTTGGCCGAGAGCGCCCTGAGCCTGGTGTATGATAGCTTGCCAGAAGTATACGGTGTACTTACTCCTACAGTAGCCTTGGGCGATGCGCTTTTAAAAAGGCTGGAGACAAATGCTGGAGTTACATTTGAGGTACTGGACTAAAGGCTTATAAGGGGAGTTTTACAACAAACGGTACTATTGAATTCGAAAAAAGAAAAAGCCTCAGAACAGCTTGTTCTAAGGCTTTTTTGTGGAGTCGGAGGGAGTCGAACCCTCGTCCAGTCAAGGAAGCATTGCGCTTTCTACATGCTTATTTTCCGATTGGTTTTCGAGCTACAGAAGGTAGGAAACATACCTGTACTGCAGCCTTATCCGCTTTATCTCGCTAATGCATCGCGGTCTGCAAAAGCCAGCTGCTTTGTGTCGATGCCCCTGAGCCCGGCGCCAAAGAGCGTAAAAGCCGGAGGGACACTTGCTATTGCTTAATTATCCTAATTAGGCAGCAAGGGCGTAGTTTTCTTCGCCAGTTATTGTTTCGAAAGTTTGTTTGAAAGGAAATACTTACAACTCCCTGCATGCTTACACCCTACTTGCACATGCTGTCAAATCCAGTCGACCCCGGATTTAATAGCCGGCTATGTTAGTAGCGGTTCGCAAATATAACCAAATTTAAGTATGGTTGGGTTCCCTCTGTATATAAATAATTTTTTATAAAAAGGTAATGTTAAAAGCAGCGCATTAAAAGTAAATGCAGTTTCTAAAAAGCTAAGTTAAATCGGTAAGAGGCAATTAAGTAGCTTTCCAAATTGCGTACGATTGTGTAACTTGCAGTATGGAAAACTTTGTTGTTTCGGCACGTAAATACCGCCCCAGTACTTTCGATACAGTAGTAGGGCAATCGCATATAACCACTACTTTAAAAAATGCTATAGCCAACCAGCACCTGGCGCAGGCATTTCTGTTTTGTGGGCCCAGGGGGGTAGGTAAAACCACCTGTGCGCGTATTTTAGCCAAAACTATAAACTGCCAGAACCTTACGCCCGAGGTAGAAGCCTGCGATAAGTGTGAGTCGTGTGTGAGTTTTAACCAAAGCAGCTCCTTCAATATCCACGAGCTGGATGCCGCCTCTAACAACTCTGTAGAAGATATCCGTAACCTGGTAGACCAGGTGCGTTATGCACCACAATCGGGTAAATACAAAATCTATATTATAGATGAGGTGCATATGCTCTCTAATGCAGCATTCAATGCGTTTCTGAAAACACTTGAAGAGCCACCGTCCTATGCTATTTTTATACTGGCTACTACCGAAAAACACAAGATTATCCCAACCATTTTATCGCGCTGCCAGATCTTTGATTTTAATCGCATACAGGTACAGGATATTACCAATCATCTCTCTTCTATTGCTACCAAAGAGTCGATAGAGGCAGAAAGAGAAGCGTTGGCGCTTATTGCGCAGAAGGCAGATGGTGGCCTCCGCGATGCACTTTCTATTTTTGACCTAATAAGTACCTTTGCCTCTGGACAGGGTATAACTTATAAGCAGGTTATTGAAAACCTGCACATTCTGGATTATGACTATTACTTTAGGGTAACAGATGCATTGCTGGGCGAGCGTATGCCCGAGGTACTGCTTACGTTTGATGAAATTCTGCGAAAGGGTTTTGATGGGCATAACTTTGTAGTTGGGCTTTGTGAGCACTTTCGTAACCTGCTGGTTTGTAAGGATAACCAGACCATACCGCTGTTGCAAGTATCTGAAACAGTAATGCAGAAATACAAGGAGCAGGCCAATGCAGCCTCTCTTTCTTTCTTGATGACAGCCCTTAATATTGGCAGCCAGTGCGATATCCAGTACAAGAATAGCAAGAACCAACGTTTGCTGGTAGAGCTTGCACTTATGAAGATGTCGTATATAAGGGCTGCGGTTAGTTCGGCCCACTTAGGCAACGGTGCTGCCAATGGGCAGCCTGTTTTACAAGAAGCCGAAAAAAAAAAGTCTGACGGTGTAGCGGCCTCCTCTCCTGCTGCACCGGTGTACCAGGCAGCAGAGGTACCTACAGCGTCTGTATCAGAAAGTGCTCCGGTTGCTATACCGGTTAAAGCACCTGTAACCAGTGTGCCTGCTCCTGCGGTAAAACCCGCAGGTAAGCCAGCTTCCTTACGCTCTACTATTTCTATACCCGGTAGCTTAAACGAAGTTAAGGTAAATACCAGCGCAAGCACAGAGAAGGCCGATGAAGAAGAGGCCATTGAAGAAGAGGTTTACATGGATCTGCCACCAGATATGCCCTTTAGCCAGGCAGACCTAAAGCGAGAATGGAATGTGCTGGTTGAAGACCGTAAGGTAACAGACGTACGGTATATATCACTAGCCAACCGTGACCTGGAGTTGAATGGTACTACCTTTACCTTAAGGTTAGATAATGTAATTCAGCTGGAGCAGTTGCGTGATGCGCAACAGGAAATATTGAACTTTCTGCGCGGCAGGCTTAAAAACAGGAGTATAAATATGGAGGTAGAGCTGCTAAAGCCCGATGAGGTTGCCAAAACCTATTTTACTCCATTAGAAAAGTTTGAAATACTGGCCCAAAAGTACCCTGCAGTAAGGGAGCTTAAAAGCCGGTTTCATATGCAGATTGAGTATTAAGCTCAGGCAGGTAATGCATTAAAGGTTGCCCCATAAAAAAGGAATAGCAGCGTAGTTGCTATTCCTTTTTTATGGGGCAGTATCTAAAATTATAGCTTTGCAGTTTGTAGTTGCAAAGTGATTTCGCGTAGTTCTTCCTGGCGTAAGGGTTTAATTACAAACTTAATTACGCTTTCATTACCCTCAAAACGAGCTATGTCTTTCTCGTTATCAGAACTGGAGAGTACAACAATTTTACATTTGTTGCGGATCGTGTCTGTCATATGGTTAAATTCTTCCATAAATTCAAAGCCATCTACTAGGGGCATATTTATGTCAAGAAAAATAACATCTGGTAGCTTATCTTCTATAAATTGATTTTCCAGCAGGTAATTAAGTGCTCTTTTGCCTGAGCTAATTACCTCTACATGGTCAGAGAAGCCTGTTATTTCGATCATTCGTCTGCATATCAGGTTATCTGTATCGTTATCATCTATAAGCAATACAAAAGGCTTCTTTAAGGTATCCATTAGTTGTTATGTTAGTTGCTTTGAAGCAAACAGGTATTTGATGTTAAGGCCCATAATTGTTAAAGGGCTATATCTTATTATTAATAAGAAAGTTGATAAAACTTGTACTGCGAATAGTGTTACTATATTAAATAAAATTCTGCACTGCTGCAATAGCCAGACTTTAGCAAAATAGAAGTTAACTGCTTAAAATTCGGTTAAATACAAAAGTTATAAGCTAGTTAGTACTATGCAGTAAATCAGACGCACAAAATATTTTGTGGGAATATTTATATGGGCAAAATTAATAGAAATAATTTTAAAAAATAGTTTTTTCCTCCTATCTAAACATTTATTTTTTATTTAATACTTTCAGGCCGTATGATATCTAACACAATGGTAGGTAGGGTGGCTAATTTTTTAAGAAAACACCCACCTTTTTATATTTTGCAAGAAGAAGAGCTCACACAGCTTGCCACCCAGGTGCAAATAAGGCATTATGAAAAAGGCGAAAAGGTTTTTGTTGAGGGAAGCATGCCTGATAGTTACTTTTACTTGGTACATAAAGGCAGAATTTCGCTTTACAAAGAAAGTACCGAGCCCCGGGAGCTATCTGATGAATGTGACGAGGGCGATATTTTTGGAGTAAGGGCCTTACTGGCAGGTGATAATTACATATTTACTGCAGAGGCAGCTGAAGAGTCGCTCCTGTATGCCATACCCAATAGACTGTTTAGGGATTTGCTTGAGGCTAACCCAAAGCTTAGCTTATATTTTGCGGCTGGTTTTGCAGCAGGCCTTCCTATGCGCAGGCATACAATGGAGGAGATTAATAAGGCTAAACGCGACCTATCTACAAGGCAACAGGTTTCTTTGGTAACAGGGGGTTACCTGGTAGGAGTTACAGCAGCCAGGGAGGTAGTGACCTGCCCGCCAGAAACTACGGTAATGCAGGCTGCAAGGCTCATGACCGAGCGCCATGTAGATGCCGTTATTATTGCCAAGGAAGATTGTAAGCCTTTAGGTATCATAACAGATTCGGACCTGCGCAGAAAGGTGGTATCTAATGAAGAGCCTTTGCAGTGGGCGCCTGTTACCAGAATTATGTCTGTACCTGTTAAAACCGTTAGGCCTGGTCTTGCCGTAGGTGAAATGACATTACTCCTGATGCGTGAAAAAGTAAAACATTATTGCCTCACAGAAGATGGTACTCCTAATAGTTGTGCCATAGGAATTGTTACTGCCCAGGACCTATTGGTGTCGCAAGGAAATAACCCTGCTATACTGTTAAAAGAAATAGAGGTAACCACTAGTCCTGATATACTTCAGAAGTTAAGAAACCAAGCCGAAGCTTTAGTACAGGAGTATTTGAGGCAAGAGGCTGGTATGGATTTTATATGGGGCGTAATTACTGAAATTAATGATGCCCTGTTACGTAAAGCTCTGCAAATAGCCAGGGCAGAATTACAGCTAATGTATAGTGAAGTAGCTGATACTCTGTTCTGCTGGATGGCCTTGGGTAGTGAGGGGCGTAAAGAGCAGATATTACGCACCGATATAGATAATGCACTGGTATATGCAGATCCTCCTGCTGCGCTAAGAGAAAAAACAGCCGCTTATTTCCTGGAGCTTGGGCAAAGGGTAAATGCAATACTTATTCACTGTGGTTTTGAAGCATGCCCGGCGGGTATTATGGCCTCTAACCCGGAGCTTTGTATGCCAGTATCAAAATGGGAACGCAGGTTTAGTCAATGGATTCAGGAGCCCGACCCGGAAGCGCTGTTAAAAGCAAGCATTTATTTTGATTTCAGACCAGTGGCAGGTGAGGAGAAACTAGCTCACAGGCTTAAAGAGTTTATTTTTGACCAAATAAACCGATCGGGAGGCTTTCTTAACTTCTTTGCCCGTAATGCCTTGCAAAACCCTCCCCCGCTAAGTTTTTTCAGAAACTTTGTAGTAGAAAAAAGTGGCTCTCATAAAGATGAGTTTGATATAAAAGCAAGGGCAATGTTGCCTCTGACAGATGCTGCGCGGGTACTTGCTTTTGAGTTTAAAATAAAAGATTACCTGAGTACAGCAGAGCGTTTCCAGTATATTGCAAAATCAGACCCTGCTTTATCGTCTATCTGCCAGGACGCTGCCCAGGCCTATGAGGTTCTAATGCGTATAAGAGCCAGAGAGGGTTTTGAGCGTAATCACTCTGGACGATATATCGATATAAACTCACTAAATAAGTTGGAGCGGCAAACCCTGCGCAATATTTTTAAAATTATAGAAGAGGTACAAAGTATGCTGCAAGCCCGTTTTCAGCTTAACTATATGCGTACCTAACGCTTTACTTAAAACATAAAAGCAAAACGTGTATGTTAAAAAACTGGTACCTTACCCGTAAGGCAGAGGCTGCTTGCAAAGCAGGAAAGTTGCCGCGCTATTTATGTAGTTACCTGGAGGCCAACCGTTATAAAGCTTTTGGTAATGTACCTCTTAACAAAGTACGCTTTGTTGTATTAGACACAGAAACTACAGGGCTGGATGTTCAGAAAGACAGGGTGATATCTATAGCGGCTGTAGCAGTTAGAGGTGGCCATATTGTTGTAGAAGATTCTTTTGAAACCCTGATCAGGCAGAAAAGCAGTGGTAATAGTGCTAGTGTGGTAATACACGGTTTGTTAAGAAATGACTTGCGTAGCGGAGCTTCTGAACGTTTTACATTTGCCCGGTTTTTACAATATATACAAGGAGATGTATTGGTGGCTCACCATATGTGGTTCGATAAGCAGATGATCAACAGGGCCCTTGAGCTTACACACCCGGTAAGGCTACTTAACCCTACACTGGATGTGCGTACCCTCGCCATCCGGCTGGAAAGAGGCTTGCTGTATTATAACGAAGGGATAAAGGAAGAAGAATATTCGCTGGACGCCCTTTGCGAACGCTATGGGGTTAGTATTCCTGAGCGCCACACAGCTGCCGGTGATGCATTTGCTACAGCAATGGTTTTTCAAAAGCTATTGGCTAAAGCCAGGCACAAGCAGATACATACACTGGGTGAGTTAATGGGTTATTAACCTGCAATACTATTTTTCTTAGCTTAGGCGCTAAAAAAAAACAGGAGCCTGTAAAGCTCCTGTTTTTTTTGTTATCATCAATGCCCTGCTACTGCCTGGCCTGCACCTCTTGGGTAACGGATATTTTCTACCATATCCTGTACATCCTGAGGAGGAGGTGAAGAGAAAGAGGCTACAATAGTTGCTACTACAAAGTTAACCAGCATACCTATGGTGCCAATACCTTCTGGAGAAATCTCAAAGAACCAATTGGCTGGCGTGTTAAGCTCTGGTGCATAAAACTTAAAGTAGTAAATATACCCAGCTGTAAAAGTTAAGCCACTGATCATGCCCGCAATAGAGCCCCACTTGTTCATTCGTTTTGAGAAAATACCCATAATAATTACCGGGAAGAATGAGGAAGCTGCCAGGCCAAATGCAAAGGCTACTACTGACGCTACAAAGCCAGGAGGGTAAATACCAAAGTAACCAGCCAGGCCAACTGCAAAGGCAGCTGCAATACGGGCAGACATAAGTTCGCCTTTCTCTGACATATTTGGGTTTACCCATTTTTTAATAAAGTCATGTGCAACTGAAGTAGAGATTACCAATAGGAGACCTGCTGCAGTTGAAAGTGCTGCTGCCAGACCGCCTGCCGCTACCAGGGCTATAACCCAATTAGGTAGCTGGGCAATTTCCGGGTTGGCCAGTACCATAATATCGGGGTCTATGGTTAGCTCATTACCTTGCCAGCCTCTTGACTCAAAGCCGCCTACAATTACCGGCTCAGTGGTCTTATCGTTATAATATTGAATCTGGCCGTCCCCGTTTTTGTCTTCAAACTTAATTAGGCCTGTATTTTCCCAGTTTTTAAACCACTGGGGCACATCTGCATAAGCAGTACCAGAAACAGTGTTGATAAGGTTGGTACGGGCAAAAGCGGCAATGGCAGGCGCTGTGGTATATAGTATTGCAATAAAAACCAAGGCTAAACCAGCAGAGCTACGGGCATCTTTTACTTTAGGTACAGTAAAGAAGCGTACAATTACGTGGGGTAAGCCAGCAGTACCTACCATAAGAGCAGCAGTAATACAGAATACATCAATCCAATGTTTCCGGCCTTCGGTATATTCTGCAAAACCTAGTTCTCTGGTAAGTCCATCCAGCTTATCTAGCAAGTAAACTCCAGAACCATCTGCAAGAGTACCACCAAATCCTATCTGTGGAATGGGGTTGCCGGTAAGAGCAATTGAAATAAAGATAGCAGGCACCATGTAGGCGAAAATCAAAACACAGTACTGAGCTACCTGGGTGTAGGTAATTCCTTTCATTCCACCTAATACAGCATAAAAGAATACTATAACCATCCCGATAATTACTCCTGTAGTAATATCTACATTAAGGAATCGCGAAAAAACGATACCTACACCCCGCATTTGGCCAGCTACATATGTAAACGATACGAACAGGGCACAAACCACGGCTACCTGGCGGGCAGTTTGAGAGTAATAGCGCTCGCCTACAAAATCGGGTACAGTAAATTTGCCAAATTTACGCAAATAAGGGGCTAGCAGTAAAGCTAATAACACATAACCGCCCGTCCATCCCATCAGGTAAACAGAGCCATCATAACCTGCAAAGGAAATTATACCAGCCATGGATATGAACGAAGCGGCAGACATCCAGTCAGCGGCTGTTGCCATACCGTTTGAGAGGGGGGATACCCCGCCACCTGCTACATAAAAGTCTTTTGTTGAGCCTGCTCTGGACCAGATGGCAATACCGATATATAGTGCGAATGTTATGCCCACTATAATATATGTCCACATTAAAATACTCATAGTTGTTGGTGTATTAAGAGGTTTATCAGTTATTTTTCGTCTACATCAAATTCTTTATCGAGCTTATTCATAAGATACACATAGGCAAATATGATTATTACAAAAACATAGATAGAGCCTTGCTGTGCAAACCAGAAGCCTAATTTAAAGCCTCCCAGTCGAAACTCGTTTAGCTGATCAGCAAAGAGAATTCCGGCTCCATACGATACCAGGAACCATATGCTGAGTAATATGCCTAGGTAGGTGATGTTTCTTCGCCAATAAAGCTCCATCTGGGTTTTATCCTTCTTTTTTTTGTTCATTGTTTCGGGTGACATGGTGAAAATGGTTAAGTTATAAGTAGATGTGCGATTGAAGCATAAACTCTCCTCTGCGTGTGCCCAGTGTTGAAGTTGCGGCCGAAGTGCCTATGTGCACAGGACGTGAGGAATACTGGAATGTTAACTTGGCATGGTGGCCATCAACAAGGTAGTTAAAGCCAAGATCATAATAATGGCCATCGTTAGGCAGTGCATTTACCTGCTTGTATGTATAAGCAGCAAAGGGTTGTAGCTTGCCATGGTTTATACCTAGTAACTCTCTGGGGAGAAGCAATCCAGCCTGGGTATATATTGTATTGCCTGTGCCGAATAACACCCTGGCGTTTCCTGGGCCGCTAATAGAGCGTTGAGCAGCAGGAACAAAACCATCCTGGCCTTCTGCAGCAAAACCTCCAACGTTCATAATACCTACATGGCGTATGTAATTAGGACCATAGTTAAAGTTATAATAGGCGCCATATGCTGTAAGGGCCATGCCTTGTGCTCCAAAGGGTAAGTCAGCAAACACATCGGCAGAGAACACTCTTATGTCATGTTTTTGTATGGGGCCATCTGCAAATGCTCTGCTTGCAGTACCATCCGGATTGATATGAAAGCCAGCTCCAATATTAAACACTCGCTTTGTGCCCAGATAAGAACCTACCGTAAAGGGTAATACATTTGCTTCCTGGTCAAGAAACTGGTAACTGGCATAGCCAGCATATACAGGTCTGGTAGATCCTTCGTTGTTATCTATTGCTATAGGGCCCCTGGCTCCTGGGTTGGCTACCGCGCCAAAGGTGGCGAAAGGCTTACTTAGGTTAAAACGGTAGTCAATTTTGCCTAGTTTACCTTTTGTATATATACCGAACTGACGTGCAAACTGGTCAGAGATCTCAATGGTATGCCAGTTAAATATTGGTGCATCAATAGTAAGGAAGTTCAGGGTGCTGGCGTTCGTCATACGGGAGGTCCCATGCCAGTAATGGAGACCGGCACCCACAGCCATAGAGAAAATGTTTTTCTCGCCTGTTTCCAGGTTTACAGGAGAAAACACAGTATACTCATTCCAGATATCGTGAAAGAATAAACCTGGTTTTTTACCTGTAGTAATAGGAGAGTTTGCTCCACCTGGGCCACCATTTCCGGTAAGGCCACCTCCTGGGGCGCCCCCGTTAATAAAGGTCTGGTTGTTGATACCAAAGTGGGTAAGTACCAGGTAGCGGGGAGATACCTGTGCATAAGCCAGCATACGGGCCCGGCGGGCACCAATGTCTAAAGTGTTTTGCTCTGGTCTACCATTAACAGCTGTGCCGGGGTTGTTCTGGATACTGCGTGCCCATATCTGGTTCCAGATAATAAAACGTACATATTTTGATCCATCTTCATTTACCTTTAGCTTAAGTCCCGGACCATACACTTCAGACCCTTGCCCGTAGGCCATGTAATGGCTAATCAATACAAATAAAATAAATAGATAAAAGCTTTTTTTCATGGTTAATTTTTTTGGTGGCAAAAATAGGGTCGTTTGTTGGTGTTTATAAATTTCCCAAAAATGAGAGTGAACAAAAAAAAGCAAGTATATATATGTTAAGTAACTATATATACTTGCTTTAAAACAAGATTTAAGCCTAATAAAGGCATTATAAGAGGTTATTTTTTAAATCTTTCCCACCTTATTACCATAAACTTGTCGCCTAATTCGGTAATGAGCATACCTGTGCGTGTAAGGTTTTCTTTCTTTTTAAGGTGCTCTACTAACTCCGTGTGATTCATTATTTTATAGCTGGGGCGATATTCATTGGTGGAAGGGGCTTTTATTTTATGTTGCTTTACCCAGTTCATAACTGTTACGTGGCTAATACCCAGTATACGCTCTATTTCTCTGTAGCTAAGCCCTTCCAGATACAACTGAAGGGCTTTTATAACATAATAAGTATCAATGTGTTTACCCAGTTTGTTTACTGTAAAAAAATATTTACAGTTTTTGCACAGGTAACGTTGGCGGTCTTTTACAATACCGCTCTTAACGATATTTTCAGACTCGCACTTAGGGCAAAGGTTAAGTTGCATAAAGTTAATTGTAAAACAGCCGGCCGGCTTCAGCACTACGAGTAGTTGATCACCTTATTTAAGCCATGTATACTAAATTAGTAAACATATACTTAATTAGCAATATAATAGCTATGTTGTTGGTTGCAAATTTAAAATAATATTATTGCTAAAGTATTCATTTCGCTAATTATATATGGTCTTATTGATATAATTCAATTTTTTTCGGGTTGGTGAAAGTATATATAATATAAATACATAGTTATGCACGGCAGCCAACGCAAATTTTACTATAGGGGATATGTTCTTAATAGTACCCTAGGTTGATAGCCTGTAGAGTATAACTGGTAAAAGAATAATATATGACTATAAATCCTGTTGACTGTTTATAATTTATTACTTTTGCTGCAATAATCTACTTTATCGCGTATAATTTACAGCATCTTTTGAGCCTGGATCCAAAGTGTTAAATAATATACTTTACCTGTTGTGCGATAAAGTAAATGAGCTTTGTTTATTAGCATCTTTTAAGAAGATATGCTAAATGATGCCAGAATCACTATTTAAAACTACCCTGCGGGAACGCCAAGAAGTAAACGCTTGTTAATTCCGGAAGCAATATTACCAAACTCATGAAATCGATAGAACTTAATGCCCTTCAGACAATTAGCGTAACAGGGGTAATAGTGTGCCTGCTGGCACAAATTGGCCTTCATCTTATAGATAAAACCGTTGATACCTTTTGGGCTGTCTATCCTACATGGGTTGTAGTATTTATGCTAGGTACGCTGCTTCGCTTTTTTTCTGGCCCAGATGACCATCACCATCATCATCATCACGATCATGACCACGATCATTGATCGTAGGTAAAATCCATAGGGCTAGGGTATTTAAATATATATCCTGTTTTTGCTATTAACTTTTTGTTGCTTACTATTTTAAATGTTGGGTTAGCCTGCGCCTCATCATACTGTGGTTCAGCAAAGCCAAACATTGCAGCATTTTTTCTGTAAAGGTCTCTTTTTACAGGGTGATCATTAGTAACAAGGTTAAATACCTCTCCCCATAACTCCCTCTTTACCAGTTGTAACAGAATTTCTACTACATCATCGCGGTGTATAAGGTTTACAGGTGTGTTTGCCCCCGGTACATTTGTTTTGCCAGAAAAATATTTTCCTGGTACGCGGTTGTAGCCCATCAGCCCGGCGCACCTTACGATGGTTGCCTGGTGGCTACCTTCTGCATGTGCTTTAAACCATACTTCTTCTGCTGCTGCAATTGCTTTATTGCCGGCGGCAGCTGGCTGTGTTACGTCTGCTTCGGTAACTTCTCTATCCAGGTCGGGGTATACAGAAGTAGAGCTAACCAATAAAACTTTGCTGCCTAAGGGCAATTGCGATTTAATTGCTTGCATAGCCTCAATGTAGCTTTCGGGAGTTTTGCCAGATCCGGAAGGAGTAAAAGAAAGTATACAGACATCTGTTTGAAAAAAGTCAGTGTCAGCGTGTTGTAGCGTATCCCCTGCTAGTTGCACCAGGTAGGGCAATATTCCTTTTTGTGCCAGTTTTTCTAGCTTTTCCGGGCGGGTGGTACTGCCTTTTATAAAGTAGTTCTCCTCAATAAGCCTCTCAGCCAGGGGTAGGCCCAGCCAGCCACAACCTAATATGCTAATAGTATTTGTATGCATAGTTTAATATTTGTGGCAAATATAACACAACCTGCCGGGCTTACTCTATATCGTTCCGCATGGAGCGCATGCTCATCTGGAAGCCAATCTTCTCGTTACGGCTACTCATCTGGTTTTCCATTTTCTGCTTAAGGGTAATATTCTGTATTTCTTTATAGCCGGCGCCAACCAAATCGTTTTCGATAGAAGTTAGCATGCAGCTTTTTATAAAGAGCTTTACCAGGTCCTCGTTAATAAGGTTATTTGCAATTTCGGGATTCAGGGTGTTAAGCGGCTTTACTCCTTCTATAAAAAAGTGCTTTTCTATATTAATAAGTAAGCGGGCTATAAGGTATCCATGGTCTTGCATTCGTCCATAGCGGAAGGTGTCAGCCATAAAGTTATATACCATTATATGGCCAAAGTAAGCCCTGCGGGTATCCTCCTTTACATATTCAGACTTCATTACTGCATGCTCTTCTGAAAAAGTAATAACGTTTGTATTCATTATAAAAACGAGGAGGTCGCCAGAAAACTTAATATGAAACTCATGCTCATTTATATCATAATAATCTATAGCAAGGTCTTTATCCAGGTGGGTAGTACGGGCAGCTAGTTTGCTTACAATAATTTGTGCATGATGCTTGAGATCTTCAAAAATACGCCGGGTAGTTCTGAAAATATCCTGCTTAAGTGTGGCTTTGTCTTTTAGCTGCTCAAATATTAAATCAATTATATCATCCATACAAAAAATAATTAGGGTACTAAAGCTTAAAGAGTAGCTGCTACATCGTGCAGTGTATTTGCTCCGTCACCTTTATGTAGCTCTCTTTAGAAACTCTATTTACTTTGTACGGGAAAATGGCTAAAGCTTTACAAAGCCTGTTGCATACAATTTAGAATATGCCATTTTGATAAAAAGCAGGCATAAAAAAACGCTCTGTAAATTTTTACAGAGCGTTTTAAATATCTTCAATTTACTGGGCAAGGGTATCAGCTTGCACTTCCTGGGGCGATTTTTCACGCTTAGGGTCCTCAGTAAAGAATCGGTTTTGAAAAATAAGGATAATAGCTACTCCTATAAATATTGCTGCATCGGCTATGTTAAATATAGGCCATAAAGAATAATAGTTTCCGCCAAACAAAGGTACCCAGTGTGGAATAATGCCTTCCCAGATATCAAAATAGAACATGTCTACTACCTGCCCGTGAAACCAGGGAGTGGGTGCATCGGCCGGAGCATTTTCAAGAAAAACTCCATAGAAAGTACTATCAATAACGTTTCCAATAGCTCCGCCTAATATAAGCGCTATGCAAACCAGAAAGCCTTTATGCGCCCCGCGTGTTGCAAGCCTGTATAAATAGTATGCAATACCTACCATGGCTATTAAGCGGAAAATACTTAAAATAAGTTTTCCGTATACAGAGCCTATAGTTAAACCAAATGCCATGCCCGGATTGAGGGTATAATGTATTTTAAACCAATCGCCTATTACCTGGATTTGCCCTGGCAAGCCATAATCTACATTAAAGTGCACATACAGCTTTACCACCTGGTCAATCAGGATCACGGCCAGGCTAATTAAAAAGTACTTATAGTATTTCATTGTATAAATTTATTCAATCCAGTGCTGGCAAGCCAGCAGTTTACTAAGCAAAAAGGCTCTTGCAAAATTACCCTTTTAACCAAAATTAAGATGGCTTAATTCCATTCAGGCTTGCAAAGGTAAATAAATGTTGCTATTAAGCAATTTTCTCCCACAGCCAAAACGGGCCGGAGCTTTCAATACGTATAAAGCCATCCTGAAGTACTTCCAGTACTGTAGTTTCTGTAGCTGCTGCAAGCAAATTATAAAGTTTTTTATCGCTGTTTTCTAACGCTGCTTTATACTGCTGCCCTGCTCCTGCCCACTTCTCAAACGTGCCTGTAGCCTGGTAAATACCCCGGTAACTACCACAGAAAAGGGCAATGCCCTGTAAGGGTATCCCTGTTGGCAAAAGCTCTTCTGGTGGCAGGTGGCTTACAATATTCAGGGAGGGCTGACCTTTGGTATGTAAAAACTGCAGCAGATTGTGTGCCGGAAAATTTCCACTGCTTTCCAATAGCCTTACAGGTTGCTGATCGGTAAGTAAACTATCAAGCATTTCAGGGTCTTCTGCTGAGGTATATATAACCAGATCTACTTTTATACCTGTTTCAAGCACAGCTTTTAAAGCAGTAGAAGTAGTGGCCACAACAGGGCTCCATTCCAGCAGCTGGCCTATAATGTCTGCAGGGCAAGCGCTTGGATCCATGATTAATAGTGCTGGCTCCTGCTCATCCCGTACTATGTGGTGCGATGACATATCTATTTGTGTTTACTGTACTAAGGTACGGTAGGTGTACCATATAATATTATATACTGTGTAATTATATAAAAAAGCCCTGCCTCTAAGTTAGTGGCAGGGCTTTGCGAGTATATGCTATTTTAAAACCTGAGGCTTACTGAGGCCATATAATTACGGCCCGCCTGTGGATAATAAAAATTGCTTACTTCGGGTCTTACAACATCGCCTTCCTGGAAAAGGGTGGTATAGGTGTACCCATTAGGCTCATAAAGCTCATTAAAGATATTAGCTGCCAGCAGCGTAAAGCGAGCTTCTTTAAGGCCTTTTACACTAAATGCATAGCTCACGCGAAGGTCATTTACTAAGAAGGCATCTAATTGGCTGGCTCTGTTTGAGGTATTATCCATAAACTGGCTGCCCACATATTTACTTATGAAAGCTGCTTCTACTCCCTTAAAAGGAGTATAGATAAAGGTAGAAGCGCCTACCCATGCAGGTGAGAAAGAAATATCAGTATTCCTGTACTCAAACTCGCGGGTGCCTACTACTGCATAATCTTCATTGTAAATAAGGTTGTTTTCACGATAGGTATCAATCCTGTTTATACTATAAGTAACGTTTCCTTGCCAGCTAAGCAGCTTACTTGCTTTATAAGCCCCCTCCAGCTCAATACCAGTACGGAAACTTTTAGGTACATTAATCATCATTGGGTTGCCAACATCGTTAAGCTCGCCAGTCATGATCAGCTGGTTCCTGTAATTCATGTGGTAATAGTTTATACCCATGCTGTATATGCTGGTTTGATGGCGATAGCCAGCTTCCAGGTTGTACAACGTTTCGTGGATAGGTTGCTTGTCGGCAGTAGCATCAGTAAAGTTACGGCGTGTAGGCTCCCGGTTAGCAATACTGTACGAGGCATACACTTGCTGGGTAGGGTTAAACTGGTAGGTTAAACCCGCTTTAGGGTTAAAGAACTTAAAGGTCTTGTCAAGGTCAATTACCTCCCGGTTGTTGGTTGTGCCGGCAGCATCAAAAGTAATATAGCGATATTGCAGGTCGGCAAAAGCATTTAAACGATTGGTAATCTGGTAATAGGCTTTACCAAAAATATTGAAATCATCTTTGTTGCCGCGGTTATCGTAATAGCGATGGCGTATTTTGCCTGTACTTGCATACTGTGCCCATATTATCTCGCCAAAGTGGTCGCCTACATAGCGGTTAGCGCCACCTCCTAATATAGCCTCCAGTTTATTTTTGCTGTAGTTAAGCGAATAAGTAGCCCCGCCAAAATCGTTATCAAGCCAGCGGCGCAAAATCATATCGCTACGGCTTATAGTAGCAGAGCCAATCACTACATTGGGCAGGCCAAAGTGTGAAAGCCTGCGGTTGGAGCGGTATTGCTCATAATATCCTCTGCCTTTTGTATAATGCAGGGCTGCATTAAGGCTAAGTCCAGCACCCAGATCTCGGTTGTAATGTAATTGGTAGTGGTCTTGCTGGTAATTGTCTACCTCGTTATCGTAAGTATAAGGGTTAAAAGTGCGCTGTGTAGCCAGCAATTCTTGAGGCACGCCACCCCAGGCCTGGTAGGTAACCTCTTTTCCAGAAAACACATTAAGCTTTAACAGGCTTTTATCGCCACGGTAAGTAGCCGCCAGAAAAAAAGATTTAAGGTCAGAAGAGGCTCTGTCTATATATCCATCAGAACTGATTTTAGACAGGCGGGCATCTACGGCCCATCTGTTATTTAGCAATCCGGTGCCAGCTCTAACAGTATTTTTAAGGCTATTGAAAGACCCGTATGAACTACTTATTTCAGCATAGGGCTCTGCTTCTAAAGTTGTGGTCTGAATATTGATGGAAGCTCCAAAGGCGCCGGCACCATTGGTAGAGGTGCCCACTCCACGCTGAATCTGGATATTATCTACACTGGAAGCAAAATCTGGCATATTTACCCAATATACCCCATGCGATTCTGCATCATTTAAAGGTATACCATTTACAGTTACGTTAATGCGCGAAGCATCTGTACCTCTTATACGCAAGCCGCTATAACCAATGCCCGCTCCTGCATCAGAGTTAACTACTACAGAAGGAGTGTTATTGAGCAGAAAAGGTATATCCTGGCCAAGGTTTTGTTTTTCAAGCTCCTGGCGGCTAAGGTTGGTATAAGCCATACCCGATTTATCGGTTACACGGGTAGCATGTACTATTACTTCATCAGCTACATAGGTGCTTTTAAGAAGCGAAAAACTAAACTCGCTATTGGCCGTAAGGTTGAGCTGCATAGTTTGTGGCTCATAGCCAACATAGGTTAAGCGCAGGGTGTAGGTGCCAGGTGCCAGGGTGTTAAGTTGGTAGTAGCCCCGGTTGTCGGTAGCTGTAGCCCGCGATGTATTAAGTAATACAACATTGGCTCCTGTTAAAGGCTGCCCGTCTGCAGCATCTTTTACAAAGCCAGATAAGGTAAGTTGAGCGAATACACTCAAAGGCAGAGCCAGCAAAGCCAGCAATGCAGTAAACTTTTTCATTTAATGGATAATAGAATAGTAAAACATAGACTGGCCGGGGAATAGCCATTCCTTTCGTTTATTACCTTTTCCCTTCGCCGGCATTACCCGGATCAG
>FPIC01013532.1_pt1 | contig 27528 bp, 25 predicted proteins | sample 1504481 | NCBI WGS metagenome assembly FPIC01 (sample SAMEA4475357, study PRJEB15587) | soil metagenome | biome: Soil; feature: Field | place: India | collected 2015-03-11 | depth 0 m
CTTTATGAAAAGGGAGAGTTTTGAACTCCATCGAGAGGCCGTGCTGAGGCTCGTGGAGAGGCTAAGACGGTTTCTGTGAAGGACGGGCCTCTGCTGGAGGTTGTAGGCGCTGGATCCGCCTCGCGGCGGCTCGTTTGACCCGTCGTCGATAACTATGGCTTCAACACGCCGTATCCGAGGCGGGTCTTTGCGCCAATGCCTTCTGCAAGGGCGCCGCGGATTACGTCGAGTACGTCGGTTAGGCATTTTCCGTCGGCCTCCGCCCTCGGCGCTATGAAGAAGCGGAACACGACGCCCCTAGCAACGGCGGGGAAGAGCAGTGGGGTTGGGCTGGCGTCGGTCTCCCCTATCGCCCTCTCGGTCTCTCTGTAGTGGGGGTTTACTATGTCGAGCTCGATGAGCTTGTCCCCACACCTGACCGGGTACGCGTCTGTGAGCTCGACAAGGCCTGCCCCGCCCGCCTTACCGAAGAGCTCCTCCGGCGCCTTGCCGCACGGCACGAAGTTGTTTACCTCCGCATACGCCCTGGCGGCGCCTTTCAGCGAGGTGGCTGGGATGTAGGGGAGGTTGATGACTGGGTGCCAAGAGATGCCTATCACGAGATGGGCGTATGGGCTCTTGGTGTGTATGGCAAGCCTCGTCTCCACCTCAGCGTCTACGCCCACCGCCCTTCTGCAAGCGGAGCTCTTAAGGAGCTGTATAAAGGAGTTGTTTGCTAGTAGAGAGCAAAGGTGGGGTTTCCCCTTGAGCTACGTGTACCTGAGGGGGGTTTTGAGATCGAAATCTGAGGTGGGGGGTTGGCTGAGTTGTCCTTAGCGGTGGGGGTGTCTGCGTTGGAGTCGTTGTGGGGTGTTGGTGGAGCCGCCGTTTGGGAGAGAACTGCTTTAACCACGGCATTTCCGCGTTGGCCTGTCTCTGTTCTTGGTTGTAGCAGACGCGATCCATGCCTTGTCTCAACTTCGCATACTTAGTCTTTAATTTGTGAGGCCGCGGCGGGGGTTGCGAGAACACAGCCGTTGGTAGCTGTGTCGCTTGGGGGCTGGACGGGGGGATTTTTAGGTCGATGGGGGTAGTGGTGGGGTAGGCGCGGCGTCTGGGTGTGCCGTGCGGTGTGGCAGATGTGGTGCTTGAGGGCTGGTAGGCGCGGCGTGGACAGTATTTATATTAGGCGTAATCTCTTCTATGGGCGACCTCTTGGCTGGTCTTATAGGGAGTCTTGCCGCGGGTGTGTTGATACTTGTTGTGTTGTACATGGTGGCCTACTTCGGCGTGTTGTACCTCCCGGCTGTGGCCCTCATGACGCTCCTGGTAGGCATCGCTGTGTATGTCTACCTCCGCTTCATGAGGGCGCTGGGGGAGCGGTGGTTTACTGTACTGGGCCCGCCGGTGATAGCGGCCTCGGCGGCAGGGGTGGTGTTGCTGTGGCTAGGCCGCGGCGAGGGCGCCGTGGTGGTGGCGGCGGCCTACTTTGGCGAGCCTGTGCTTGGGTACTTTATCTACAAGAAGCTTGCTGGGGTGGACAGGCTTTGGGCCGCGGTGTTTCTGCTAAGCGCTGCCGCCTACGCGTACAGCCTGCCAGCGGTGATGGCTGGCCACTGGTACATCCCCTTCGCCGCAGACCTAGCCAAGACAGTTGCGTTGGTGTTCATTATACGCAGAGTGTGGGGCGCGGCGGGGGGCCAACGGCGGGGTGGAAGGTTTTAATATGGGTGTTGGAGGATTTATGGACTTGTTGAGGGCCGGCGTTTTCATGATCGGAGTGGCGCTCCTCGTCATCGCCGCGCTTGGCGTGGCGGTGTACCTAGAGGCGAGGTGGCGTAACCCCCCAGACGTTGGGTTCTACGCCCAGTGCGTCGACCGCTACGTGGTTGTGCACGCCAGTAGGGACCTCGCTGGGGTGAAGGTTACTACCCCTGAGGGCGGCATTCTTTGCGTTTTCGACTTGGTGAAGGCGGGCTCCGATGCCCTTTGCCCTGTGGAGAACGGCACGGTATACGTCGTGGCGATGGGCGACGTGACGAGAGTTGTGCAGTGCTCGGGGCCGCCCGCTCCTGCCAGGGCTGACTAAAAAGGGCTGTTTAGGGGGGTAGTAGGTCCAGGACGTCTGCCGCGATTTCTGCTAGTCCCAGCTCTTGTACTGTGGCTCTTCTGGGGTAGCCCGTGGCGGGGTCCCAGCCCAGGGCTTCCCAGTACTGCGCCCTCATCATCTCCACGTCGTCCTCGGTTAGCCTCACCCCGGCGAGGGGGCCCTCTGGGAAGGGCTCCAGTACCCTCCTGGGGAGCCTCCACTCGCGTGGTTTTGCGCCTTCTCTCACGTTGAATAGCTGTCTTAGGGTTTGTATTCTCTGGCCGACTTTTAACAGCTCTTGGGGGGTGTACTTCATCCCAGTGACGGCGTATATTAGGTCGGCGTAGGGCAGGGTGCGGTATATCACTGAGGAGGAGAACTGGCAGAAGCCCAGGGCGTTCTCCACCTGGACAGCCATTGTGATGAGGGCGGCTTTGCGGCCCTTGTCGCCGTATTCGTACTTGGGCGAGGCGCCGAGGTCTTGCCCCAGGTCGAAGGGGGCCCAGAGCCTCTTGCCTCCCTCTCCCCACCAGTGGACGCCGCCGGCGGTGTGCCTCGCCGGGGTGGGGTCGCCGGTGTAGGCGATGGCGAGGCCTGGTAGGTACTGGGGGTGGTGGGCTGGTAGCTCCTGTCCCCCGACATGCATGGCGTACTGTTCCGCGCCTCTGCCCAAGATCTCCGCGGCTTTTTTGACTCCTTGGCCGAGCACTTTGCCGATGCCCTCGGCCTTCCCTATCAGCTCCACCAGCTTGACCACGGCGTCTGGGTCGCCCCACCTCAGGGGGAAGCTGACGTCCCTCTCCGTGAGGATGCCCCTCTCGTAGAGCTCAAAGGCGAACCCCACTACGCTTGCTGTCGATATTGTGTCTAGGCCGTAGAGGTTGCACAGCTCCCCGGCGTACACCACCGAGTCTTGGTCTGCGTCGAGTAGCGCGGGGCCGAAGAGGGAGGCCGTCTCGTACTCCAGCCTGTGCCCCTCCACCACGCCGTACCTCGTGGCCCGCCTTATCCAGGCGCCGCAGGCCACTGGGCAGCTGGCGCAGGCGTAGGGCTTGACGTTGTCCCTTATCACAGTGTTTGTGCCGAACTTCTCCAAGTTCTTCTCGCCGTAGTCCCTTGGCCCTATGCCTGCCCAGTTTTTTATGGGAGTGTCGCCGGACATGACGCTGGAGTCCAGGGTGGATATCGTCCCGTATTTGTGCCAAATCTCATATGCCTTGGCCCTGGTGGTCTTGAGCATCTGGGCCATCTCCATCACTTTCTGCCTCACGAGCTCCCGGTCGTACACCTCTGGCTTCTTGTCCCCCACCGCCACTATCGCCTTGAGCTTCTTGCTCCCCATGACGGCGCCTAGGCCCGAGCGGCCGTAGGCCCTCCCGTACTCGTTAATTATTGCGGCTATCAGCTGTAACCTCTCCCCAGCAGGGCCTATCACCACAGCCTGGGAGCCCTTATGCCTACGTCTAAGCTCGTCCTCCGTCTCCCTCGTGTTCTTGCCCCAGAGGTCGGAGGCGTTTTCGATGTATATGTTGCCGTTCTCTACGAGGATGTACACCGGCTTCTCGGCGGCCCCTGTTACGAATATGGCGTCTAGCCCCGCCTCCATGAGCTTAGGCCCGAACCTTCCCCCGGCGTTGGCGTCTCCCCAGCCCCCTGTCAGGGGCGACTTCCCCACCGCCGCTGACCTCCCAGTCATGGGGATGCCCGCGGCGTTTAGAAGCCCCGAGACAATGCCAAGCACATTGCCGGGGCCCAGGGGGTCGGCTCCCCGTTGCATGTGCCGGTAGACGAACCAGGCCCCGAGGCCGTAGCCCCCGAGGAAGTATCTGTAGACTTCGGCTGGGACTTGTAACTTCTTCACTTCGCCAGTAGATAAATTTACAAAACCTACAACCCCGTTGACTCCTTTAATCGCCATTAGTAGTACACACTCCTAGGTTTAAGTAGTATTCGCCGTCAGCAGTGCGAGGAGGCCCCGGGGGGCATGCTAAAATACTGGTATTTGCTTATCGACATGCTTCGGGTAGAGGTGGCCGGTCCCCACATTCGGCTTGTGTACGCAAGCGGAGGCAAGGAGGTTGAGGCTATCGGCACGAAGTTCGACGTCCCTTCTCTGCTGGGCTTGTTCGTGGCTCAGATGGCGAGGGAGGGCATTGGGATAGATGAGATCTGCAAGGCGCTTAGAGAAGCGGTGGAAAAAATAGGGGGTTAACGGGCTATCTAGTCTTGGCCTCTTCAGACGTCGGCTTTTTCCTCGCTGTCACTGCGATAACCGCGGCGCCGGCGACGGCGATTACCAACAAAATAACTGCCTCTACTGGGAAGGCCGAGGGCTGGTAGGAAGGCGCAGGTGTCGCGGTAGCGGCAGCTGTCGGCGCCGGAGTTGGCTGAGTAGTCGCGGGGGGTGCCGTGGCGCTGGGCGTCGCCGTGGGGGATGTGGCGGTCTGCGTGGTGGGGGTGGCAGTCGGGGTGGCTGAAGGCGTCGTCGTCACAGTCGTTGTTTGGGGTGTTGTGGTGGTTGTAGGCGGTGGGGTTGGTGTGGGCGGCGTGGTAGTTGTGGGCTGGCCTATCTGGAGGCTTAGGGGCTTGCCACTAGGCGCCGCTGCTTGCAACGTGGTGGGGGCGGTGTACTTAAACTTGTAGATGTAGACCGGTTGCTCTTCTAGGTACGACGCGAGTATCCTCTGGCCGTTTACGGTGATGAAGGGCACGCCTACGTTGGGGTCGGTTGCCCTAATGGTCACTGTGACCACGTCGCCGGGAGTGGGAGACCTGGGGAGTATCCTAACCACCTCCACTGTGGGGGAGGGCTGGTAGTCGCCCAACGCGAGCCACAGCCTCTTCCCGGCAATCTTCAGGGTGTACCTGGTGTATTTGCCCAGGGGGTGCCTCTCCGCCTTTACCAGCTCGGCAGTGCCGTTGAACACCTTCAGTCCGGCGAACTCCCCCGGGAGGTCGATGGTGATAGTCGGCGACAGTAGAGAGCTCTCGGCGTATATCTGAGCCGCCTTAGTGCCCCAGGTCAGGACTGTGAAGTTTTTGAAAGTCCACAACTCCTTGTCAACCTCGACGCGGCCGTCTGGGTACACCACGTATGTCCTAAAGCCGTGGGAGGTGTCAATGGAGCCGCCCAGCGTCCTCGTGGTGACGAAGTAGGTCCCGTTTATCACAATGGTGGAGTTGCCGCTGTGGACGTGGCCGGCCATTACCAGAGCCACCTTGTACCTAATGGTGAGGTCAAGGAACTTCTCGAAAGCGGGCCTGTTCTGGAGGTAGCTGGTGTATACGATGTAGTAGCTCCTCCTCCCAGTGGGGTCCTTGTTCAGCCGATCCACGTCTTGGGGCCCCCTGTACGTCTCAACGACGTAGCTGTCTTGCAAGTAGAAGGGCGGGTGGTGGATGAGGACTATCTTAACCTTGTCGGGGTACCTCTTCAGCACCTCCTCGTACATCTTAACCTGGTCGTCTCTAAGGTAGCCGTCGAAGCCGCTGTCGAGCCCTATTATTAGGTATGGGCCTATCACCCTGTACCACACGGGCCTCCCGACGAACTTCTGGTAGTTCGTCAAGGGGTCGTCGCCGGCGTGGTCGTGGTTTCCCGGTATTGCGAAGACGGGTTTTGGTATAGTAGCGGCGTATTTAGTGAACAGCGTGTAGTGCCACACCTGGCCCCCCACGTCTGCGAGGTCTCCGGTGAAGAACACCACGTCGTACGGCCCGCCGCTGGCTACAAGCGCGCCGTGTATGAGGCGGTAGAGAGAAGCCATGTCCAGCTCAACCCCCACGTGTATGTCGGTGAGCTGGATTATCCTAAGCGGCCCCGTGACGTTGCCAACCCACACAGCCTTAGGCTCGTAGAGCTCGCCCTCGTTTATGACCAAGTCGTACACCCCCAGCGGCGTACCGGGAGGCACCTTCGCCGTGATTACGTTGCCGCTTGTAGCGTAGTTCAGCTCGATGGGCTTCTCCAGCCCCGGCGCGGCGAGGGCGACGCTCTTAATTGCTACGGCTGCATCAAGGGTTATGTTAAAGGCGCCTCCCGGCGTGACGTACGCCGGCGTGCCCCACCTCGGGTCGACGATTGAGGCGGCGGAGAGGAGAGCGACAAGTAGGAGGATGGAGAGTGAAAAAAGTTTTTTCATTTCCTCCTCACAGCAAGGAAGGCGGCGGCTATGGCGAATATAAGGGCCAACGCCGTCCCGACAAAGGCCACCGTCCTGGCGTTGTTGGCCTCGGCCATAGCGGCGTTTAGCTGTTGCGTCAGCTGGTCCACCTTTTGGTTGAGGGCGGCTACCTGGTCTTTTACCGGTGCGACGTTCTGAGAAACAGCGCTGATCTGGTTGCCCAGCTGGGACACCGAGTTCTTGAGGGAAGCCAAGTCGTTCTGCACGGCCGAGACGCCGCCTTTTAGGGCAGACACGTCGCCTCTAACGGCTTCAATTCCCTGTTGCAACTGAGATAAGAGTTGCGTTTGCTGGATCATGGTGGTGAGCTCGCGGTAGTTCCCAGTCGCCCAAAGCATCAAGTTTCTGAAAAACCTCGGCCCGTCTAGGGGCACTCTGTAGTACACAGGGGCCAGCATGGGCCCGTAGCCACCGTATGGAGTTTCACCGGATAGTATCAAGACGCTACCGCTGGGCAGGAGCTCAAGAGCCATAAGGGCAAACACGCCCTTGTCTCCCGCCGTGTGGGCCTTTCCATCTCTCCCCTTTCCGTCGGCTGAGGTTCTGCTCTCCACAATGGTGCCGGTGGGGGTTGTATGTACAATTACGAATACGTTATTGTAGTACTTCTGCACCTCGGGGCTCGTGGCGGGGATCCACTTCCCGTCAGGGAGGACGACAGCAACAGCGCCTGGGCCATGGAAGAGCACTCTCTGGGCCATGAAGCCGAGGAAGGAGAGCTGAGGCGGCGGGTCGACCACGCCGACAACTCTGTAGCCAGCCCCGGCGTTGTGTTGGGAGTCTTCTACAGACACGTAGTCGACGCGGATGTGGGCGCCGAGGTATTCGGCGATGTCGTTGCACGCCACTTGCGACTCCTCGGAGCCTTGAGCCGGGTAGTCGGAGTCGGCGGCGCACCACAGCACCCTCCCGCCTCCGTCGAGCCACTTCTTAACAGCAGCCAACTCGGCGTCTGACAGAGGCTTCGTCGGCTGGCCCAGCACAATTACCTTAAACTGGTTCAGGTCTACTGTGGATAGGTCGCCTGTGAGGAGGACTGCCGACTTCGTGGCGTTTAGTTTGGCGACGACTGGGCCCGGCTTGGCGCCGGGGGGCAACAAGATGTACAGCTTAGCGAAGTCCGATATCGCTAGGGGGTTTGTCGTGGAGTTAACCCAGAAGTCGAGGCCCTTCTCCGCCTCGCCGTGGGAGAGGTCTGCCAAGACATTTACATATATTTGTTGGGCGGCTACAAGAGCCGCCAACAATATAATTGTAGATATTGGGACCCGCATGTATCTGAGGAAACCCCCCTTTTTATGTCTAATTCATATGAACCAAGGCGCAGGGCAGATGGGACTGCAGGGGGCTTGTGAGGTTTAACGCTTATGATAACTGTTTAAATATCTGTAAAATAAGCTTAATATGCGAACAGGCTTGTTGGTTACACTAGTTGCAATTGTCGTCGTCGCGATTCTCGCCGTGTATCTCGCCACACAGCCGCCGACGCAGCCACAACCCACCACCTCCCCAACTACTACCTCTACTCCTCCCGCTACCACATCGCCGACGTCTCCGCCAACCTCTCCAACTACTTTTCCGCCTACTCCGTCGCCTTCCACCACTCAGTCACCGTCTCCGACGTCTACTTCGACGCCTCCGCCTACTCAGCCGGCGCCTACTTGCGATAAGTTGGTGGTTTTGACGAGGCACCCGACCGATATCTTGGACGCCACGCGCGACTTGTTCTTGAAGAGCGACGTGGCGAAGAAGTACGGCATTAAGGACGTGGTGTTTAGGCCTTTGGCCGCGGCGCAGTGGCGGCCGCTGATTGAGCGGGGCGAGGCTGATGCGGCGTGGGGCGGAGGGCCCACCCTCTTTGACTCCTTGTATAAAGACGGACTACTCCTGCCTCTTGAAGGAGATGAAGTAAAGGCCGCCATTGCCCAGATACCTAAAACCGTCGCGGGGATGCCTATGATGCGCGTGGGGCCGGACGGCAAAGTGTACTGGGTGGCTTGGGCAATTTCCAGCTTCGGCATTACGATCAACACTAAAGTGCTAAGGACAGCCGGCGTGCCTGAGCCCAAGACGTGGACAGACTTGGCGTCTCTAGAATACGGCAAAGCCATATTAAAAGGGATGCCAGTCACCGGCTTGGCGCAGTTGACAAAGTCGACGAGTAATACCAGGATTGCGGAGATTATTCTCCAGGCATATGGCTGGGACCAGGGCTGGGTGGTCATCACGCTGACGGCGGCCAACGGCAAGGTGTATGGCGGAAGTGAGGCTGTAAGGGACGCGGTCATTGCCGGGGAGATCGGGGCTGGGTGGACTATTGACTTCTACGGCTACACGGCGCAGTTGCAAAACCCCGACACGAAGTACGTAATTCCGCCGGATACGTCGGTTAATGGTGACCCCATTGCCGTGGTTAAGAACACCAAGTGCAGAGCTGCCGCTGAGGCCTTCGTGGCGTGGGTGATTACAGAGGGCCAGGTGGTGGTGTTCGACCCCAAGATTAACAGAATGCCCGTCAACCCCAACGCCTTCAACACGCCTCAGGGGAAGCAGAGGCCCGACCTAAAGAGCGTATATGACCAGCTCTTCCAGCTTAAGACCATCGAGTTCAACGACACCCTAGCGCTTGCCGTGGAGAACGTTGTTATGTACTACTTTGACGCGGCGATCACCGACAACATAGACATCTTGCAACAGACGTGGCTTAAGCTGGTAAAGGCTCTAAACGACGGGAAGATTGACAGAACGAAGGCGGAGGCCTTGGCGCAGAGACTCGGCGAGCCGGTGACCTTTGTAGACCCAGACACGGGGCAGTCTGTCAAGCTGACGATGGAATACGCCATGAGGATAAACGACAGGATTGGAACAGACTCGACGTATAGAGATAAGGTCTATGCCGCATGGAGAGACGCCGCGAGGAAGAAGTACCAGGAGGTAGCCTCCCAAATCCCCTAGTTTTTTCAAAGAACGAACCCGTATCTAGTCCTTAGCACTCTGGTAGTGAGGGTTATGGCCGCTACTTGTATCAGCACTAGTATTAAGCCTAGGGTTGCGGCTTCTTGGACGCCGTATAAGCCGCTTTCGTATCTCTCCCTCATGAAGGCGGTTATGGGCATGGCCGTGTCTTGGCCCACGCCCTTCAACACGCCAAGTGTAATGCTTAGGGACACCTCGCTGGTTACGTAGACGAAGCCTATCAATGCGCCGCTGAGGATGTTGTTTTTGAGAAGGGGGAGTAGGATTTTGCGCACCACGCCGGGGTACCCGTCGCCGAGGTTGAGGGCAACCTCCTCCATAGATGGATGTATCTGCTGGAGCCCCGCGTATATGCTCCTCACCACGAAGGGAAGCTTCCTCACCGAGTATCCCAATATTAGGTAGATCTCTGGGTGTTGTATAGGGTCTAGAAGCAATGCGGCGTCGGGGTAGAACGACTTTAGGACTGTGGTGAACTCCAGCGACGTTAGGAAGTAGGCGTAGGCCACCACAAGGCCTGGTATGGCTATGGGCATTGTGGCTATGGCGTCCAAGGCGTTGGCCAAGGGACCTCGCGAACGCGAGGCGGCTAGGGCGACGAGGAGCCCCACGGCCACCATTATCATCGTTGCGGCAACTCCGTAGTATATAGTATTATATATACCTCTAACGAAGAGCGGGTTAGTGAAAACCTGTTCCAGCCTTGCCGCGGCGTTCTGCAGCGTCAGCCCCTCAGGCAGAGGCGACGTGGTCCACCTATCTGCAAAAACAATTGTTATTGCCCCCATCAACGGGGCCGAGGCCAGCGCCACCAGGGGAAACGCCACGAGGTATATCAACACTTTGCCCAGGGGGCCCGGGGTGTATATCCGCGGTCTCAGCTGCCTTATCAACATCGCGTACTGCCGGAGCCCCACGTACTTCCTCACAGCGAGGAAAGACGTCACGGAGATCGCCAAGAGGATGAGGGCCAGAAAGGCGGCTGTGGGGCTAATCTGCCCCCTTAGTTGGTCGAGGAACTTAGAATAAACCTGGTACGAGAGGAGCTTCCGGGCCATGGGGTCGTCTTGGAATATTATCGGCGCCGCCACGTCGTCTATGGCGAATATGAACACCAACACGAAGGCCGCCGCCAGGCCGGGGAGCGACAAGGGGAATACTACGTCCCTCACAGCCCTCCCCTCACCGGCCCCAAGGTTGTTGGCCACCTCCTCAAGGGTCGGATCCACGCGGGTTAGGGCGGCGTAGATGTTGAGGTAGGCGATGGGGAGGTACATGATGGCTTGGACAAGCGCCACCGCGGCCAAGCCGGAGATCTCAAGCCTAAAAGGCAGACCCAACACGTCGTGGAGGATCCAATTCAACGTCCCCCATCTCGGGTCCAGGAACTTCCTCACCACATATGCAGTGGCGAAGGGCATAACGATAAGAGGCACGGTGGCTAAAAGCCCTAGGAACGTCCTCCCCCGGAAGACGTACTTCGCGAGGACGTACGCCAAGACGAAGCCCAGGGCGACGTCAGCCGCCGCCACCAGGGCCGCCACCCATAGGCTGTTCAACACAACGCCGAGATCAGGCCCCCTTATCACCACGGTGGGCGGATCCGTGGGCCTTACAAAAAAGGCGTTTCTAAAAGCATCTGGCGAGAGGTTTATATAAAACGGGTCGGTTATCGAGGTGTAAACCTCCCCGATACCCGCCAATACCTGCCAGAAGATGAAAACGAGGGGCAAGACTAGGAACAGCCCCAGAAAGGCGTAGCCTACACCTGTGGAGAAGGCGAGGAATCTCATGTCTTAAATGCCCACGCCCTGGCCACCTCCACGGCGATCTCCTCCCCCCTGGCGGCCGGGGGCATTGACCCCTCAGCCTTGAGCCTAGCCCCTCCACATTTGAGGGTTGTCTGGTAGTGCCTCCCGAGAAAGACCACATCCTCCACGACGCACCGGAGAGACCCGTTGCCCATGTATATATCTTCTGGGCGTACCACGACGGAGACTTCGTCCCCCGGCGCCGCCTTTTCGCGGCTGTAGGCAGAGATGGGGAACCCCACGTCTACCACCACAGCCTCCCCCTTGGCCTCTATTACCCTGCCCCTCAGCACGTTGGATCTACCCACGAAGGTGGCCACAAATAAGTTAGCCGGCTTGTGGTAGATCTCCTCAGGAGTCCCCACCTGCATGATCCTTCCCGCATTCATTACGGCAATTCTATCAGCCACGGCGAAGGCCTCCTCTTGGTCATGCGTAACGTAGATCGTCGTGATGGACAACCTCTTTGCGATCTTCCTTACCTCATCCCTTAGCTCAACCCTCAGCTTCGCGTCGAGGTTGGCAAGCGGCTCGTCGAGGAGGAGCACTTCCGGCTGAACCACCAGCGCTCTAGCGAGGGCCACCCGTTGCTGCTGGCCCCCAGACAGCTGGAAAGGCCGCCTCTTTTCGAGGCCGGCGAGGCCGACAAGCTCCAGCGCCTCCATAACCCTCTTCTCCACCTCGGCCTTGGTGAGCCTAAGCCTCTTGGCCCTGAGCTTGAGGCCATAGGCCACGTTTTCAAAAACCGTCATGTGCGGCCATAGGGCCCAAGTCTGCGGCACCACGGCTGTGTTCCTCTCCTGAGTCGGCAGATGCGTCACGTCTCTGTCGTCGAAAAATATGCGGCCGGAGGTGGGCTCCTCTAGCCCAGCGACGAGGCGGAGGAGCGTGGTTTTGCCGCAGCCAGATGGGCCGAGGACGGCCACAACCTCGCCGTCGCCTACGACGAGATCTACGTCGTCAACAGCCACAACTCTGCCATCGAAGACTTTGCGGAGCCTCTCCAGCCTTACAACTGTCACGTTGCAAAAGCGGCCCTAATATATAACTTTCCCCCTGGCGATAACTATAAAAACTACGCCCCATTTGGCGCCATGACTTTCGTCTATCCAGACGCCATTGTGTCCACAGCCGGCCACGTGGACCACGGCAAGACCCAGACTACCTACGCCCTCTCGGGCGTCTGGGTCATGAAGCACAGCGAGGAGATAAAAAAGGCCATGACTATAAAGCTGGGGTACACCCAGATAGGGATATACGACTGCGGCGACGAGTACTACTACAGCGACGGCGTGTTGAAGGAGGGGAAGTGCCCCAACGGCGAGGAGCCCAAACTGGTGAGGCGGCTCTCGCTACTAGACGTCCCGGGCCACGAGGTGCTGGTCGCCACGATGGTCTCCGGCGCCGCTGTCGTCGACGGGGCGCTCTTGGTGGTGGACGCTTCCCAGCCCGCCCCCCAGCCCCAGACAGCGGAGCACTTCGCCGTGTTGGACATCATAGGCGTGAGGCACATGGTGGTGGCCCAGAACAAGGTCGACCTAGTGACGAAGGAGAAGGCCCTTGAAAACTACGAGCAGATCAGGAGCTTCCTCGCCGGGACTTGGGCCGAGAAGGCGAAGATCATCCCGATATCTGCCTTGCACAAGGTCAACATCGACGCCCTCGCCACGTACCTGGCCAAGGAGATTCCCAGGAGGGAGGCGGAGCTGGGCAAGCCTGCCCGCTTCTCGGTGCTTAGGAGCTTCAACGTCAACCCGCCGGGCACCCCGCCGGAGAAGCTCAGAGGCGGCGTCCTAGGCGGCACGTTGCTACAAGGCGTGTTGAGGGTAGGCGACGAGATAGAGCTCAGGCCGGGGCTGAAGGTGGACAAGCCCAAGCCCGGCTACCAGCCCATATACACCAAGGTCCTCAGCATCGAGTACAGCGGGTACAAGGTAGAGGAGGCGCGGCCAGGGGGGCTGGTGGGCATAATGACTGGGCTGGACCCTGCGCTGACCAAGGCAGATGCCCTAGCCGGCACAGTGGTCGGCAAGCCGGGGACCCTCCCGCCCGTGTGGACTGCGATAGAGGTGGAGACGAAGCCCATCCCCAGAGCCGCTGGGGAGAAGCCCGAGCCCTTCAAGCAGAACGAGGTTGTCCTACTCGCAGTGGGCCCCGCCACCGTCTTCGGAGTAGTCCAAGCCGTGAAGAAAGACGTAATCACCGTCGTCTTGAAAAAGGCGGTCTGCGCAGAACAGGGCTCGAAGGTGGTCGTTATCCGGCAGATAAAGAACCGGTGGATAGTCACAAACTACGGCACCCTCAAAGGCGGCACCGTGGCACTGGAATAGGCCCAGGCCCCGCGGAGCTGGGGCACAGCTAAAAATTAAAAGGCAAGAGTAAGGATTTTTGTGGGCTTCGTGAAGGTCAAGGCAGGTGTCTTTAACCCCCTCGCCCCAGATAAGGTTGTGGAAGTGGAAGGCATTGTGGACACCGGCGCTGTGTATACGGTGATCCGCCGCGATGTCTTAGAGGGACTCGGGATAAGACCGGTAAAGAGGAGAAGGTTTAAGGCCTTCGGCGGCTATGTGGAGAGAGACGTAGGCGAGGCGGGGCTTGTGCTCATGGGGGAGAGGAGAGTCGTCCCAGTGATATTCGGCGAGGCGGAAGATGTCCTAGTCATCGGCGTCACTGCGCTGGAGATATTCGGGCTGGAGGTCGACCCGGTACGCGGAACGCTGAAAGAGGCCGAGTTGCTACTCCTCTAAACAGCCACCTCAACAGCTAGGAGGCGCAGTAAGCAACTAGTTATCAACTCAACACGCCGCCGAGGGTGCACCCAGCGCATCGCTGCACAGATATGACACAGCTCCTTTCCGCCGCCGGCACTGCGACGAAAGCCCACGAAATCCCGACGGTTGCTGTGGCGAGGTTAGGACTCTGTCCATGAGGGCCGCTGTGACGGGTGGTGTATGTTTATCTTTCTTCTCGGATGTATGGCTTGGCTAGCCAGCGGGGGGCTGGGGTTTTTCCTCTGGTTTTTCTGGTGGCGAGCTGGACGGCGACGAGTACGGCGATGGAGACTAAGTAGGGTACTGTGTTGAGCAGGTGGGGGGATGCTTGTAGGTAGCTTTGAAGGGCGTATGACAGCGTGATGAAGAGGGAGGGGACTAGGGAGGCCCCTATGGCGGCTATGGGGTTCCAGAGGGCTATCATGGCGGTTATCACGGCGAGGGTTCCCCAGCCCATTACAAGCGACTCCGTCCAGCTTCCATAGTAGGCGAGGACTAGGTATGCCCCGGCGGCTGAGGCGAGGACCCCTTCTATGGCGCCTGCTACTTTTCTGACCCAATACACGTCTACGCCGATTAGGTCGAGGGAGGCGGGGTCGTCTCCCGAGGCCCTTATGGCGAGACCCAGCCTCGTGCGGAGCATGATGTGTATGGCTACCGCGAGGGCGGTGGCCGCGGCGAAGGCTTCGACGCCGGTTATGGGGGGCTTTTCAAAGGGCTTGCCGACGGCGGGCTGGGCGAGCTGGGAGCCGATGCCGTATGCCGCCATGGTGAAGGCGAAGCCGAGGAGGATTTGGTTGAGCGCCATGTCGTTGGAGAGGTAGTAGTAGAGGAGGTTGTAGGCGGTGCCCACGGCAAGCGCGGCGATGTAGCCCCACGGAGGGCCCAGGGCGGCGGCTACTGCGGCTGATAGGTAGACCACGCCTTCTAGGCCTAGGTTGAGCACTCCGGCTCTCTGACCCACCACCGCGCCTAGTGTGGCTAGGAGGATGGGGACGGCTCCTTTGGCCGCGCCTAGTGCGAGGGCTTCTAGCGCCATACTAACCTGTAGCGGTGTAGGACGTAACCTGCGAGGCCCCAGGCCATGGCCGTGCCGACGAGGGCGTTTGCCACTTGGGCGGGGAGGCCGAGGATTTTTAGGTTTATCGCCACTTGGTAGAGCCAGGCGATGTAGAGCGAGGCGGCGGCCGAGCCGATGGGGTGGAGGGCGCCAAGCCACGCCGCGGATATGCCGTAGAGGCCGAAGCCTGTGCTCACCTGCTGGAGGGTCATATATCTCCCCGCCTCTCTTGTCATGATCTCGACCGCTCCTCCTATTCCCGACGCCGCACCGCTGAGCAGAAGAGCTAGCAGGACGTAGAACCTCGGCGAGCGCCCGGCGTATTTAACAACCTCCTCGCCCGATGCCAGTAGGCGTAGTGTTAGGCCTAGTCTTGTCCGGTACAGCGCGGCGACTCCAGCCATCACTGCGGCGAAGATGGCGGCAGCCGCGGCTATTGACAAGGCTGGGGCCTCGTACGTAGCTATGAAGCCCCTCATGCCGGGGTCTCTTAGAGGCCCTTCTATGAAGTACCTGGCGACGTATACGGCGGCTAGGGAGAGGAGGAAGGTTGTAACGGCTTCGTTGACTTCGGCGAGGGCTCTCAGAAGGGCCGGGGCTAAGGCCCAGGCAGCTGCCGCCGCTGTGGCCGCGGCGAGGGCCTCTGCGGGGTTTTGGGACGCCACAGCGGCCAGGGCGCCCAACACCGCCTGTCCTTCTTGGCCGATGTTCCAGAGGCCTGAGCGGTAGGATAAGAGGCTAGCAGCGGCTATTATGCCGACTACCACGAAGATCCTGGACACTAGCCACGGGTCTACTGTGGTGAGGGCTTGGAGGGCTTTTTCGGGATTTCCGGTAAAGGCGAGGACGACAGCGATGGAGGTGGCCAGGGACCCCGCGGCGGCGTATAGATAGGAAAGCGGCGAGGGGTTGGGCCTCTGGACTAGCCTCATTGTGTCATCGCCTCGGCTATTTCGCCGATGTCGAAGGGGGGCTCGAAGGACGCAACGATGCGGCCTCTGGACATGACGTATATCCTGTCAGCCTTCTCCACGGCCTCCTCCACGTCTTCTAGGCTGACCACGGCGCCGCCGGTCACAGCGCTTCTCACCAGGGCGTAGAACTTCTCCGAAGTATCGGCGTCAAGGCCTCTGGTGGGGTAAGACGCTATCAAGACGTAGGGTTTTCTGAGCCACACCTCCCTGGCTAGGATTACCTTCTGCTGGTTGCCTCCGGAGAGGGCGGCCACCCTGGCGCTTGGCGTCGGGAAGTCTATGTCCAGCTCATTCTTGGCCTCTTGGAGCGCCTCCACGCAGTTTTTAACACACCTAATCTTAAAGTTGTCGAGTACGGACAGCTCCTTAGCCAATGCGCGCCACCTATCCTCGGGGACGTAGGCGACGCCTTTTTTTAAAAACTCGGCAAAGGGCCGCCCCGTAAGCTCCTGGCCGTCGAGGAATATCCTGCCGCCTGTGGGCTTTTTGAAGCCGGCTAGTAGCTCCATCAGCTCTTCTTGGCCGTTTCCCGCAACGCCGAGAACCGCGACAACCTCCCCCCTCCTCAGCTCTATGGTGGCTTCCCTTACTCTGCCCCCCTTGAGGCCCTCAGCGCGGTATATCACCTCGCTTGTGGCGCGGCTCGCTTTGTGGACCCGGCGCTTCACAGAGGCCTCGAACATGGCGGCGAGGAGGGCGTCTTCGTCAAACGGCCTCTCGTATGTGGCTATTTTCTTCCCCCGCCTCAGCACGGTGATTCTGTCGGACACCTCCACCGCCTCCCTGATCTTGTGTGTGACGAATACCACAGCCTTTCCCATCTCCGCAAGCCGCCTCACCACTGCCAAAAGCGACTTCACCTCCCTGGGGCTGAGAAGAGCCGTCGGCTCGTCCATGAGGAGGACATCGCTTTCCCTCGCCAGGGACTTCACTATCTCTAGCCTCTGCCGCTGGCCCACGGTGAGCTCCGCCACGTAGCGCCGCATGTCTATCTCTACGCCGAGCTGTTCAGCGATTTTTTCGGCTTTTTCCACGTCTATGCCGGCTAGTCTGAGGTTCTCCTCTACGGTGAGGCTCTCCACCAGGGCGAAGTGTTGGGATATCAGTGATATACCCAGCTTGGCGGCGTGCCGGGGGGAGTGGATTGTGATCCTCCTCCCCCTTAAATATATCTCGCCGCGGTCGGGGGCATATACGCCGTAGAGTATTGAGATGAGGGTGGACTTCCCGGCCCCGTTCTCGCCTAAGAGGCTGTGGACTTCACCTTTATTTACCTCGAGGTCTACCCCGTCTAGGGCTACGACGCCGGGAAAAAACTTTGTAATACCGACAGCCCTAAGCGCGGGTTCGGCTTGTTGTGGCATCTACGAGGGTAGCTGGCGGTAGCCCTCCACGTACCAATCCATGTTGTAGAGCTCGTCTTTGCTCAGCCTCGCCCTGTCCGGCACCCTCACTTTGCCTTGCATGTCTCTTACGGGGCCCGTGAACGGGTCCCAGACGCCTTCTATGATCTGCCTCCTCCTCTCCTCGACGTATTTCCTCACCTCGTCCGGCACAGCTGGGTTTAGGGGGAGTATGTCTGCTGGGTTTTTCTTGTAGTCGTAGTAGGCGTAGGAGTTCTTCATGCTCCACCAGTAGTCTCTGGGCCTTTCAGGTGGCCATTCAGACCAGATTGACAGCACGCCGGATATCCACGCCAGGTATGCCCTAATCGCCATCTCCACGTATAGCGGCCCCCAGTTTACTATCTGCCCAGTGAGGTTGGCGTTGGGGCCGTACTGGGACATGTCGCTGTAGTGGGAGAAGGACCACACCTTCTTTCCCTGCTTCTGGTAGTTCTCGGCAGCTTGGAGGACTGCGGGGGAGTCCTCTGTAAACGCGAGCACGTCAACGCCGTTGGTGTCGACGAGCGCCTGGGCGGCTCTTGTGGCGTTTTCGGGGGCGTACCACGCGCCGAGGCCCACCACGTCCATCTGCACATTTGGGTTGACCTCGCGGGCGCCGATCAGAAAGGCGTTCATGTGCCGGATGATCTCGGGCAACTTGGGGAACGCGGCGACGTAACCCAGCCTATTTGTCTTCGTCATCTTCCCGGCAACAATGCCGTTGAGGTAGTAGGCCTCGTAGAGGTCAATGAAGTACTCGGCAAAGTTCTGTAGGCGGCTCCACTCTTGTTGGTCTTTGAAGTAGCCTGAGCAGTGGGCGAAGAATCGGTCGGGGTACTCCGCCGCTGCTTTCTTTGTCCCGTCCATAAAGCCGTAAGAGGTGGTAATCACCATGTGGGCGCCGCCGGAGACGGCGTTTTTCACATAGCTGTACGCCTGCTCCTCTGGGACGCTCTCGGTGTAGGAAGTCTCCACGATGCACCACTTATTGGGATCTGGACAGAGGGTCCTTTCCAGGAATTTCCTGCCCTGGTCGTGGGCGTGGGTCCAGCCGTAGTCGCCGACAGGCCCCACGTATATGAAGTGTATCTTCATTTTCGGTAAGCCTATCTGTGTTTTCGGAGCCTCGGCTACTGTGGTTGATGTCGTTGTCTTCTCAACTGCTTTTTTTATGCTTTGTAGGCCTGCGTAGTAGCCGCCGGCGGCTCCCAGCACCGCGCCGGTGGCGAAGGAAGCCACGACTTTAAGCCAGTCCCTCCTGGTTGTGCTCATTAAGCGCGCTTTTAATTTGTAATTATAAGCTTAACTTTCAACAAACCAGAGAGTTTTAAGAGAACACTTAAATAAAGACCCCTCCGCCTCGGGAGAGGCTTTTTGCATAACGGGACGGGGAAAAATCCGCACGAATTACAGGTAAAATAGGTTTCGGCGCAGGAGGCCAGAGATGTACACAACAGCCGCACGTATAGAAATTTCTATTTCAACATGATTGCCAACAGAGTTCTCAAGAACCCGATCTCGCCCATCAGTGTCCAGTTGGCTAAGGTGCTCGCCTCGAGCCTAGCATTCAGCGTTTCGGAGCAAGCCGTCACTTCATGGGCAACTTAGGCTACTCCACCGATTCGCGTGCGGAGAGCTCTAGACGCGTAGGACGTTGATATCAACACACAGGCAAACTAGGGCAGTATTTTACTAAGTCTCATTATACGCCTAAGCTTTGGCCATGGCGTATTTGCATCGCCGCCGAGTAGACATCCCCCAGCGTTGCACAATTAACCGCGATGGCGCACGAGCATCGTAATCGACTTTGAGCACGCCGCCGTGAGACAATCGCCCCGCAAACGCCTTGGCGGGAGCTATGCAACGCAAAGACCAAGTCCTCCTCGGCGAAGCCCTAATCTGGGCGCCGTTGTCAACAGAGCGTGTGGACAGCTATATCCGCCCATCACCATCGGCGCCTAGCTATTGAGATGTTCGCTGGGCTTTTTAATCCCCCAGCCCAATAGCGTGGTGGTCTCTTGCGCTGTTGAGTTCAGATAGGGGAGTGCTCCACGCCGCGGGCTTTGAGCCTTTGGATCAGCGATTCGACGTCGTATAGATCCGCCGGCGCCTCCCCTCGTATGCGCCTGGCGAATATGGCGTATTTCACCTCCCACCCGGGCGGGATTAGATGGCGCGCCGCCTCCTCCAGCCGGGGGAGTACCTCCCTTGGCTCGACCTCCGCCCACTTGGCCTCCGCCACAACCGCGAATTTCCTCTCTTCGTTCACGGCCAGGGCGTCGACCTCGCGTTGCACTCTAGCGCCGCCCCGCGTGGCGTAGTAGACAGCCTTCACTGCCTTCTGAACTGGATACAGCTTGGGGATTAACTCCCTAACAGCCGCCTCGAAGGCCCATTGGAGAAACCCGGGGAGCTCCGCCAGCGCCTTTTCTCCCAGCCTCTCCTCGGGGGTGGTGTCTCTGTGCCTATGCACCGCCCTCAGCCAATAGGCGAAGAATCTATCCCTGAGCTCGTAGTAGGTCTGCCTCGCCTTATGCTTGGCCAGGACCCCCAGAGTGTCCACAAGGTCGTGGAGGTAGGGCGGGAGGGAGGTGGCCTTCACGCCGGCCCGGGCCGCCATTTGTTCGAGCTTAGTCGAGCCGTCCGCGACGGCCTCTAGAATGGCCAAGTGGGTTCTGTACTCCCTGTCCAGCGACTCGGCCAGGACGTTCTCCACCTCGTGCCTAAGGGGGGCGCCCACGCCGACCACCAGCTTCTCCACGGCCTCCTCCACGGTCTTGACGCCCCACGTCTCCACTAGGCGGTAGTAGTAGGGCACGCCGCCGAATAGCAGGTAAAGCTTAAAGGCCTCCTCGCCACGGATCCCCAAGTCCTCAAGCCACTTAAAAACGGCCCCCGGCTCCAGCTCTTTCAGCTCTATCACCAGATCTGCCCTGCCGAATAAGGGGGCACCTGACTCGGCCACGAGCCTCTTCACCATCCCCACCACAGACCCCGTTATTATCACGGAGGGCTTCTCCCCCCTCGTGTCCCACATCTTCTGCAGTATATATGGCACCTCGGGCGCCACCTCAGCGAACCACTGGAACTCGTCAAAGGCCACCACCCCGCCCTTGAGGGCGAACAACGCGTCGAAGAAGTCCTCCCAGGTGTCGAATTTCACGTAGCGGGGGAGCCCGGCGTGTTTCCTCAACGCCTCTCCGTACTCGTGGAGCAACGCTTGCGGCGGCTTCTTGGGGTTTACGAAGAAGTACAAGCCGCCTCTCTCCTCCAGGAAGGCAGTTACCAGGGCGGTCTTCCCAATGCGCCTCCGCCCGTAGATCACGGCAAGGAAGGGCTCCCTTAAGCTGCGGAGCAGGGAAAGCTCCTTATCCCTGCCGTAGAGTTTTATTACAGCCATAATTATTACAACTATAATAATTTAAAAACACGGCAGTCGGCGGCATAAGCAGAGGGACACGGCGCGTCCAGCATACGGCGATTCTACGGAGCTTGAAGCGGCTCTCCTCGATGGACCCACGCGCCGAGGGCCCTCGGCGGCGCTCCTTTTTATATCACTCGTAGGTAGTTACATGTCCAAGAGGAAGGGAGGCGAGGATTGGCTTGATGCCTTGGAGATCGGCCCATCGCCCAAGAGGAAGCTAGAGGAGCTGGGGATGGTATCTCAGGAGAACCTCATGGAGTTCTATACCCATAACTGGACTACGCTCTTTTCAGCAGCGGGGGCTTCCGTTATTGACTTCGCTTTAGGTTCCGCCCCTCTGGCAACATCTAAGGGTATTGCGCTTGGTTGGCAACAACAAGTATCGCCGCGAAACTAACGCCTTGGGGCTGGGCTGTGATTGCTGGAGTCTTTATAGGTCTTTAAATGGTTGACAATAGGAAAATTCAGGATTTCTCATTTTTCCTTCTTATACCAGGATTTTTTTTAAACTTTATTACGAATATATCGTTTTTGGTTATGGCATATAAGATGCTCGGCGAAAAGATCTCGGTGCCGCTGTCTTTGGCGATCTTCGCCGCATCGGTTTACCTACTCAGGCGGTACGTGCTCGGCGAGTTGGGAAGGCTCGACAAGAGAGGCGGCTACTACATTGCCGAAGACCCCATGGCGAGAGGGGGCGGCAAGATCCTCAACGCCTGCGTGCCTCTTGTGCCCGGCCTAGATGCCGTCGTGGTCAGCAGGAGCTTGCTGGAGGCGCTCGGCGATAGGGAGCTTGAGGCTGTCCTCAGCATGAGGAGGGGCACATAAGGTATAGGCACCCGCTGTTCGTCACGACGGCGCTTGCCGCGTTTTACTTCACATACCTTAATGTTCTCAAGGCCCTAGACGCCTATCTGGGCTCCTCCGTCTTGCTCCTCTCGGCGGGGCTTGCCCTCGGCCTCGCGCTCGGGGTATTGTACATCAACACCACGTTGAGGGGTCTTGAAAGGGAGGCTGACCACTACGCCGCGGTCAACGGCTACTCGGTGGAGTTGAAGAATGCGTTGTTGAAGATACCCGAGAGGTCGGGGCTTTTATCGAGGCTTCTCGACCCGCACCCAATACGCCGCGCCAGGGGCGGCGCCATAGAGGGCTTCGAGGAGCCGTCGTGGCATGTGAAGGTCATCGCGGCGCCCGTATTCTTAATGTCGCTGGCCTTTGCCGCGCACTTCGCCCAGAGACTCGCAGATCGCACAGGCATCGCCGTAATTACGCTGGGACCTGCGTTGGTGTTCACCGCCTTTTTAGTAGCGGTGTTCACAGCGTATGTGGTGCTGTATATTCACAAAGCCCTGGGAGTCAAGCCTTGGGATTCCCGCGTCGTGATACTTGCCTACTACCTCGGCACGCTATTTACGACACTTTTTGAGCTTGGGACAGCGGGTTTTGCCGCAACGGCGCTCGCGGCACCGCTTTTGGTATCTAGAGGGTTACGAGAGTACTTTACTCTGCTTGCCCCTTTGTTAGCGTTAAATTTCGTAACGGTTATTTTAGTTTATGGATTATTGCACTTATAGGGTATTTGCCTGGTTCATTAATTGGGCTCGTAGCGTTTAGTTCATCACTATCGGAGATGTGGGCCAGAAAAGCGCGTTGAGCACGAAGATCTGGTGGTGGGCTCGCCTGGAGATTTGGAAATTGACCCCCCATGTCCTCGCGAACACACCTCAAGGAGCTCATCAAGCAAGTCATCTTGCACAAGGGCTCCGCCTTTATAGACGTATTGCAACCATGTTTACCTTCGACAACATCCATACCTACGACTACTACAACAAGAGCGTCAACGACGTCTAGCAAGTGGACAAGCGGGATCCGGTGGCGGATGAGCCAGAGAAGCGCTGGGAGAAGCTGGTGGGGCGATGCGGGACGCCTACGCCGACGGGAATAGGATACCTATCGGCGCCTTCTATGTGTACAAGACGGTGCCGACTTTTGAGGAGAGGCTACCCAGACGCATTCCCACATATCTAGAGGCGCCGCCTGCGCTTCAGAGGATAGATATGACGGCGCTCCAGCCATCACCAAGGACTTGTTCAAGCAATTATTTAGCAAATACGTGATTCAAGCAGACAAAGCTTCGGAATCTCAACAGCGATAGCCCTAGGCCTAGCGCCAGTCTATTCCCTAATCTGGAGCGCGGCGCACAAGCGTCTTGGAAATTTATATTTAGAGCGCTACATCGCTCTGTGCTCTTGACCCTTGCCGTCTATAAGTAGCAAAGGCTGTAACTTACGATCATTAATAACGCCGCCGCGATATCCGGTAGTGCGTGCATTGCCTCGGTGGGTGCGCAAAAGGCATGCTGCTAGCAGCCTTACGCCGGACCTTCAGCGGTTGAGTTGAGCTTTCGCATCAACGCGTTGGGCCTACAAAGGCTGTTTTAGCCTATCGACGGGCCTCACCACGGCCTCTCTAGTAGGTCGAACTCATCCCTCTCTATGAAGTCGTGGTAGAAATTGACGCTGAGCCTCTCGGCGAGGCTGAACCCGACCACGATTTCTCTGGCTTTTGACTCCTTGTACAGCCTGCCTATTATAAGGGCGTAGTCTCTATGGCTGTAATGCGGCATCCCCCTCTTCTCCGCCACGGCGTATAACAATGCGGCGACTGCGCCCCAGTACCTCTCACCGGCTTGAGCCAGACCCTCGCAAAGCGACTCGGCCTCTTGCAGACACCTCTCGTGCAACTTGAGGTATACTTCCGCGCGTTCTTGAGGATCCAGCTTAGCGGCCAGAAGCTCCAGCAGAAACGCCTCCACATCCCCCCGGAGCACTCCTCAAGATCTCCGACACCGGGGGCGATATGGTCAAGGCCGCGGAGGGAGCAACGCTGATGGATAAAAGCATTACCGTGGCTAAGCCGAAGGCGGCGACCAAGCCCATTGAGAGTGGGGTTCACGGCGGCTCTGCCGCATCAAGGAGGAGGCCATCGTCTTGGACTCCGCTTTATGAGCCCCCCAGTATATGATCGACGAGTTCATGAGCGCGGCGCTCGAGAAGAGCGGCCATTAAAATAGCCGGTGTTCGTCATATTAAGTGGCCAAGAAGGATCCCTCTTCTATCCTCCAATCGCTCTGAGGGCGGAAAGAGCTAAGGCACACCACCGGGGCGACCTATAGGCCTGGCCGCTCGGGAACCCGTTGACCGCCTCGGTGCGTCGGGGAGGGCTAAGGGATGCGCCTCAGCGATTCGCAACGAGTTTTCAACCGCTCTTGTCGTTGTAGCAAGGTCTCTAGGTTGGCGGCAACTGCGTATCCCACCTCGAAGACGTCGGCCTCGACGCCGAGCTGCCTCATGGACGTGATGACAGACGGCGGAAGCCCGCAGGGGTTTATGTGGTAGAAGTACTCCATGTGCGGGTTCACATATACGGCGACGCCGTGGTAGGCAACTCCGCGCTCCACCGCTATCCCGACGCTGGCTATCTTCTTGCCGCCGACCCAGACCCCTCTGTGGTCCTCGCGGCGGCCGGCCGATATGCCGTACTTGTCAAGGGTCCGGATGACGGCCTCCTCGAGCGCCCAGAGGTAGCTCCTAACCCCTCCTCTGAGTCTCACCACGGGGTACACAACGGCTTGGCCGGGGCCGTGGTACGTGGCGTCGCCGCCTCTCTCCACCACGTATATGGGCAACTCCCTGCGCAAGACGTTGTTGAGCCTGCCGTGCCGCCCCACCGTGATGACGTGGTCGTGCTCCGTAACTAGGATCATCTCCTCGGAGACCCCACTCGCGACTTCGTCGTGTATCCTCTTCATCAACGCCCAAGCCTCCTGGTATTTGGTCCTCCCTAGGATGAAGATCCTCATACCAATACGGCCCTTGGCCTAAGGCCTAGGGCCATTTCGTATAGATCCTCGGCTCTGTAGGAGCTCCTGACCAGAGGCGCTGATGCCACGGCCTTGAACCCCATGGAGAGAGCCACCTCGCCCAGCTTTTGAAACTCCTCGAGGGGCACCCACCTCGCCACCGGCAAATGGCGGGCGCTTTTGGTAGGCCTCACGTATTGGCCTATGGTCACTATGTCCACCTCCGCCTTCCTCAAGTCGTCGAGAACCTCCACCACCTCATCGAAGCTTTCGCCCAGGCCTAGCATTATTCCGGACTTGGTCAACCTGCAACCCACCTCCTTCGCAGTCTTTAACACGCGTAGCGAGGTCTCATAGGATGCCCTTCTGTCTCTAACCAAGGGCGTTAGCCTCCTCACGGTCTCCACGTTGTGGGCGAAGACGTCGGGCCCCGCCTCGGCCACGGTCTCCACCGCCTCTCTGGAGCCTCTGAAATCCGGCGTCAGCACTTCGACCAAGGCGCCGGGGGCAAGCCTTCGTATCTCCCTAATCGCCGAGGCGTATTGGAAGGCGCCTCCGTCCGGCAAGTCGTCTCTGTCCACGGAGGTCACCACCACGTACCGCAACCCAAGCCTCCTCACAGCCTCGGCCACCCTCCTGGGCTCGTCCAAGTCCACGTAGCCTCTTGGGTTGCCCGTCCTCACGGAGCAGAACCTACACGCCCTGGTGCACACCTCGCCTAGGATCATAAAGGTGGCGGTGCCCTCCCCCCAGCATCTGAAGACGTTGGGGCACCTCGCCCCCTCGCACACGGTGTAGACACCCAGCCGGCTCAGCACCGACCTAACCTTGGCCATCTCGCTGTAGCTCCTTGCCTCAACCCTCAGCCACGCCGGAAGCGCGCTCATGGCCCTCTCTTAGCTATGTGGGTTGGCTTCCCCACTGCCAGCTCAGCCGCCTCAACTAACAGCTCGCTGATGGTGGGGTGCGGGTGCATAACTAGGGCCAGGTCCTCCACAGTGGCCCCGAACTCCACGAGAAGCGCCGCCTCCCCCGCTATCTCCGAAACTCTCCTCCCCACGGCGTGCACGCCGAGGATCCTCCCGCTGTTTCCGTCGTAAACCAGCTTGACGAACCCCGCCCCACCCGATATGAGCCCCATGCCGGAGATCGATAGGGGGACCCTCGCCGACTTGGCGTCGTAGCCCGCCCTCCTCGCCTCGTCCTCGGTCATGCCCACGGACGCCACCTCGGGGTCGCTGAACACCACAGCCGGCACCGCCAGCGGCTCGTAATACGCCTTGCGTCCCAGCGCAGCCTCAGCGGCGATCTTGGCCTGCGCGTAGGCCTTGTGGGCGAAATACGGAGGGCCCGCCACGTCCCCAGCCGCGTATACCCAGCCGGCTGACGCCCTCATCTGTCCGTCCACCACCACGTGTCCCCTCTCATCTGTCTTCACAAGATCGGCGAACGGGCCGGGATTGGGCCTCCTCCCGGCCGCCACAACCACGTAGTCGGCCTCAAGATCGATCTCGCCCTTGGCCGTCTTTAGGCGGGCCGACACGGCGCGGCCCCTATCGTCTACGCTCAACACGGTCGAAGAGGTGTAGACCTCCACGCCCATGGCCCGAAGCTCCCTCTCCACGGTCCTGCCGATGTCGGCGTCGAGAGCTGGCAACAGCCTATCCACCACCTCGACCAACACCACCTTGGAGCCGACCTTGGCGAAGAGCGTAGCCAGCTCCGCCCCCGCCGCCCCTCCCCCCACGATCAACACACTGCTGGGGGGCTCCTCGAGGAGCAGGGCGGACTTGGTGTCCAACACCTTACCGCCGAAGGGCAGATTGGGCAGAGGGGCGGGCACGCTACCCGTGGCTAATATCAGGGCGTCGGCCTCAATAACCCTCCCGTCTGCCTTGACGGCCCTCCCCGGGGCTGGCTGGGCCCTCGCCTTGACCACCTCAACCTCGTTCATGCTGAGCAACTTCTCGATGCCCTCCCGTAGCCTCTTGACCACGGCCCACCTCCGGCTCTGCACCGCCTTCCAGTCAAATTTAGGGAGGTCCTGTAGGTATTCGGCGGCCTCCTTATAGACCTCGACGGCGCGGAGGAGGGTCTTGGAGGGGATGCAGGCCCAGTTGGTGCACTCGCCGCCCAGCTCTCCCTCCTCTACTAGGGTGACCTTGGCCCCTAGCTGAGCCGCGCGTATCGCCGCGACGTAACCGGCCGGGCCGCCCCCCACTACGGCTACCTTCATATGTACAGGAGGAGCTTGCCCACGTCCTCCAGCAGCTCCTTGACTCTGTTGGTGAACCTCGCCACGTATGCCCCGTCCACCACCCTGTGGTCGAACCCCACCACCACGTTCATGACGTCTCTGGGGACGACCGCGCCGTTTACTACCCTGGGGATCTTCCTGATCTTGCCCAGGGCCATTATCGCCGCCTCGGGGTAGTTTATGATGGGCAAGCCCCCCACTCCCCCTATGGCGCCTATGTTGGTGATGGTGAAGGTGGATCCCCTGACCTCGTCCACGGAGGCCTTGCCGGCCCTCGCCCTCTCCGCCAAGGCGTTGAGCTCCCTCGCTATCTCCAACACGCTCTTCTTATCGGCATCCCTCACCACCACGACCATCAGCCCCTGCTCAGTGTCCACGGCGAAGCCCAAGTGTATCCTCCTCTTCACCACGATCTCGCCCCTCTCCTCGTCGAAGCTGGAGTTCAACATGGGGAACTCCCTCAGCGCCACCGCGACCGCCTTGGCCACGAAGGGGAGGTAGGTCAGCTTAACCCCCAGCCTCTCCGCCTCCTGCCTCAGCCTCTCCCTCAGCGAGACGAGCTCCGTGACGTCCACCTCCTCGAAGTGGTAGGCGTGGGGTATGGCGGAGGCAGACTTGGCCATCTTCTCGGCGACTGCCCTTCTGATCCCCCTCACCGGTATCCTCTCCTCCTCAGCAACCGGTTGAGGCAACTGGGCTGCTGCCGGAGCCTGGGGCTGGGCAATCGCCGGGGGCGGCTGGACGGCCGCCGGC
>FPIC01037297.1_pt1 | contig 27104 bp, 21 predicted proteins | sample 1504481 | NCBI WGS metagenome assembly FPIC01 (sample SAMEA4475357, study PRJEB15587) | soil metagenome | biome: Soil; feature: Field | place: India | collected 2015-03-11 | depth 0 m
CTAAACGTTTAGCAGCCTTTTATTTTATATATCCTCAGCTTCCCACTCTGCATAAAATTGCTTTAAGTAGGCTTCCATTACCTGGTGCCTCTGCTCGGCTACCTTACGGGCGGTAGGAGTATTCATAAGGTCTTTAAGCTTTAGCAGCTTTTCGTAGAAATGGTTAATGGCTGTGCTTTTTTCTCTATATGCCTCTTTGCTGATTTCTGTACGAGGTGCAAGGGTGGGATCATGGATTAGTTGGCCCTTCCAGCCAGAGTAAGCAAACGTACGCGCAATACCAAGGGCGCCTATAGCATCTAGGCGGTCTGCGTCTTGTACAATTTTACCTTCAAGCGTGCGCATAGGAGGGTTGCCACCACCACTATACGACATGGTGCCAATAATTTCCATTACCTGCTCTGCAATATCGTGCTCTACCTTATTGGCTTGCAGCCACGTTCTTACCTTCTGTAAGCCAGCTTCTTTACTGGGGTTTAGCTTTTCATCAGCTACATCGTGCAGTAAAGCTGCCAATTCACAAATATATTCATCTACACCTTCTTTGGTGGCTAAGTACTTAGCCATTTTAGTAACCCGGTATATATGCCACCAGTCGTGCCCGGAGCTATCTTTTTCCAGCTCTTTCTTTACAAAAGCCTCAGCTATTGCTATAATTTCTTGTTCTGTCATACTACCTGCTTAAGCAGCGAAGATAAAAGGCAAATCCATAAAATGCTAAAAGCGTATGCTCTTTCCTTATACTAAGTGCATTTTCTTGAATTTGTTATTTTATGAAGTAAATTTGTGCGGCACTCATAGTGCGCCGCCTGCAGCAGAGCCTGATCGTTAGGAAAAGGCAACCATGCAGGAACTGGTATGTATTTTAAAATTCATAAAAATAAAACGTATGTCTGCACAGTATGATGTAATAGTAATTGGCAGCGGACCTGGTGGCTATGTAGCTGCAATCAGGGCATCGCAGCTAGGCATGAAGGTAGGGGTGGTTGAAAAAGCCGAGCTTGGCGGAATCTGCCTAAACTGGGGATGTATCCCTACAAAAGCACTTTTAAAAAGTGCGCAGGTATTTGAATATATCAACCATGCCAAAGACTACGGTATACAGGTAGACGGCGCTAGTGTAGATTTTGGAGCAGTTGTAAAAAGAAGCCGCGATGTTGCTGGTGGTATGAGCAAAGGTATACAGTTCTTGTTTCGCAAGAATAAGATTGACCACATAGCTGGCTTTGGTAAAGTGCTGAAGGGCAAAAAAGTAGAAGTAACCAACGATAAAGGTGAAAAAGCTACTTATGATGCAAAGCATATTATCCTGGCTACTGGCACAAGAGCCCGCGAATTACCAAACCTGCCTATTGATAACGATAAGATTATTGGCTACCGCAAAGCCATGACAATGGATAAATTACCTAAGTCTATGGTAGTGGTAGGCTCTGGTGCTATTGGTGTAGAGTTTGCCTATTTCTATAGCTCAATGGGTACTAAAGTGACCATTGTAGAGTTTATGCCACGTATTGTGCCTAACGAAGATGAAGAGGTTTCTAAAACTCTTGAGAAAATCTACAAAAAGGCAGGGATGGGCATCATGACCAACTCTTCTGTAGAAAAAGTAGAAAAGAAAGGCGATGTATGTACAGTTACGGTTAAGACAGAAAAAGGCACCGAAACACTTGAGTGCGATGTTGTACTTTCGGCAGTAGGTGTATCTACCAACCTGGAAGGTCTGGGCCTTGAGGAGCTTGGTGTAAAGGTAGATAAAGGCCGTGTTGTTGTTGATAACTACTACAAAACCAATGTTGAGGGCGTTTATGCTATTGGTGATATTGTAAGCGGACCTGCCCTGGCGCACGTAGCATCTGCAGAAGGTATTATCTGTGTTGAGAAAATTGCAGGCCATAGCCCTGAGCCATTAAACTACGGTAACATACCTGGCTGTACCTATTGCCAGCCCGAAATTGCTTCTGTGGGTATGACAGAGCAACAGGCTAAAGATGCAGGCTACGAAATTAAAGTAGGTAAATTCCCATTCTCTGCATCTGGTAAAGCAAGTGCTGGGGGTAACAAAGATGGCTTTATTAAAGTTATTTTTGATGCCAAATATGGCGAGTGGCTAGGTGCACACATGATTGGTGCTAATGTAACTGAAATGATTGCAGAGGTGGTTGTAGCGCGTAACCTGGAAACTACAGGGCACGAGATCATTAAATCTGTACACCCTCACCCAACCATGTCTGAAGCGATTATGGAAGCTGCTGCGGCTGCATACGATGAGGTAATTCACCTATAAGCAGTTGCCACATTATACCTTATGCCCGGTACTTAGCTGCTACCGGGCACACTCCCTCTCTTAAGAGCTAATTAATAAAAAGGCCGCCCTGTTTGTTAGCAGGGCGGCCTTTTTATTAATGCTTTAACCATTGTGCATCACTTACCAGGTAAATGCCTCCGGATTTTTCAAGTAGTCTGCGCATAGGCTCTTCCAGTTGCTTAGCGTCCTCTTCAGAGCAGGCAATAAGCACATAGCTATTATTAAACACAGAGGTTAAGCTATCACCATCCTGCTCTCCGCGGTCGCCATTACCTTGTACATTTTTTATGATGGTGTACCCTTTAATTCCATTCTTTTTTAAAGTATGGATGAGGGCATTAAGATCAGTAGAGTTAATTACGATTTCAAGTTTCTTAATCGGTGTCATGGCTGTATAATTATGCTATAATATACGAGTAGTTAAGCACTAATAAGCAGTTGGATGATGTAAAAATAAAGAGGGATACCTACTGTAATATTAAAAGGAAACGTAAGGGCCAGCGACATAGGTACATATATCCCGGGATTGGCTTTAGGTACTGCCATACGCATAGCGGCTGGCACAGCAATGTACGAAGCACCGGCACAAAGGATAGTAAACAACAAAGCATTGCCCTGCGAAAAACCTAACAGGTATGAAATGCCAATGCCCACCATTGCATTAACTATGGGGAAAAGCAATGCAAAGCCGATAATAAATATACCAGCCTCCCGTAAAGCCCGTAAGCGTTTAGCAGCCAGCAAACCCATATCCAGTAAAAAGAAAGTAAGCATACCCTTAAAAATATCTACCGTAAAAGGGTGCAGGGCTTCTTCACCGTCTTTTCCGCAGAGTATAGCAATCAGCAGGCTGCCCAGCAAAATAACGACTGAGCCATTGGTAAATGCTTCTCTTAAAATATGGCCTGTTTTCATTCTTCGTTCTTCTCCGTTTTTTGCGTAAATGCTTACCAGTACTACGCCAATAACAATAGCAGGCGATTCCATAAGTGCCATTGCTGCAACCATGTGCCCGCTATAAGCTATTTCAAGATCATGCAAAAAGGAAGCTGCAGTTATAAATGTTACCGCACTTACTGAGCCATAGGTTGCTGCTACAGCTGCGGCATTGTATACATCTAGCTTCTTTTTAAGTATGTAAAATGAGTACAGTGGTACCAGGAAAGCCATTACTACAGCAGCACCTAACGATACAAAAACTTCGGTAGTAAACCCGCTGTGTGCCAGCTCTGCACCACCCCTATAGCCAATGGATAGTAATAAGTATAAAGAGAATAGCTTGGGCAGTGGTTGTGGTATTTCCAGGTCAGAGCCTATCATTACGGCAAGTATGCCCAGAAAAAAGAAAAGAATTGGAGGGCTTAATAGATTATGCAGGATCAGATCTACGTTCATAAGCAAAGGCAAATGGTGTTATATAATGGGAGTTAATATTTTGCCAGGGTGCAAGTTAAATCATAAATCTCATATTTTCTGAGTAGTACTTATATAAGCGTATATATTTGCAGTAACCACAGCTTTTTAGAATGATAGAATTTAAGAATATAGCCGGTTCTGTAGAAGGACAAATTCTGCAAATGCCTCTGCCGGAAAATGAAATCCGCTTTTTGCTGACAGATAGCCGCCATATAGCTGGAAGCGCAGGATCATTATTTTTTGCTATAAAAGGAGAGCATAAGGATGGACACGCCTATGTGCAGGAGCTTTACTTAAAAGGAGTACGAAATTTTGTGATAGAGCAGGAGGCAGGTTTGCCTGTATCCTATATGACAGACGCTAATTTTATTAAAGTACCTAATAGCATTAAAGCACTGCAGCAATTGGTAGCCAGGCACAGGCAGCAGTTTACTTACCCTGTTGTAGGTATTACAGGGAGTAATGGTAAAACTATTATCAAAGAGTGGCTCTCGCAGCTATTGGCAGGCGACTACACTATAGTTAAGAGTCCAAAGAGCTACAACTCGCAGATTGGAGTGCCGCTTTCTGTTTGGGATATGGCCGACCAGCATAACCTGGCTTTGTTTGAAGCAGGAATTTCGCAGGTTGGTGAAATGGCCGCATTACAGGAAATCATACAGCCTACCATTGGTATATTTAGCAATATTGGTACCGCTCACGATAAGGGCTTTAGCAGTCGTGAAGAAAAAATACAGGAAAAATTTATTCTTTTTAAGAAGGCAAAGACTATTATATATTGCCGCGACCATGCTGCTTTGCACAGTTATATTACACAGCATGCGGCCCCCGGGCAACAGCTCATCGGCTGGTCTGCAAAAAGTAACGCATTCGACCTGCCCTTTACTGATGATGCCTCGCGTGAAAACCTGGGCCATTGTATTGCTCTTATGCAACACTTGGGTTGCGATGCAGAACTTATACAACGCCGCATTAGTAGCCTTAAAAATATACCCATGCGCCTGGAGTTAAAAAAGGGTATAAACAACTGTGCACTTGTAGATGATACTTATAATAATGACCTGGCAGGATTAAGCATTGCTCTTGCCTTTATGAAGCAGCAGCACATAGCACCTTCTGATAGTAAATCTGTAATCCTGTCGGATATGCTGGAAACAGGTCAGGATAAAACAGTTTTATACCGTCAGATTGCGAGGCTGCTAAAGGAAAATAATATTAAAAGGGTAATAGGCATTGGTGAAGTTATAAATGCTCACCAGGATGCCTTTGTTGGTATAGGTTTAAAAGGGTCTTTTTACCCAGATACTCAAATTTTTTTGGAGGCTCTTCCACAGTTGGACTTCAATAAAGAGCTTATCCTGATAAAAGGTGCTAGAAAATTTCATTTTGAAAGTATTGTACAGCATCTGCAGGAAAAAGTGCATGGCACCCGGATGGAAGTAAACCTGGAAGCGCTGGCTCACAACCTGAGTTTTTACCGTAGCAAACTGGAGCCAGGCACCAAAATAATGGTAATGGTTAAAGCATTTTCTTATGGAAGTGGTAGCGGAGAAGTAGCTGCACTTTTGCAGTTTCACCATGTAGACTATTTGGCTGTAGCCTATGCAGATGAAGGTATAGCCTTACGGCAAAGTGGTATAACGCTGCCTATAATGGTAATGAACCCTTCTGAAGCTACATTTAGTAAACTGCTTGAGTACAACCTGGAGCCAGAGGTATACAGCTTTAATTTGCTGGAAGCCTTGCTTGCATACTTAAAAAGAGAAGGGAAGAATGTTAAAATCCATATTAAGTTAGACACCGGTATGCGCAGGCTGGGTTTTGAGCCTGCAGAAGTACCTTTATTACTTACAAAGCTAAAGGAGGCTACTTTTGTAACAGTAGCCAGTATATTCAGTCACCTGGCTGCTTCGGAAAATCCTGCTCACCAGGCATTTACCCGGAGGCAGATTACAGCCTTTACTACAGCTGTACAGGAGCTGGAAGAAGGATTAGGCTATAAGCCCATACGGCATATCGTAAACTCGGGGGGGATTATTCGCTTTCCGGACGCTCATTTTGATATGGTACGCCTGGGTATTGGTTTGTATGGGGTTGAGGTAAGCGGACAGCAACAGGAAGCCTTACAGGCTGTTAGTACTTTGAAAACCACAATATCACAAATCAAGCATATACCTGAGGGTGAAACTATTGGCTATAGCCGCAAGGGTGTAGCCAGCCGGGATAGTACCACTGCTACCATTGCCATTGGCTATGCAGACGGGTTTGACAGGCGTTTTGGGCAGGGCATAGGCAAGGTGCTTATTAATGGACGCAAGGCTCCTGTTATTGGTAGCGTTTGTATGGATATGACAATGGTAGATATTACAGGTATAGATGCTAAAGAGGGAGATGATGTAATTGTTTTTGGAGAAGGTCTTTCCCTTATGGAGCAGGCTGAGGCTATTGGCACTATTCCATACGAGTTACTAACCAATGTGAGCGAAAGGGTAAAGCGTGTGTTTTTTGCAGGGTAGTGCTTTGTTTGTAATTTATATTTACCTGGAGAGCACCAGCTTTTGCATATAGGTGCCACTTGCTGTAGTAAGCCTGCCAATATATATGCCGGCAGGTAAATAACTGCCATCAAAATTATAAGTGCTGGTATTTCCTGCTTCAATGTACCCTTCAAAAACCCTGTTTACCATGCGCCCCTGCATATCATAAATCTCTAACACTACCCGGCCGTCTTCTGCAGAATGTACTTCAATGGCAACTTTATGGCTAAAGGGGTTAGGGTATGCCTGAATACCTGTATGAAGTAGGTTTTCACCTTCAATAGCCAGTACCTTATGCCCTTTGGGTTTTTTTTGCATTACTTTAAACATAATATGTAATGCTTCACCTGCCTGACCACTTGCATTTGGGTTACTGTATGAGGTTGCAGATAATTTATGAGCTCCTTGTTTCAGCTCGGGACTCATTGCAAAATAGTTACCTGTAGCTGCATGATCTCCGCCAAGTGTATAAGGATAATCATTGTCAATACGGTTGTACTTCTTATTATCCATCTGAAATTGCACACTTCCTACTATGTCGGGTGCGGTATTGGCTCTTATGTTCAATTGAGGAGGAAGATTGTCCAGGTAAAGTACATCACCGTTTTTGATCTCCATAATATCCTGATTGGTACGGGCATTTACCAGGGTAAAACTTTGAATTTTACCAGCAATGGGTACCTGAGGAACTGTAAATGATAAGCTTGTTAGAAAAATATCGCTGGCTCCCTTGCTTTGAAGGGCTTGGCCACTTACGTTAAAGTTGTTCCAAAAGTCGCCAGCCAGTATAAGGTTGCCTGCCAAATCCATTGATATAGCTCCATGTGATGTATTTTCTGGCGTATAGGTAATTTCAGCTGGTCCATTTACAGGTAGTTGCTTTACCCATTGCCACTCACCAGATGATGAAAGTTCTGCTGCATACCGATCAAAATGGTTTGGTGTTGGAGTGATCAGTATGTTGTCAAAAGTTACAGCGTTGCGAGCCAGATAGCCTGTAACAAATAATCTGCCTTCAGCATCAACCACAAGCGACTGTACAGTATTGATATGTTCTTTTAACAAATATGGGTCTTGGGTAGTCGCATCTGTAACACCTTTTAGCCAGAGCCCTTGCCCTGCAGGTGAAATTTTTAGTACATAAAGCTCATGCAATACGTCTGGAAAAAAGTTTATATCGTTAGTGTATCTTGAAAGTCCCTCGTAAATTATAGCTGCCTGGTAATGACCGGCTATATAGATATTTCCATTCTTATCTACCTCCAATACATTAAAAGTAGATCCGGATTCATAATGGTTTTCTATATGGCTACTCCAGATCGGCTGACCTTGGGGAGTAAACTTTATGATGTAAACACTGTTATCGTATGTTCTGGCATATTTACTGCTAACGGGTTGCCCATCCCAGAATACAGTTAAATTGACACTACCTGCCAGGATTATGTTTCCTTCGTTGTCTACTTTTACACTTTTGCCAAAAGCTCTGGGAGTATACTGGTCCCATTGATCGGGTGTACCCACATAATCTATATATTCCTGGTCAAAGGGTGATATCGTGTTTTGCTTAACCCATTGTATAGAGCCTTGGTTATTTGTTTTCAACAGGTAAGCGGTATATACTTTTTTTTCTTCAGGGCCTGTTAGGTTTATCTGTCCCAGCAGGGTGCCTGTAAGGTAAATGTTGCCATGTATATCAACGTCCAGGCCCTCTGCAGTTTCGTAGCCCTCCCAACTTCCCAGGCTATGGGTCCATAGAGGGTGCCCATTGGTAGCAAGCCTTGTATAAAAAATATTGCTGCCTTGGGGAGGAGTGTAGAAGTTGGCCGATCCAATGGAAAGGTCACCTGAATAGCTGCCAGCCAATGTAATGGTGCCATCTGCAGCTACATGCATATCATTTACTTTATAGCTCCCTTCTGATGGTAAATGGGTTGTTAAGCGGTGGGCCCATTGCAATTCACCTTCTGGGTTGTATTTAGCAACAAAGTAATCTATCGCAAGCCCTGTAGAAAGTGCTAAGCCACCTATAGTTATAGCACCAGAAAAAGAGCCAAGTAGATACTGATTGCCGGAAGCATCTTTTTTAAGATAAGAAACATGTTCTTGGTTAGGTCCTCCGGCCTGCTGAAGCCAGTTTATATGCGACGGTTCTTGCCCTTGCATAAGCGCAAAGGTGTACTGTGTGCTCCAAAAGAAGCATACCAGTAAAAGTATAGTGTGTTTCATACTATGTAGAGTAGAGAAGATGGGTAGGTTAAAAAATGTGGTCCTATGGTATAAGGGCTACTAAATCTGTAGAAGATTCAGGTAACAGGAGGCACTTCTGAAGGCTGCGTTTGCTGCCTGGTGTTTGTAACGCTTTATTTTCCAGTTGGTTAGGCGTTATGTTGTTAAGTTAAGGTTTATTTTCTTAAATAAACAGTTAAATTTTAATTATTAACTTTTCAAATTTCGCATAACGTATTACAATACAGGTAGGTATAAATTACAGCGTTGTAAACAGTAAGCAAATCGTTAGCTGATAGTAATTTGCTTACTGTTTACAACGCTGTTTTATCATTTTGTGAGGATCAACTTCTGGTAATAAGTTGTTTTACCAGTGTTTAATTTGCTAAGATATATACCTGCTGGTAATGCAGATCCATCAAAAGTAAAAGTCTTTGGGTGTTCCTGGGGTAGAAGGCCATTGTGTATCGTTTTTATCAACCGGCCCTGCAGATCATATATTGCAAGAGTTATTTGGCTTTCTTCGGTATCTACTTCAAGGTTTACAAACTGTGTAAAAGGGTTAGGGTAGGCCAGAAGTTTGGTGCTGCCTGTTAAACTTGTTTCTGCAATACCTGCCTCTGCCATTGCCCTATCTTTTACTTCAAAATGTACTAGATGCTGCATGCCTGTCCATATATTTCTGTTCTCGTCAATTGTTGTAGGTGTTGCAATAATAAAATAGGTTCCCGGAACTAGCCGTGGCTTTAAAGAATAATAATTACCATTATGGTCTCCGGCCAATGCATAAGGTGCTACCAGTTCAGTTCTTTCCAGGTTATACCTGGTTCTCTCACTATCATATAAGCGAAAGGTAACATAGCTTACCTGTTTGGGAATTGTGTTTGCTCTTATGTTTATGTTTGCTGGCAGCTGATCCAGATATAAAATATCATTATTGTTAATCTGTCTTATATCTTGATTAGTGGTTGCATCTACTAGTATAAAGTTATCTACTAACCCTGAGCGGGGAATATATTTTTCTTTTACCTCAAAGTGTATGGTTAATGGTTTGCCTTCTATACCTTTTCGGTTAGGCTGGCTGTATGGAGTGGCTGTTAGTGTGTACTGTCCAGGCTCAAGTGTTAGAGAATGATAGTTGCCATTTCTATCGCCAGAAAGTGCGTAAGGAGCCTCGTTCTCTGTGCGTATCCTGCGGCCATTTAGATTAAATACAACACTGCCAACCTTTTTGGGGTTTGTTTCTGCGCGTATATTAAACTTGGGTGGTAAGATTTGATCACTGTACTGATATCCCTCCAGGAAATAGATTTCATTGTCCTCCATGCGCTTATAATCTTTATTTGTGGCTGCATCTACAAGCACGAACCTATGTACCTGTGGTTGTGGAGTATCTATTTCTTCAATGTTCCATTTGCTGAAAATTATATCTGTTTGTCCCTGGCTGTTGAGAGTAAATTCTCCAAGCTGAACACTAGTTACAAATTCTCCTGCCAAGTATAAATTGCCTGCAGCATCAGAAGTAAGGCGTTGATTGTAATTAACCCATGATCTAGGCCCGCCGGTATGAATAATATTCGTAGCGTTGAAGGTTGTTACCCACAGCCACTTACCCTCCTCTGAAATTTCAGCAATAAACATTTCTGTGCCATTAGGAGATACCAGAATATCGCTAAAAAAGGATGCCTCTTCTCGCACATAACCCGTAACATATATCTTTCCATTACTTGCTACATGTATATCGGTGCCCATTGAGTTGAAAGAATGGAACATTTCGTCTTCATCAACAGCTTCTACGGTAATCCACCAATCTTGGGAAGCTGGGCTGATTTTATAAACAAATACTCTTCCATCAGAATGGGGATTGTAATCCTCTTGGCCGGTAATGTATATATTACCTTCGTTGTCAATATCCATCCTGGTAAAAAAGTTGAAGAACTCATGGCCATAATTATTGATTTCATTTTTAGTTAAAAGCTTTCCTGCATTACTAAAGCGAATAAAAGAGGCATAGTCATATCCCTCATAAAGGTGTGTGCCTTCCCAGCCATCCTGGTAAAATATTCTGGCATATATTATAACAACTCCATTTTTATCAACTCTAATATCCTGACACCTAGCTTCCGGCAGGTTATAAAAGGAGTAATTATTTTCAAGAGCGTACTCAACTGAGCTTTTATCATAAGTGCTATGCTGTACCCATTCTATTTCACCGCTTTGAGAAATTTTAGCAGCGTAAGCCATAGGTACAAGTATGTTTTTAGAAAAGCTACCCAGCTGGACTTCACCATGCAGGGTTCCTCCCAAGTAAATGTTGCCGTGCTCATCTATATCAATAGCGCTTCCTGTTTCATTTCCTGTATTACTACCTAAAGTACGTACCCATTGGCTTTTGCCATTGGTAGTATAGCGTGCAAAATATACATCATGAGTTCTATTGCCATGCAGCGTATCGCTATCGATAACAATACCTTCTGTATAGCTGCCTACAAGGGTAATATTTCCAAAGTCATCTACATGGAAATCTGCAGACATATGGTTGGTGTTGGAATTTAAAGGTATTGCGGTTACACGCGCCCATTCTACTTTACCTTCTGAATTATATTTAACCAGGTAGTAGTTTCTGTCACTTGTAGAAGTAAGGACAATTTCATTAAAAGAGATATTTTTTTCAAAATGACCCAACGCATACAAATTGCCTGAGGCGTCAGATTTAAACTCGCTTAAGCGGTCATAACCAGGTCCTCCTGCCTGAAAGGCTTTTTGCACGGATTGAGCAAAAAGAGGAGGTGTGCTTCCCCAAAAACATAACAGGGTTAGTAATAGTATTTTCATAGCTTAATTAAGATTGGTAGAAATTAGTTTAAAAAATGCAAGGCACCAGCTGAAACTATGCTGGGTATCGGGTTTACTCCTCTTCTGCAAGTGAATGTCTACAGCAGAAGAGGAGTAATAACAACTATTTATTAAGGAGAAGTTTTTGATAGTGAGTTGACCTGCCCGTACTGAGCTTTCCCAAGTAGACTCCAGCGGGCAAAGTAGAGCCATCAAACATAAATGACTGAATCTGGTCTGGACTAGCCCAGCCTTTGAAAAGTGTACTTATCAACCTGCCTTGCAAATCAAATACTTCAAGCACTATAGTACTAGGCTCCTGAACATTAACTTCCAGGTTTATCTGCTGCGTAAAAGGGTTGGGAAAGGCCACAAGCTGGGTACTAGTGCTATATGGTTTTTCTGCGGTTTGTGAGCTTGCGGTTTGTCTTTCTATAACCTGGAAACAAAGGTACTCACGATGGCTTTGCTGGGCTTGCCTGTTAGTATCCAGTATAGTCGATGTAGCATACAGGCTGTAGTACCCTGGGCTCAATCTAGGGCTAATAGCATGATAGTTTCCGTCCCTGTCACCAGCTACAGCATAAGGGGGTACATGCTCAATTCTTTGTGTATCGTTAAAATTGACAGTTACATAGCTTACCCGCTCGGGCAGGGTATTTACCCGTATATTCAGGTTTGCTGGCAGTTGATCCATGTATAAAACATCGCCATATTTAATTTCCTGTATATCCTGATTGGTATTGGCATCAACAAGGGTAAAGCTTTTTACTTTTCCAGAAGGTGGAATGTACTCTTCCTTTACCTCGAAGCGAATGGTTAGCTCCTGGCCTTTTTCTCCTTTGCCATTAGGTTGGCTGTAAGGAGTAGCAGTTAAGGTATAATGGCCAGGTTCCAGCTTAAGGGGGTGATAATTGCCATTGCGGTCACCGGCAAGGGCATAGGGCGCTTGGTTTTCTATACGTACCCTGCGGCCATTCAACGTAAACTTTACGCTGGTTACCTTGGGGCTAACCGCAGCTCTTATGGTAAACCGCGGAGGGGCATTATCCAGGTAAATTACATCATTGTTTTTTATTTGCCACCAATCGCTATTTGTTTCTGCACTAACAAGCATAAAACTATACACACTTCCTCCCGGCAGAGATGCTGTTTCCTGAACATTCCAGATGCTATAAAATATATCGCTTTTACCCTGGCCTGTAAGCGTAGTATCACTAAGGTTAAGGCTTTCAGTATATCTGCCGGCCAGGTATAGGTTGCCAGCCGTATCAGAGCTTAGATGTTGGCCAAAAAATGACGCTTCGAAGTTTTTTGCCCATAACCATTTTCCATCTGCAGAGAGTTCGGCAATAAAAGGGTCTGTGCCTTTGGGAGTGATAAAGATGTCATCAAATATAACAGGTGTAGAGCTCATATGCCCGGTAACATAAATTCTACCATCGTCCGTAACATGAACATCCTGTCCAGAGGAGTCAAAGTAAGGATACCAGTTTTCTGTATTGGTAGTGCCTACTGTAGCCAGCCAACCATTTTTTCCCATTTTGTATACATACAGCTTACCATCAGAATAGGGTCCTATATCTAACCTGCCTGTAAGGTATATATTACCCTCAATATCAGTATCCATAGCTGCATAAGTGCTAAAATAGTCGTTTCCAGCCTTCGGAAACAGCTCTTCTGATAAAAACTCACCGTTATTACTGAACTTCAAAAAGGTTGTAAATTCAAAATAAGAATAGATATCTGTGCCATGCCAAGCCTCCTGATACAGTATATCAGCTGCTACAATAACATCACCGGCCATACTCACCGCCACATCTCTAAAATAAACGCTTGGCAGATCATATAAACTTGTGCCGTATTCTAAATATTCGTCTACCCATTCTTCATTATAAGTGCTGTGTTGCAGCCATTGTACTTCTCCTGCAGGGTTAATTTTGGCTATAAAGGCCATAGGAATGCGTAAACGCGCAGTAAATGCACCTATTTGAATATTGTCTTTTACATTGCCTCCCAAATAAATATTGCCGGCTTTATCTACAGTTATATCAGTGCCTGTTTCTTCACCTTCTGGTCCGCCGAGGCTGCGAACCCAAAGGTTTTCTCCATAGGTATCGAAACAGGTATAAAAAATATTCCAGTCGGTACCTGTAAGGGTGCCAGCGTCAAAATCAACTCCTAATAAATATCCGCCGGTCAGAGTAATAAAGCCTTCATCGTTTACGTGCAGTCCACTTGCATAGTAGATGGCACCACTACCTGCTGCTTTGGCGACTTCTTTGGCCCAAAGCACTTCTCCTTGCGGAGTATGCTTGGCAATAAAGTAGCTTCGGTCTGCTGCAGAAACAAGCGTATGGTTGCCTATAGTAATACTGCTCTCAAAGTAGCCCAGGCTGTAAAGGTTTCCGTTATTATCAGATTTTAACTCTCTGATATGATCGTTTCCAGGTCCTCCTGCCTGGAAGGTGCTTTTTAAAGCTTGGGCAGTAGAATACTGTATGCTTACAAAGAAGCACAACAGCACTAGTAAAGCTTTGTTCATAGCTGCTTTAGTAAAGAAGTTTAAAAAATGGGTTTGAAAGAGGCAGATGCAGCCAAGCCTTGGAAGCCTGGGTACCGTAGGCGAAGTACTTTATATGAAGTTAAAAAAATACTGGCAATATTGCAATATAACGCATTGGTTATGTGGTGGTTGCATGTGTGCGGGCTGTTTTTTTCTTGGATTTTTGTGTCTGGAACTCTGCACTCCTGCATAAATGCATAAAAAACGATGCTACTATAATTATGAGGCAAAGCTAAATTTATATCTTTGTGGTCTATGAAAGATAGGATTGAAGAACTTCAGCGTAAGATCAGTGGGTTTCTGATCGAGAACGCAACCCAGCTAGAGCAATTCAGAATAGCATATACAGGCCGTAAAGGCGCAATTGCGGATTTATTTGCCGATCTTAAGAATGTGGCTCCAGAAGACCGTAAATCGGTTGGTGCTTTATTGAATACACTTAAAGATAATGCCCAGGCCCGTTTTGAGGAAGTAAAAGCCAGGTTGGAAGAGCAGGCGGCCGCAGAGGGACAACAGGCGCCTTACGACTTAACCTTGCCGGTTGTGCCCAACCAGCTTGGAGCAAGGCATCCGTTAAGTATAGTACGCGAGCGTATTATCGAAATATTTGAGCGCATTGGCTTTAATGTTTCTGATGGACCCGAGATAGAAGACGACTGGCATAATTTTACCGCCCTTAACTTTCCCCCTAACCATCCGGCACGCGATATGCAGGATACCTTCTTTCTGGAGAAAAACCCGGATGTAGCCTTGCGTACCCATACATCTTCTATACAGGTGAGGGTTATGGAAAGCCAGAAGCCACCTATCCGTACCTTATCGCCAGGCAGGGTATTCAGAAACGAAGCCATTTCGGCACGGGCACATTGTATCTTTCATCAGGTGGAAGGGCTTTATATTAACGAAAACGTAAGCTTTGCCGACTTAAAAAACACTCTTTATCACTTCGCCAAAGAGATGTTCGGTAAAAATACCCAGATTCGTTTCAGGCCTTCTTTTTTTCCTTTTACAGAGCCAAGCGCTGAAATAGATATTTCGTGTCAGATTTGCAGTGGCAGTGGTTGTAATGTGTGCAAGCACTCTGGTTGGGTAGAAATTGGCGGTGCGGGTATGGTAGACCCCAACGTGCTTGAAAACTGTGGTATAGATTCTGAAAAATATACTGGCTTTGCTTTTGGAATGGGTATAGAACGTATTACTATGCTTAAATACCAGATTAAAGATCTTAGGCTGTTTACAGAAAACGACATCCGCTTTCTGCGCCAGTTTACAGCGCAAGGCTAAGGTGTATATTACGTATAGTAAAAGAGGCGTGAGGTAATCCTTATGCCTCTTTTACTATACGTAATATACTAATACTGATGTTTAAACAGTTATATATAAAGTGAGTTATAATAAAGGACACCCACTTTTAAGAAATAATTGGTTGTTGATACGGCTACAGGATATGAGATTAAGTAAAATATTTGTAATAGGTATACTTTTGTGGGGCGCAACTGCCTGTGGCGAAGAGCAGCAGGTAATTATCCCTAGTGTGCCTGTAGATATTCGCTTAAACTTATCATCGCAGGAGGCTGTACCTTTACGTACTGATGGTGGCGCTATTTATTTGAATGGGGGCTTAAGAGGTATTATTGTATACAGAAAGAACCAGGATACTTACCTTGCCTTTGAACGGGCGTGCACCTTTGAGCCAGAAAAGGAATGTGCCAGGGTAGAAATTGATGGCTCTTTATTATTTATGATCGATAAATGTTGTGGTTCCCAATTTGATTATGAGGGTTACCCACGTGGCGGGCCTGCTCCGGCACCATTAAGGAGGTATCAAACCTTCATGGAAGGTCATGCACTAAGAATTTTAAATTAACGAAAGACTCTAAGTAACTTTGTTATAAGTGATTCGTAAAAGTGTAACAATGGATTTACATCCATAATATGGTTAATTATTTAAAAAGTTTAATTTAAATAATTTTATTTGCGATTCATTCCTTCCTTAAGTACCTTCAAATTTACATGTAATTAGGCCATGCTGCATTTTGATGTATACAATGGCATAGTTACTCAAATAGTAAGAATATGAAAATGCAATTAACTGATATTTAGTAATTTATATAGTTAATTGCTGCAAATAAATATGTGGTATAAAATATAATATACTATAACCTTAACAGGTTAGCAACGTAAAATTCACAAAAATGGAACTGGTAACTACCTCCGAAGAAAAGTACTATATTATTAAAGCTAAAGGTGAATTGGATGCAAGTTCTTCCATATTGATGGACCAGGCTATTGAAAAAGCAGTACTGGGCGGTCAAAAGAGCATTTTAATTGACTGTAGCGAATTAACATATATATCATCTGCAGGGTTGGGCGTATTTATGTCTTACCTTAAAGATTTTGAAGCGAATAACACTAATCTTATATTATTCGAAGTGAGCGATAGAGTGAAGAGCGTATTTCAGATCTTAGGACTGGATGAGCTTATTAACATTGTAGGAACAAAAGAGGAGGCAAAATTGCTTACTAATGAATCAACAATTTAAAATAGCATGTAGCATAGACAATCTTCAAAAGATCCGATCTTTTGTAATTAGTTTTTTACAGAGCCAGAAAATAGATGAACAGGAGCTTAACCTGATTGTGGTTGCTGTAGATGAAATATGTGCTAACCTAATTATACACTCCAACCACTGCGACTCTCAGCAGTTTATAGAGCTTTCCATTACCAGTCAGAAAAATGGGGTAATGTTTGAGATACTCGATAAAGGCAAGGCGTTTAATCCTGAGAGCTATAAGGAGCCTTCTGTAAATGAGGTGGTAGAACAGCGCAAAAAAGGAGGGATGGGAATAATGCTCGTGCGTAGAATCATGGATGAAATAGAATACACCCGCGAGAAAAACTACAATGTTTGTAGGATGTATAAAAAGCTAAGCGCGGTATAATAAAAAAGAAATGCAGCCTTGGCTGCATTTCTTTTTTATTTCTTACATACTTATCGTAAAGTTCTGTTTGTATTCTGAACCAAATACATAAACTTTCTTTTGTAAGGCTATATAATTATATAGCCTTTTTCGTTGTATGGAGGCTCGGCTACTCTTTATATGCCTTTTAAATGCTTGTGTATAATATTTATATGCTTGTAAGATATTTTTTCACTAAACTTGCAATCTCTAACTATACCGTTAGTTTAATTAAGTAACATTATATGAACAGGATTTTTGTAGCTACGGCCGCACTTGCGCTTATTGCAGGCGGATGTAAAACCACCAAAGCACCTCAAGCCTCTGATCCCTACATTCAAACCATAGGCAATACCATTGTTCCTGCCTCTGAGTTTAGCTATGTATACCAGAAAAACAATGCAAATGCAGATGATGCTTATAGTGAAGCAAGTGTACGTGAGTACCTGGACTTATATACTAATTTTAAACTTAAGGTAGTAGATGCAGAAAAAGCAGGTTTAGACACAACCCTGGCTTTTTCAAGAGAGCTTAATGTCTACAAAAAACAACTTGCCCAGCCCTATCTTACTGAAAAAAGTGTCACCGAAAGCCTGATCAAAGAAGCTTATCATCGTTTGGGCGAAGAAATAAATGCTTCGCATATACTCATTTCTGTAGCTGAAGATGCAGATCCTAAAGATACCCTGGCAGCTTACCAGCGTATTATTAGCCTGCGCGAAAGAGCAGTAAAAGGCGAAGATTTTGCAACGTTGGCACGCCAAAGCTCGCAAGATCCTTCTGCTGCTGCAAATGGTGGTAACCTGGGTTATTTTACAGCCCTGCAAATGGTGTACCCTTTTGAGCAAGCTGCCTATACAACACCTAAAGGAGAGGTATCACAGCCGGTGCGAACCCGTTTTGGCTATCATATACTTAAGGTGCATGACCGCCGCCCATCACAAGGGCAGGTGCGTACCGCGCATATCATGGTAAGAGCCAATGCGGGCATTGCTGCAGAAGATTCCCTAAATGCTAAAAAGAAAGCAGATGAGATCTACAGCCGACTAAAAAAAGGAGAGAACTGGAATTCACTGGTTTCTCAGTTTTCTGACGATGGAAATTCCAAAGCAAAAGGAGGCGAACTTCCTCTTTTTGGTACAGGCAATATGATACCATCTTTTGAGAGTGCTGCTTTTGCCCTTAAAAACCCAGGTGATTATTCTCAGCCTGTGCAAACTCCTTATGGATGGCATATTATAAAGCTTATTGAGCGTATTCCTCTTGAGTCTTTTGAAGAAATGGAAGCCAGCCTTCGTGCCAAGGTTTCTAAAGACAGCCGTTCTGACCTGAACCGCAAGGCTTTACTTGCCAGGTTAAAGAAAGAAAATGGATTTAATGAAAACAAAAACGCTGTTGCAGCTGCGCTTGCCAAAGCAGACTCTACGCTGGCCATAGGCTCGTGGAACTATGATAAAGCCGACAAGCAGAATAAAGAAGTGCTTTTTAGCCTGAAAGACAGTACTTATACTCGTGGCGACTTCTTTGCTTATGTAAAAGGTAGCCAGCGTCCGCGCAAAAATGTATCGGCCTCTTACCTGATGCAGACTGCCTACCAAAAATTTATGGAAGAGAGCCTTCTGAACTATGAAGAAGCTCAACTGGACAAAAAGTATGAAGATTACCGCATGCTTGTAAAAGAGTATCGCGATGGTATACTTCTGTTCCAGTTAATGGATACCAAAGTATGGTCTAAAGCTATTGATGATACTACCGGCCTTAGAGAATATTTTAATAACAATAGAGAGCGTTATACCTGGGGCAAACGTATGGAGGCCACCATATATAATGCTGCTGATAATTCTGTACTTACCGAGGTAAAAGCAAAGCTGAACGATCGTATTTTCCCGGTAGCAGACCCCAAGCTTAAAGATATACTGTTTGATAAGAATGTGGCTACAATAAATGAGGCCCGCCAGCAGGAGCTGGACGCAGTAGCTGCCCGTATGCTTGCTGACGAGAGCCTGTATCTGGATATTATTGGCCATGCAGATGGTGCTGAAAAAACCACTGCTTCCGCTCAGCGTGCACGTACTGTTGCTAGCTACCTGGAAAGCAAAGGCGTAAATAAGAACAGGCTTATCGTAAAAGACTTTGCACAGCGTGCACCTGCTTCCCGTAAATCTGCAGCGGCCGAGAGAGCTAAAAATCAAAGAGCATCTTTTGTATTATATAGCTCATCAAATAAAGCTCTTGAAAAAGTAATGAACACTCGTGGGGCTCTTACACTTCAGGTAACCGAAGGCAAGTTTCAGCAAGGTGAGAATGAGTTTATAGATCGTATAGAGTGGAAGCCTGGCCAGTATACGCTTGAGCAGGATGGAAGGGTAATTTACATTGTAGTTAAAAATGTAATGGAACCCACTCACAAATCTCTTGATGAAGCTCGTGGCTTAGTAATTTCTGACTACCAGAATCACCTGGAGAAAGAATGGATCAAAAGCCTGAAGCAAACCTACCCGGTAGTAATTAACGAAGCCGAAGTAAAGAAGCTAATCCGTAATTAATTGAAAACATATTTTTTATGTTGCTTTACTCTATTGGCCTTACTTTGCAGTTGTGATAACTGGCCTAAAGCAGGAAACAGTAGTATAGCCGGAGATAACCGTACCGCGGTTGCCCGGGTAAAGGATAAGTTTTTATATGCAGACGAAATACAAGGTCTGGCTGTAAAAGGACTTAGCCGTAAAGATAGCATAGAAATTATAGAGCGATTTACAAATGCATGGGTGCGCAGGCAAGTGTTTCTAAGCAAAGCCGGAGAAGCCGATGAAGTTAATGAGGCAGAAATTGAAAGAAAGCTTGTAGATTACAAGCAGACCCTTGTAGCCTATGAGTTCCAGAAAAGGTACATTGCTCACAACCTGGACACACTTATTACAGAAGCCCAGTTAGAGGAGTACTACCAGAAAAATATAGAAAGCTTTATTCTTAAGCATACCGTAATTAGAGGGCGCTATTTGAAAGTGCCTTTGGATGCGCCAGGTATTGACAAGCTCTATAACCTTATGAGCTCTGATAAAGAGGAAGACCTTAATGAGTTAGCCTCGTATGCAAGCCGCTTTGCTCAGGAATATTTTCTGGATACGCAGGAATGGCACGATTTTGATGATATAGTCAAAAAAACTCCTGTTGTTGAAAATATATTTGTTAGCTCTGCAAAATTTGCTGCTGCAAAAGATAGTGAGTTTCAGTATCTGTTCCTGTTAAAAGAAAGCAGAACCAAAGGTGCTAAAGCACCATTAAGCTTTGTGAAAAACCGAATCCGGAACAGCATTTTAAATAATCGAAAAGTAAAAATTATCAATACACTTGAAGATGAAGTGTATAATGAAGCAAAGAAGAACAATGAATTTGACATATATGGCCAATCTTAAACGCACACTGTTTGCAGTTGTATTCCTGTTTGCTGCCTTCAGTGCCAGCGCCCAGTCCCAATCTATTGATAAAGTAATTGCCAAAGTAGATAATTATATTATCCTGAAGTCTGAGTTGGAAATGTCTTACTTCCAGGCTTTATCTAATGGAGAAAAAGATGATGGAGATTTGCGATGCGAAATTCTGGAGAACCTGGTTGTAAATAAAATGATGCTTGCCAAGGCTGAAATAGATTCTATTGTTGTAGACAACAAGATGGTAGAAGAGCAGCTTGACAGGCGTATGCAGTATTTTGTTCAGCAGGTTGGCTCAAGAGAAAAGCTTGAAGAATACTACAAAAAATCTATTGACCAGCTAAAGGGCGATTTGCGCAAACAGGTTAAGGAGCAGATGATTGTAGAAAAGGTGCAGCGTAACATTACAGAAGGTGTAAAAATTACTCCCTCAGAGGTAAAAAAGTTTTTCAATAAAATTCCGAAAGACAGCCTTCCTTATTTTTCTACAGAAGTAGAAGTAGCACAAATTGTACGTTTCCCTCAGGTGAGCCGTGCTCAAAAGCAAGCAGCCCGCGAAAAGCTAAACGATTTACGTGCCCGCATTATTAAAGGTGAAAGCTTTGCGAAACTTGCCGAAATTCACTCAGAAGATCCAGGCTCTGCCAGAGTAGGCGGAGATTTGGGCTGGTGGGGCAGAGGGGCTATGGTGCCTGAGTATGAGGCTGCTGCTTTGAGTTTAAAGCCAGGCGAAATTTCAGCCCCTGTAGAGTCTGCTTTTGGTTTCCACCTGATACAGCTTATTGAAAAGCGTGGTAATGAGTATAATTCACGTCATATTCTGATTAAGCCAGAGTCTTCTGAAGCAGATAATAAAGAAGCGTATGCTTACCTGGATAGTTTAAGGTCAAGAATTGTAAAAGATAGCATTACTTTTGAGAAGGCCGCACGTGAGTACTCCGAAGATCAGTCAACTAAATCTACCGGAGGATTTTTTACAGATCCTAACACCAATTCAAACAGAATTTCCGTAGAGGGTATAGATCCGGTTGTTTTCTTTGTTATTGATACCATGAGTATCGGCCAGATATCGAAGCCCATGCCTTACCGTACAGAAGATGGTAAAGAAGGGCTACGCATATTATACTACAAACATAGGGTGGCGCCCCACCAGGCTAATCTAAGAGACGATTATCAGAAGATTTACACATACGCTTTAACTGATAAGAAGAACAGAATTATCAGTGAGTGGTTTGATAAAACCAAAAACGAGGTGTTTATCAACATTGATCCGGCATATAAAGAATGTGAGGTATTAGAACAAACAAATCTTTAATGGAAAAATTTAAGTCTGATGTAGAAGCTGCTGATGCCCTGAAATCAGCATATAATAGGCTGAACAAGGAAATTGGTAAAGTAGTAATAGGGCAGGAAGAAGTGGTTAAACTGGTACTTACTGCTATATTTTGCCAGGGACATTGTTTGCTTGTAGGTGTACCAGGCTTGGCCAAAACCCTGCTTATTCAAACAGTGGCTTCTGTGCTTGACCTGCAGTTTAACCGCATACAGTTTACACCAGACCTTATGCCTTCTGATATTTTAGGCTCAGAAACACTGGATACAAACCGGACATTTAAATTCATAAAGGGACCAGTGTTTTCTAATATTGTTCTGGCCGATGAAATAAACCGTACACCTCCTAAAACCCAGGCAGCTTTGCTTGAGTCAATGCAGGAGTATTCGGTAACCATTTCGGGGCAGAAATATAACCTGGATAGACCTTTCTTTGTACTGGCTACACAGAACCCCATTGAGCAAGAAGGAACTTACCCGCTGCCAGAAGCACAGCTGGATCGCTTTATGTTCAATATCATGCTTGATTATCCTTCTTACCAGGCAGAAGTAGATGTTGTAAAAAATACTACCACCTCAGAGCGCAGAAAGGTAGAGAAGATTTTAACTGCTGATGAGATAGTATATTTTCAGGAGCTGGTACGTAAAGTTCCGGTAGCCGATAATGTTGTGGAATATGCAGTGAGTCTGGTGCATAAAACCCGCCCGCGTACCAAGGGCGCCAGCCCCCTGGCTGACCAGTACCTGGAATGGGGAGCAGGGCCGCGTGCTTCTCAGTACCTAGTATTAGGTGCAAAATGCAACGCTTTGCTTAACGGTAAATATTCTCCGGATATTGAAGATGTAAAAGCAGTAGCTGTGCCTATTTTAAGGCATCGGATAGTACGAAACTTCAAGGCTGAGGCCGAAGAAATTTCTATAGATGATATTATCAGAAGATTGTTTTAACAAAATGTGAAAACACTAAAAAAGCCCGGTTCCTTAGGTCCGGGCTTTTTTAGTGTAGGGAAGTTACTTAGCGTGTGCTGTAGTTTGGCGCCTCACGGGTAATGGTTACGCCATGAGGATGGCTTTCTCTTACACCTGCAGAGCTTATTTTTACAAACTGTGCTTTTTGTAGCGCTGTAATGTCTTTGGCTCCACAATAGCCCATGCCTGCTTTAAGGCCTCCTATCATCTGGTAGAGTACCTCTGATACTTTACCTTTATAGGGTACGCGACCTACGATGCCTTCTGGTACAAGCTTTTTAACGTCTTCTTCTGCATCCTGAAAGTAACGGTCTTTTGAACCATCTTCCATGGCCTCAAGCGAGCCCATGCCTCGATAGGTTTTAAACTTACGGCCTTCGTAAATAATTACTTCGCCAGGGGCTTCCTCAGTGCCCGCCAGCAGCGAGCCAATCATCACTGAGTCTGCACCACCAGCAATAGCCTTAGCCAGGTCACCGGAAAAACGTACGCCACCATCGGCAATTACTGGCACATTCATGCCCTCTAGTGCTTTAGCAGCTTCTATTACAGCAGAGAGTTGGGGCACACCTACACCGGCAATAATACGGGTGGTACAAATACTGCCAGGGCCTACTCCAACTTTTACAGCATCTGCGCCGGCTTCGGCCAGTGCACGGGCACCTTCGCCAGTTGCTACATTGCCTACTATAACTTCCAATTCAGGAAAATTCTCTTTAACCCTTTTCAGGGCATCGATAACCCCTTTGGAATGTCCGTGTGCAGTATCAATACTGATAACGTCTACACCAGCCTTTTTAAGGGCTGCTATGCGGTCCAGAAGGTCTGGAGTAATACCAACAGCAGCTCCAACTCTAAGGCGGCCATAAGAGTCTTTACACGCGTTTGGGCGGTGCTTTTTCTTTAAAATATCTTTGTATGTAATAAGGCCGATCAGTTTGTAGTCTTTATCTACAATAGGAAGCTTTTCAATTTTGTAATTCTGCAGGATTTCTTCAGCCTGGGCCAGGTCAACTCCTTCCACCGCAGTTATCAGGTTTTGGGTAGTCATAACCTTGGCAATAGGCTTGTTTACATCCTTTTCAAAGCGTAGGTCTCTATTAGTTAAAATTCCGGTTAGCTTACCTGTTCCATCTACAATCGGAATACCGCCAATATTAAAGTCTCTCATCAGGTTATTGGCATCGCCAATGGTTGCATCCTGCATAAGCGTAATCGGATCCAGGATCATTCCGCTTTCTGAGCGCTTTACTTTGCGTACCTGCTCTGCCTGCGCATGAATGGGCATGTTTTTATGTATAAAGCCAATGCCTCCTTCCTGTGCCATTGCAATAGCCAGTTCATATTCCGTTACAGTATCCATAGCTGAGGATATAAGCGGAATATTGATCGAGATGTTCTTGGTTAGCCTTGTTGTGGTCTGCGTATCTCGGGGTAAAATTTCAGAGTAGGCAGGTACCAGAAGCACATCATCATAGGTGAGTGCGTCAAAAATGAACTTTGAGGATTGTAGACTCATGGCAAATAATTTAGGATGCTTATTTGCCGCACAAAATTATGAACTTTTTATCATTAAAAAAAATTGATTTCTAAAATATTACACCAGAACCAAAAGCTAAGGGTAAATTTGTAATTTTGGCAGTCAAACACCTATTTACATGCAGTTAACCAAAGAAAGAATTTTAGTAATCGGAGCCTGCGGCCAGCTAGGCTCAGAGCTTACCATGCATTTAAGAGATCTCTACGGCAACGATGCAGTAGTAGCCTCAGATTTAAACAAACCTCAGGGAGAATTAGGCGAAAGTGGCCCTTTTGAAAAATTGGATGTACTGGACCCTTCACGCCTTGGTGAGCTGTTGGACAAGTATAAAATTAACCAGGTATACCACTTGGCTGCTTTACTTTCAGCAACTGGCGAAAAGAACCCTAAGTTTGCCTGGAGACTTAACATGGATGGATTGTTTAATGTACTGGATGCAGCTGTTGAAAAGAAACTGCATAAGGTATACTGGCCTAGTTCAATTGCTGTATTTGGACCCAATACCCCTACTAAAGATACGCCCCAATATACCGTTATGGATCCAACTACGGTGTATGGCATAAGCAAACAAGCTGGCGAGCGTTGGTGCGAATACTACTTTTTAAAACATGGGGTAGATGTACGCAGCCTTCGTTATCCGGGCCTGATAGGCTATAAAACACTGCCTGGTGGTGGTACTACCGATTATGCCGTAGATATATATTATAAGGCCCTGGATGGTGAAACGTTTGAGTGTTTTCTTTCAGAAAATACGTACCTGCCCATGATGTACATGCCTGACGCCCTTAAAGCTACCCTGGATTTAATGAATGCTGAAGCGTCCCGTGTAAAAAACAGATCAAGCTATAACGTGGGTGCTGTAAATTTTTCTCCTGCTGAAATTGCAGCTTCTATCCAGAAGTTTATACCTGAGTTTAAAATTAAATATGCTCCGGACTTCAGGCAGAAAATTGCAGACTCGTGGCCAGATAGCATAGATGACTCTGCTGCCCGCAATGATTGGGGATGGCAGCCTGATTATGACCTGGACAAAATGACCCAGGATATGTTGCATAACCTGCGTGAAATAAGAGAAAAGGTAAATATATAAAAGTAAAAGGCGAGCTGGTTAATTCCGGCTCGCCTTTAATGTATTTCCAGGTAGTTAATTAGAAGAACGTACCCAGTGTTATTGCTACCTGCGTATAATTATTGCGTACATTGGCGCTTGGCTGCCCACCTTCTGAGATAAATGTAAAGGGCTCAAAGAAAGTGCGGCTTCTTGAGTTTACAATACCTAAGTCCACAAAATAGTTAGCTTGTCTTACACCAACTCCTCCGGTTAAGAAAAGTCTGCCATCCAAGGCTCTGTCATTTATGTTTTGGTATGGATTGCCGTAAAAAGCACTACCGAGGCGAGCACGGAAAATGCCCATTCGATATTCACCCCCAAGTCTGAAGTTGAAAGCAGAACCATATAAATTACTAATACTCGTATTGTCAGCAGAAAAGTCTACTTCGCTACTGTTTACACGTGCCTGCGCAAAATTTACATATTCTACATCAGCTGAAATAAATCCATTCTTTCCTGCAAAAACAGATACGCCTGTGTTAATACGAAGGGGAGTTGTTAAGCGGTAGTTGAATGTTCCAAAAATGGGTGTGGGTTGCTCGTTACGAAGTATTACGCTTCTATCACCAAAATAATCGTAGTTGTTATAGTTGGCTGTAAGTGTAGTTGAAAAGTTTTCTGCTATAGCATAGTAAGTAGGTGTTTTTATAGAGCCTCCAAGTCTAACCCAGTCATTGAGGCGATAAATTGCTCCTAATGTAAGGTTAATACCACTTCCTGAAGCGGTATATGTATCCTCCAGGGTAACCCTGCTTAGGGCTGGGTTTGCATCTAGAGAGTTTTCAATAAAGGTTGTATTGGATGTATAACGTATACGTTGTATGCCTAGGCTACCTCCAATATAGAAGCGATCCCCAAAGTTGCCTCCATATGCGATATCAATTTGAGTCTGCCCACCTCTGCGGTCAACAGTGCCATTCTGGCGAAATTCAAAAGGTTTAAAATCTTCTTCAGTATAGTAAAAGAAGCCTTGGTCATCGTGTAAAGTATCAATTAAGTAGGCATCATATGCTTGCTGTAAAAAGCCAGGTAGCCTTCCTGTATTGGGAGCAGCAAAGTCATCATACTGTTGTGCACGCTCCTCATAATAATCTACAATAGAGTTAGGGCCCGAGTTGGTGCCAGCATAAGAAAAACGATTGTTGAAGTTGTTTAACCTGGTAAGGCTTATGCTCCATGCGCCGCCACGCCAGGTGCCAGGTGAAATATCGTCTTTAGGCCTGGCAAATACTGCAGCAACATTATTAAAAAATAGGTTGGTACGCCCATCATTTACCTCGCTCGGAATATAGTTGCCGTTAAGGGCTGCATTGGTATTTGTAGCAGCAAATCCTAAAGTAGGGCTAATGGTAAATTCAGATCTTCTGTAAAAACCTAGTGCAGCCGGATTTACGGCTACACTGCCAATATCTCCTCCAAGGGCTGTTTGTGCTCCTCCAATGCTCATCATACGGGCAGTGCCGCCAAAATTGATCTGAGAGTAACGTAAAGCATCCTGGTAATAGCCAAATGCATTCGGGTCGGCCTGACCCTGAGATACAGCGCTAATGCAAGGAATCAGTGAAAAAGATAAAAACAATAATAAAGCTCTTTGGAACATGATTATGTATTTATGATGAATGAAAGGACAAAAAAATGCCATCGTTTGCAAATTCGCAACGTCTTATCGACAAATACGGATTTTAAACGATGGCAGATATTTTAAAGCGTATAGCTGCAAATGATTACCTAAGGTCTGCCACGGCCTCCGCCTCTGCTAGGTGCAGAGTAAGAACCACCTCCGCTGCTACCACGGCTCGGAGAGCTATACGATGGTGAGCTGTATGAAGGTGAACTTGGAGAGCTATAGCTTCTGCTAGGAGAAGAGCTTCTGCT
>FPIC01009169.1_pt1 | contig 26660 bp, 40 predicted proteins | sample 1504481 | NCBI WGS metagenome assembly FPIC01 (sample SAMEA4475357, study PRJEB15587) | soil metagenome | biome: Soil; feature: Field | place: India | collected 2015-03-11 | depth 0 m
CCGAGCAATCGAGTAAAAAATTTCATCATGGCTCAATTTCCAAAATGGCGACTAAAGACTCAGTGATGCCAGCACCTTTATATTGAATATCCACTGAATCGTTATTGAGCCGATGAAGACCTAAATAGCTAATCATTCGAATATCCACAGCAGCTTTATTGAGTGCCGGTGTAATGGTGAGTCTCAGTGTGTTACTGGTTTGCACTGCATTTGAAATGCTATGTGCAGTCCAATTGCCTGACTTGTCTTGAATGGCGATATGCTTTCGATTCGAGGCATATTCCTGGTACTGGTTCAACTCAACGTCAATCACAGTTGAAATCGCCCCAGTACTTTTGACATAGAAATTGCGCTCAAATGCTGGCAACCAAAATGCGCGATATTGGCCCAGTCTGCGAAATAGAAACTGTCGATACTCAAACAAGGCTTGCTGACCTTTCATCACTGATCGCATCGGTTTGCCGTAGCGGGCATGTAGCCAGTTGCTATGCTGATCAATCGGGCCTAAACCAAAATCCACTACAGTCTGGTGCTGAAGTACGGTTACATTTAACGCATCTCCCTCAAGCAATAAACGCTTGAAGTAAATGTCATGTCCAAGAAACTGCGCAGGTACTGGTGCCTGAAGATACGGTGCATCCATCACCTGAAACTGAAGGCTTGGTTGACCATAAACCGCATTAATGGGTGCCGATACATCACCTAAAATAAAGCCCACTCGAAGTGGGCGTATTGTGAAGCTCTGCAAGGTGATCGGTTCATGGAGTTTTAAACCATTGGCTAGTACCTCTTTGATTTCAACAACGGTTAGACCATCCTTATGCTTAAGCAATGCCAGGGAATCGTTTCGGTAATCATAAATCGAAGTTTCACATTCGATAAAATCACCGTCCACACCACCAATCCGCTGCCACTCTACATCAACAGGAATGGCCCACCGTTTACGTAAACCGCCCCACAACACATTGAAGTTCTGCGCCAAAGCCTGACGAGCCACCACATAATCAATATTCAAAACTTGAGATGCCGTTTCGCGTAAAGCTTTTCGTTTCTCAGTGCCATTATGTGAACTGTTGACGTAAGTTTGAAAACCTAGACTTTCAGACGACCCCACAAGCGTGCACTGGTCCAGTAAAACCAATTCACCAAAAAGTGTAGTTTGAATTTTCATTTACACTCCCATTGCGCGCTTAAACTCTGACGGGTTTGCTTTAATTTGATTAAGGATAATCTGACCACCAGCACTACCGCGCATATAATTACCCACCAGATCATCTTGTTCAATTTGATTAATGATGGTAAGCCCTTGTGGACCAGATGAAGAGCTTTGCTGCGGCTGACTTGCTAAATAGTTAGTCAAATCTTTGTTTTGCTGTGGATTCAAAACACGCTCACCACCATCTAACAACCATGTACCTTCTTTTGGAATGTTATCAATACCATCATGGGCCATACCTGCAATCGTTTGACCTGCGATTAGACCTACTGAAGCATACCCTAGTGCACGAATAGCTGTAGACATGGGAATACCAGCGATAAACCCACCTTCAGCCATTGCTTTAGTTGCAGCAACTTCTGTATTAATCAGTGCTTGAGCAATGGAAATACCCTGATTCACCAAGAACATTGCTTTATAAGCTGCACTAGATTCACCTGCTGTGTTTTTCACCATTTCAGCAACTTGGCTAAAGATCGTACCCGTTCTTGTTAATAAATCCTGCCAAATACCCATTTGAGATTCAAATTGGCTTTGAGCCAAATCTTTAACACTTTGATCATACTGAAGATCAATTGCGTACAACCCATCACGGTATTCTTGATGTGCTTTCAGCAAAGCATCATAACGTTCATCATCTGTCGAGTAAGCACCACTCGTCATAATGTCTCGCTCAACATTCACACGATCGTTCTTCAGAGCTACTTGTGCTTTTGAACGATCACTTTCCAAAGCCCACTGAGAATATTCTTGTGGAGTCATGGTAGATTTCGCAAAAATATCATCAGCACCACCAGAAAGACCTGTGATTGAATCTTCTAAGGTTTGGCGCATTTCAAGTGCATGCCACTGAGTTTTTCTTAACTCAATCGCATGTTGTTCATCTAGTGCTTTCAGCTTTAACTCTTTCAGTTCGTTATTATATTTGCCCGATTCACTAATCATAATGCGCTGTGTTTCAAACGCATATTTTAGCTTTTCCTCTTCAGACCACTTAAAGGTATTAATTTCCTCAGTAATCTGACGAAGATACATCTCCTCTTCATATTCATAGCGAGCTTTAGCTTTAGCAACATAACTTGCCTGCAAAGGGCCAAAGTTGGCAACCTCAATTTCAGTTACTTGACGTTTATAGTCTTCAGCAAACTTAGCAAAATCATCTAGATAATCATACGAAATAGAAGCACGCGCCTGCTCCTGCTGTTTTTTCAGGGCATCAGTTGCAGCATTTGTTGCATTAGCAGCTTGGTTTTGTTTTTTAATCCACTCATCTGAACCTTTAATTACACCAGCTTGGCCACTTTGGTTTTTCGCCATTGCAGCTGTGGCTTCATTCACAGTATTGGTGAATAAAGTTGTAATTGAAGTGCCTATATCATCTATAACTTTAGCATTGTCCGCTGCCGCCATAGAGATACCACTATTTGGAGCTCTTGCTACTGTTGCGCCAGTGATTAAGGTTTTTGCGAGCCTAAGACCAGGTAATTTATCTGCCCAAGTGCCACCCTCAGCAGCTAAATCCACATTTTTTTTAGCATTAAGTGCATCGAAAGAAAGACCTGCAATTGCATTGGAGAGCATCTTAATAACTGCATAAATGCCCATGCCTGTAGCAGCCACACCTTTAAATACACCACCTAAATCTTCCCCTGCCTCTTCCATCAAGTTCGTTTCCTTGGTTGCATCCGTCATGGCATCGCCAATTGAAACAAGTGAGGGCATCAACCCTTGGATGAATTGATTTTTAGCCCCTTGTACCTGCATATCTAAAAGCTTCAACTGAACCTTAAACTCTGCCGCTTTTTGGATCGCAGAATCATCCATGATTAAGCCATAACGTTCTGCGGCATCTGCCCAGAACTTAAACCCTTCCCCACCATTTTTAAGTAATGGAATCAGGTTAGTGGTATCTGAAGCCATGGATTCCAGATAGAAAGACATTTGCTGTTGGGAAACACCTGCCTCCTCAAGCTTGTCGACATAAAGCTGCAATGCTTGTGGGCCTGATAAGTTCTGCATCTCAAGTGCAAGTTTTCGCGCACCCTCAGCACTACCTTCCGTTTGAACAGCAATTTGTTCAAAAAAGTCGACAGCACCACCCGAACCAATAGTAATGAACTCACCAAGCTTTTCATTAAAGTCTTTTAATTGGTCTGCCAGTTTATCTGGATTAATATCTACCGTTTGAGCAGCAGCAGACATTGCCTGAAATTCTTGCGTTGTCGCATTAGAAATAGCCGCAAATGTTTTTAGCTCCTGCGCTGCATCGGCATAATTTTTTGCCATTGCAAATACTGCGGCTCCAGCTGCTGTCGCACCCGATACTGCTACAGCCCCATATGCAAGAACATCCTTCTTCATACTTGCAAAGCTAGTTTTGACCTGTTTTTCACTTTCTTTAATCGGCCCTACAAAGTTGCCAATTCGGGTGACCAAATCCAGTGTTAATGTTCCAAGCTTGGCACTCATATAAAACCTCTAGGCGTAAAAAAACCCTGCAATTGCAGGGTTCATGAGACTTAAATATTAATTATTTAACGCAATGCTTATTCCATTTTTTTACAAAAACTTTTGCATTCGAGCCATTCTCAATAAAGATAGATTGATCTTTTTCTGTGACTACAAATTTTTTAAAACCTACATAGGCACCAAATGAATTTTTAGCATTGTACTCGCCACAAGCAACTGCACCTTCATCCGTTTTCTCATGGATTTGCTCACTTCTAAACTGAACAGAATCTGGATCTTTTGCATTTTGCTTAATTTGTTGCTGTGCAAAAAATAACAGTACACCCGCCTTATTTTCATCTTTCTTCGAAGATTCACTAGTATTTGTATTTGAAGTACTTGTTTCACTACCACCATACATAGTGATTAAAACCGTAAAAATAATAAGACCCAAAACAATCCATGTGATTATGGACGTAGGTTTAGGCTGCTTAGCACCACACATGGGACAACTTTCTGCTTTATCACTCACTGGCCCGCCACATTCTTTACATGGGTTAATCGCCATTTTTCCCCCCTAATTTTTTTTAAAGTTAGAGGAATACTAAGTTAATGTCGAAAAAAAAGCCACCTTACATAGGTGGCTCAAATTATGCATCGACTAAACACCCCGCCAATTCAGTTTCCCTAATATCGGCATCAGCTCAACATCTAGCTCTAAAGAACTCTCTAACTTTTCTAAAGATTTAGAAAATAGCTCCAGTTCTTGAATAATGGTTTTACAGTCTTTCTTTACAACATCCAAGTGTGCTCTGCGAATCAAGGTGTACTGATCTGCCCGACGCACCACCAAAGTTCCGTCCTTTTGATTTTCTACAAAGTAACGCCCTTCTGTTTTAGGTAGGTACAAATCATTGCCAGTTGGAGCATAGGGCTTAACTTCATTTTTTACTATTACTTTTTGTTCTTGGTTAAAGTAACAATCTTCTAAACGCTCAAACACATCCCAAGCATGGTCTGTATCCAGCATTTTGGCATGACGCGCTGCACCACGTTCTGTCCATAAAATGATCCTTGCTGCATTCTTTGAAACATTCCCGAAATTTTCGGGGATGTTCTTAAACTCCTTTAGCGCCTCGCCTTGAAGTTTAAAAAAGTGTTTCCCTTCTACAAATCGGTCAGCGTTATAACGAAAATTATCTAAAATATTTTTTTGAGAAACACCATAAAACCCTGCAAGCTGCGCAGTAGTAATTACAGGCTTATTTTTAAAACGAATAACTTGATTTTTAGATGCAGAAATCTGTGTACTCATGGCGAATACTCCTGTTGATATAGGAACGTTCACCACCAAAACTGAGTCCAAGCAATTTGGGTGGCGGATTAAGTAGGATTGGACTTACCAGTCAACAGGGTCTGGCGCACCGAAGTGCTCCTACCTAACCCACCATAGCAGGTGCTTTCAGCAGAGTGCAGAAAGCTATAGGCAATAAAAAACCGCGAAAGCGGTCATATTGACCTGTTGACAAAATTGGAGTCCAATCCAAACACTAGATTTTGCTAGTGCCTTTTTAAAGTAGCTTGGATTGCGCGTCTTGTCAATTTCATTCGAGGTTTTCGCTAATATACAACAAAAATCTAAGTTTAGTTAATTTTTTGCGTAAAATTTAAGTTTACTTAATATATGGAATGTAAAAAACCCTGCTGTAGCAGGGTTTTTAAGTAATTCACTTATTTTTTAAAAATAAATGATACAGCTAAAGTACCAATTGTCACACTTGCAATTGTTGCACCAGCCGCTGCCGCTCCATTCAAAGCAACATAACCGCCACCAACAATTCCACACAAACCTATGCCACCTGCAAAAAATTGCCCAAGAACTCGTTCAGCAAAAATGAACTTATTCGTTCTGCTAGTTTGCTTACGTCTTTCCTCAGCTTCGTCAGTGGTCATTTTTACAACCCAATCAACTAGATCAGGTCTAAATGTATGCAATTTTTCGAGCTCATTGGTATATACAATTGGTGAGTCAGACTCTTGGTGATGAACTTGAAGCTCATCACCTTTACCATTGCGTGCGCCAACAGCCACCCGTTTGTTACCGGCCATAGGCCTCCCGTGCTTTATTTTGGATCTCATTACCAACAATATTTACATCATTACGCAAATTATTTTGGTCTTGATGAAAGCCATTGGTAACTCGTTTATATTTACGCTGCTTATGTGGAGCTTCTAATATTACACCCGCTCCATCAAACAAATTTGATAAGTGACGAATAATAGTTTCCATTTTAATCCCCGTTTGAGGTTCTAGTTACAGTACACAATAACCAGATACTTTTGCAGAATGATGGATATGTACATAAAACTACATACAAAAACAAAATTTGCAAAAAAAGACCAGATATTTGGTCTTTGTGAAGTATTAATGAGTACGCATGAACAAAAATTAATCTTTGATCATGTTTGAGAAAATAACACACCGCTATTAAATGTCAATAAAACATCGACCAAAAATAAAACAATAAAACTTTCTAAGCTAACTTAAAATTTAGTTAAGAAACCCACCTAGGCAGATTTCTTTTTAATCGCTTTCAAACGTTCTTCTTCAAAAGTTGTCACTGGCGCATCTTCATGTGGCATATAAGTCAGAGCAGAGACTGATTCAGGATCTTTCACTTTAAACATTGTGTGATGGGCCATTAAATTACCGAAGCCCTGCTCTACCCTTCGCCCTATGAAGAGTGAGCCTCTTTTTTCTCTGTACGCTCTCCAGATTGCAAACTCTCGCGGCGTGATCGTTTTTTTGGCTTTTTCAATGGTTCTTCCACCAATTCCGTTGAGGACGAGTTCGCACCAGAACTCTTCTTCTTCCAGATCCACTCCTTTCCCGAAAAATCATTAACCTCATCGGCTACGCGATACATCACATCCACAATTTCAGATGAAACTTCACCCGTGCTTTGAACCGTTGGGAAAAATGGCTCATCTGTCGAAGTGTAAATGGCTTTAAAAATAATGGCCTTGGTAATTTGATCAATCGTTGCCGTCTTCCGATCTTCCAAATCCCACGCATCAACAGCAGTAATTGTTTCATCATGAGACAAACGCTTTACCAGAATTTCACCTTCAAATTCTGCCCCTTTCGAGTCACGAAATGTAATTGTCTTTTCGGCGAAAGCACCAGTCCCAACAGCAGCTTTTGCAGCATTTAAGGTAAGCTTTGCCATTATGGAGTCACCTTAAACTGATCAATCACTTCTGATTGGCGTTTCATTGGAATGGTGTGATTCACCATGGCATCTACAGCAAAGACTGGGGAACCTTTACGCAAAATAGCTTCAAAGCTAGACCATGTACGAGTTTCAGGAAGTTCAACATCACTGCCTGTTAATGTTGGCTCCGCAATACCATCTGACCAACCTACATATACTTCAACCCGTTCTTTATTAGCTGCAAGCTGCAACACTGTCATATGCGATTGGTTTTTAGGGTCAGTATCGATTTGTACTGAACCTTCGCCAGGAGTAACAAGTCCATAATCAGAAGTCGCAGTATTTGTTTCTTCTAGGCATGTTGTAATAATTTCAGCTGCACTGTCGTCACCCAAAACCAATGCTTTAATACAACTCATCTTTGTTAATGTGGGCACAGTACCATGGACAATCCATACAGCAGTACCATTCCCTAAAACACCTTTTTTTTGTGCTGCCATGAGTAGCTACTCCTCAAATTTTTGGCATTAAAAAACCACCTTTTTGGTGGTATATAAAATAAATTAGTTAATGACTTATACGCCCGACCAGTAACTCATATCCCAGCCACGACCATATAGTTTTGCTTCAAAATCTTCATTATCTGGATGCTTACCTTGATAAAAAAAACCTATTTTTTCTAGAACTTTAACTGCACGCGATCGTATTGCCTCAGCATCTTCGATATCGTTATGCCAAACTACTATCTGAAATGAGTTATTTTCATTCACAGCTCCACAATCCACAGTATGCTCTGGATTAGAACCAATTCCCTGAAAAACAATATATGGAACAGGGGTACCAAAATCTGCTGTATTCGGAAATATTCTCTCCCCTAGTTTTGGTCCCAAAATATCATCTGCCTTAAGCGCCCGTGAAATTTCAACTGTCATAAAGCCAATTCCTTATCAATTTCAGCACTAAAAACTTCTGAAAACTTATTCGTTATAGCATCAATATTATTACTTAATGCAGGTCTTAAAAATGGAGTAGCAGGCTGTCTAGATGTACCAAACTCTAAGAATCTCCAATAAAAAACCTTACCTTCAACTTGATAAGTCTTACCCACTCTACCTGTACGTCGATTTTCACTGCTATTTACATAAGGCATTTTTGCCCCACCTCTAACCCCTACTTTTATTACAATTGAATTGGAGTCACGGCTTTTACCACCGCGAACAACAATTTCTTTATAAATTTTTTCAGATGTTATTGGATCATCTAGGTTTCTAGCGGCACTTCTTGCAACATCTCTTGCAATATTCATCGCCTGACGTGCAGCCTTTCGCGCAATAGATTTTGCTTTTTTAGGATTGGCCAACAGATCAAGCTTAGATTGCACTTGATCTAAACCCTCAAGCTTAAAATTGACAGCCATATCACCCACCTTAAGAGTGCTGAATGCCCTCTGAAAGTAAAAATGTAATGTACTCATTACCGCTGCCCACATCCTCAAGCGCTTGACTATCAATAGCGTAACGCTTGCCTTTGTAGATCACTGACATTTCTGTATTAATGTCTTCGCGATAACGAATTTTTAAACGCGCAATAACTTTGGACTGATTCGCCTGAGCAGCAATCAAATCCTTACCCGATAAATGCGTAACCTTGGCCCACAATTCTTTATAATCTAGCCATATCGCAGGCACTGGATAACCATCCGCATTACGTTCAGGCCCTTTCACTTGGACTATCACACGATGTCGCAATTCACTTGCTAAACCCATAATTTAACCATCCAAATATCCGGATGATGAAGACTCATTGCCTTCATCATTATCTTGAATAAATTCAGCAATCAATTCATTGTTTTGATCAATAATTTTTGCCAAAAGAACATTTTGCTCAGCGTGGCTGCTGATCAATGCTGTCATTTGTTGGCTTTGATTGCTGATTGTCTCCAGCAGTTGAGAAACTAAGCTGCTGCAACAATTTTCGCATTCGTAGCTCTGCCCGCTTGGTTTGTTTTCTAATCCACTCACGTCTTTCCTCACAACTTGAACAGGTCATAACGATTACCACTGCATTTCAATACAATAGCTATTTCCTTGATCATCACTTGTATCAAACCAGCGATAACCTAATTCTGAAGCTTTATTTTTAAAGTTTCTTAAATCTACATTTGAATAAATATGCTTAGGAAAAAGAATGCAGCAGGAATCCTTTTTTTCCTTAATCGCTTCTTTGACCTTAGCCTCTGCAATTTTAAGCATTCGATCCAAATCAAGATTTGCCGTACCAAGCCGTAATGCTTCACTTGCCGTCAACATCAAATCACCTCACATAACCAATGGAACGTAATATTTAGATAATTGATCTTTGACTGCCTGAGGCAAGAAGCCATCATTCGAAACCGTGTCTTTACCTACAACTCGATTTTCATCAAAGTAACCACACATCATCAAAATGGCGCGCCGATGAATCTTATTTTCAGAATCGAATTTATCTAGAATATGATCTCGCACAGCCTGTTCAGCACTGTCTAAAATCTCCTGCAAATCCTGAATAACTACATCATCAACATCATCAACTCCTTCACCATAACGAAGATGACGAATCACATCATTCACTGTTAGGGGCATCATCATCTCCTTTAGACTTTCCCGCACTTGATTCAAACGGATTTTCTTTCGCATCTCGCTTTGAAATAGCTTCAAGTGAATAATTTTGTTGTTGCATATATAGAGCATCACCACCTGTAACTGGTGGCAGATTTAATGCCTTTCGCCCTTCATTAGGTGTGACTAATGCACCTTTTACACCTGCAACGTAATAATTCATAAGAGAAATGCTATCCATGCGAAGCAGTGTCGAAAGATCTAGGAAAACCTCATAACCTTGAGACTTCAGATCAAATGCTTCATCAAAACAATTTTCAATGGCCTCAATTGGGCTTTGTAAGCAACTGTTCAGATAGATCCGCTCCATATCCTCAACTTTTTGGCCTTGAGGGATACTGCCAATACCTACTTTCCATGGCGGAACATTGAATACAGAACAACAAACTTCAGCAGCCCACTTGTGTTGCTCAATCATTTGCGCATCCGCTGCTGGCATGGCCATTGCGATGTATTTAACATCGCCACCAAGGACCGCAGTCTTACCAATATTTTCACCTGAATAGTTACTTTCCCACGCGTCTTTAATCTTTTTGGCATCTTCTTCAAGAATCTTGCCAGGCATGGTCAAAATTCCACTAGGACGACCATTATTATTGAAGAACTTGGCACCATATTTCTGAATGGCCACACCTTGAGCTGAACTCAAACCGCAAGCTACAAGTGGGCTAATTCCAACAAGTGGGTGATATAAACAATTCCAACGGTCATGAATAATTTCAGAAGCAGGCAAAATGATAGATTCTTGCTGATTTGCAAGCTTATCTATTCCTATACGGTAAAAAACATCACCCTCATCACTGACAAGAGGTTTAACATTGTCCGGGTTAAGCACAATCAGCTGCTCTACATCGCCTTTAAAACTCCGAAGCTTTAAAACGTATGTATTACCACGTGTTTCTTTTGAAATAATGTAATACTCAAGAAATTGCTGCATAGTTTGAAAATGATTAGGCTTTTCAAAAAAAGGTAGACTTTTCTCGCTAGCCTTTACCCAAACACCATTCTCTTTTTTACGTAACTCCAAAGGCAACTTGCCAATATCTTTTGAAATAATTGAAATACATGCGAAAACAGCATGAAATGAAAGTTGATCTTCTCGGCTTAGCTCAATATTTCGCTGCCATGCTCCCATGAATGGTTCTAAAATTCGCCATCCGCCACCTCCATTGACAGGTGACAAGGATTTTTTGCGAAATAAATTGCTAAAAAAATCCATTGATTTCACCCCCTATTTAGATGCTTTAGAGCCTTTCTTGACTGGATTCTCAGGAACTAAAAGCAATTCTGGCTCTTGCACCATGTCTCCAAATTCATCAACTACTGGTCGCCCATTTAAAGTTAATAAAACATTAGGCGGTATCTGTTCAAATTCTTTTTCAGCAGCCAGGCGATCCGCTTTAGCTTTTTCAGCTGCCAAACGATCAATTTCTGCTTTCTTAGCCGCAGCTTTTTCATCAAAGATTTCAGCTACACCCAATTGAATGAGTACATTTGCTTCATAGTCTTGCAGGTCATGTACAGTGCCAGCGGCACCCGAACAAAGATCTTTCAAATATTTAACTTTTGGCATTTTCTCTACTCAACAAATAGCCCCTTTAAATAAAGGGGCCTTGAAGTAACCAAACTTAGAACTGGATATAACCAGCAGCTTTACCACGTGGCTTCCAACGAATGAAACGTTCAGCACGAATAGCCATCAAGTTATTTTCATATAAATTGACCCAGCTCGGTGCTGCATCCGTTCCCATATTGATTGTTGCTTCTGTACTGATCGCAAAATCCATCGAGTCATCATCTGCTAATAGAATTTGCCCTGGCAAAACTAATGCAATCTTGTCTACACAAGCAGCAGAGATTTCAACTGGTAATGTCACAAGCTCTTTCGTACCGTTAATGTTCATCCCTTCAAAGTATTTTTTCCCTAAGGCATCTCGTAACATACTCAACTGTGCAGCACGAGTTTCAGACATCACCCATGTTGCCCCTTCAAGGCTTAGTCCAGCATCAGTGATTTGCCCCATAACCAATGCCAAGTCAGCCTCAATTGCTGCACCTGTCACGCCTGAGCTTGGTACTGCGACCACGCCACTCAAAATTGACGCTGGACTGTCATCACTTTCTGCTTTGTCAGGATCAAAAAACTGACTATCAATAAATGTCGCGGTAGATTTCAACAAGTCATCCAATACAAGTCCATCTGCTTTCGGATTTGAAAAACGTACTAACTCATCAGATAAAAGAACAATGCCCGCAACCTTAGACTTGGTGAGAGTTAAATTGCCAAATGTAGGATTGGTCGTCGGCTTCCGTTTTTTCTCACCTACCCAACCAACTGAAGCCGCACCAGTTTGTGATGGAACTTTAATATTGAAAGGGACTTGTCGCATTTTCGGTGCCAACTTATCTACTGCCGTTTTATCTCGCAGCAATTCAATAAATTCCCCTGTATAGTTTTGAAGTTCAACCAATGACGCTCCAAATGTCGCCTCCGTGGTTGAACCAATTAAAGCTTTTTGTGTCACTGCTTTGCACACTGAGTCAGGAACACCCCAACTTTTTAAAACCGTATCAGCTGAAACAGCACCACCTGAAGCTGTAGCAACAGCCATGGATTTAACCATTAATGTAAAGCCATAACCTTTTGGCAGATTACTTTCCGTTTGTACTACAGTCCCGCCTTGAGTCGTTTGAACACCCTGTTCAGTATTTTCACCTGCGACTGGAGTTGAGTTATCTGCCCATCCAGCTTGCGACTTTTGAATACCTTCTAAACGATCAAGATTTTTTTGCATTACCACAAGATCACTTTGAAGGGATTCAATTTCTTTTTCTGTGCCTTCATCTGGCGTTTGACCTTTAGAGATTGAGGCGCCAGACTTCACAACAATTTGGTCTTGGTGTGACTTAATATTTGCTTTTAGTTTTGCAATTTGTTCAGCTAATTTCATACGAGTTTTACTCCACAAGATTTCGTTGTTTCAACCAATTTCACAACCAAGTGCTTATTCACTGACTGTTTATTCATTGGCGGTTCACACGGAACAGATTTCTCTGCAATTGATGATTGTTGTTTTGACTGTTTTTCAACATTGCAAAATGATTTAACGCTAGTGATTGTTGCTTCCTGATTTGCAGGAATGGTTACGGCAGAAAGCTCAAGCCACTCCCATTCAAAGAAATGCATTCCCCAGGAATGCTGAATGTCTGCGACCTTTAGCCCACGCAAACGGATCGATAAGCCACGCACAAGGCCAGTCTTGATACTGTCCCATGCCTCTTGAAGTCGTTCCTTGAGCACAGCTGATTCAACTTGATCGGCTTTAACCATCTGAATACCAACAGCAATCCCTTCATCCTGCACATTGGCTTCGACCACATTCCCTATTGGTTTTTGGTCGTTGTGCTGCCATAAAAAGGGTAATGGCAATGTGAACTTCGCACCTTGTGGCTCAACAATGTCATCGACTCGATCAGTTACGGGAGTTGTGGCAATGCCATAAATCATCCCCTTTTCTTCATCAATAGATTTAATTGTGAGCAAGCTATATGCTTGATTCATGAGTAAATAACTCCTAATTTTTACTTCGTTTCAAGCCTGCTTGAAGTGCTTCCAACTTTTCACAAGCCAAAAAAAATCGCTCATCAATGTGAGCGATCTCTTTATCTGTTTTGCCTGCTGTTGTGCAGGCCCCATAATGGTTTTGCAGGCTCCATTGTCGCCCAATTTCTTGCTTTATATTTTCATTTCGTGTCATACAAAATACACCCCATAGCTTTCTGTTGGCGTTTCAGGATTTTGAGACATAATTGCACACGCATTCATTGACGCCATCAATGGATCAATCTTGCCACGTCCAGATTCTTGTTTAGTAATCATCAAAGCATTTCCCTTCAGTACGCCTTTTGCATTACCCACGCACCAGTTCATCATGCGCTGGCCAGCATGTAACAATTCACCTTCTGCAAGTTTCCACTCTAATGTTTGTGCATATCCTGAAAGCATATAACCTTGTGGCACTGCAACCATTTTCTCAAAATCAACACCTTCAGCAATTAAGCCGTCTTGCATTGAAGGCATACCCAATTTATCCATGCCGATGGCATGTTTTTCTGGAAGTTTCCCACTGTTATTTAAACGTTTAATAATTTTTCCAGCTTGCGAAATTGCTTCGCCCAAATTTTTTACAATAGTTAAATCACCATCATCCTTAAAATCAAGTAATGCTGGGGCAATTTCCTTCCGTCTTTCCAAAACAATTTCATGCGCCCAGGCTTTAGTCCAAAGATACCAGCGACCTCGATCATATTTATCCCTCCCCATGACTGCCATACCAAACAAGTCGTCCAAACCACCACCATCAAGCCCTACAACAATGACATCACTCAAATCAATGATTGTTTCAATAACCAATCTTTCCTTGTAAGCACATGTCATCCAAAAGTCTGCACCTGCCCAACGATCTGCACGCTTATTCAGACCAATTTCAACATTCAAATACTTTGCTAGAAAGATTTGAACTGAATCTGCACCGTTTTCTTTTGCCTGCTCATACTTGTTCAGCAAAAAGCGGATATGCGTAGAACGACCAAGGTTTGGATTAGTCACATAGAAATAATCTGGGTTCAAATAGCTTTCATCATCAATCAAGCTTTGCGGAAACTCATACAGTAGGGGCAAAAAAGATGGATTATTAATTTCACCATCACGTACTTTACGAGCATAGTCTAATTTCTTTTTGAATATCCCAGCTGGCGGTTCATCTGACTGAGTAGATAGCCAAATCAAAAAACCTTCAGGGAAAGATGCCATACCACCCGTTGCTTCCTCAAGCATCGGCTCGGCATTAGCACGTTTACCAAAAATCCAAAGCTCATCAACAAGAATATATGCACCTTTTTTACCACCCACCGAACCAGTATCCGCTGCCACAACAGACAAAGTTGCCTTGGTTTTTCTATGCGTTACAGTGCGAGTATGCTCAGACACGCTAAACAGCGCCTTCAATTTGAGATCTTCGCGAATCATGTCCCGAATTGGTTTAAAAGAATTATCAGCAACCTCTTTCGTTGGTGCCAAAATAATAAATTCAGCCGAATGTCGGTCATTTAAAATAATCGCTGTCAGCATGATGCCTGCTGCAAGTGTAGACTTCGTATTTTTCTTACTGATCAGTAGAAAAAATTCGTTAATTAAGCGCTCATTTTTTTCGTAGTCATAAGCGCCAAAAATCACACCAACAAAATCTAGAACCCACTGCCCTGTAACTTCGCCAACTTTCGGCTTGCCTGCAACATCAACTAACGTAAGTTTTTTAAATACGTTTAGAGCCATTTCGGCTTCATCTGGATATAACGGCTTGCAAGCAATCAGTGATTCTTTTGCTAGAATCTTCTTTTCCCAATCTGGGCAAGCTGTAGTCCAAATTGGGGACATTGAAGACATATCAACTCACTCTTTGTTGGTCTCGCGCTGCTCGCTGATTTCCAGCTGTCGCAAAGTCATCATCATTTTCAGAAACATCATCTGCTGCAGCGTCGCGGCCTTGCTTGATACCCATTTCTCCAACTTTGCCAAACTCATAAGGCAAAGCAGCTTTAGCCGCTTCAATACGAACTTTACGTTCTAATCGGGAGTTCCTATAAACTGATCGCAAATACTCAAGCGAATTTGTTACACTCTCCATCTCTTTGATGTCGGCTTGTATTGCAGCTTCACCAAGAGGCATAGATTCAAATACAAAGCCCGCCCCCTGCCCCCCTGATTTTAAAAGCCCGTCCAGATAAGTTAATACCTCGGGATCTTTTGCTAATTGACTACCTTTTGAACCTGCTGACTTTTCTGAATAGCCCGCTTCAATAGCTGCCTGCTTATTGGACAATTGGCGACCATCTTCACCAGTTTTCAACTTAGCATGTGCGAATTTTTTCATCTGTTCAGTCAAAGCCATTTTTTCACCTTAAAATCTGAATTTTTTGAAAAATTAACCTAAATTTATGATTTTCAATAAATAGTTTATTTACTTTTCCGAAAATCGACGTTTTTTTTACAAATGAGAATAGGGGGCGGTGTCCGCTTAGACCCAAATTTTTAAAATTTGATACCCCCACGGGGTTTGATTTGCACCAATATGATGCAAGTTATTCATTTTATTAAGATGTTCCACGAAAACCTTAAGAGAATGAATATCTTTGTATGTTCCACGAATTAAAAATCCCTGCCGTTGCCGACAGGGATTTCATTCATTCGAGTCACATCAAATCTTCGTGCTTAACGTTTCATCACCCAACGGCTTCATCAAGCAGAAGCTAGGCTTATTGATTGGCAAGATGCGAACCTTGCACAGTGTTAGTCGGTCTTAGTGTTCACCCAAAGCTATTCACGAGTACCGAGACACCACCCTACTAGCTCTCCACTTTCAGATTTATGTATCGCCTACAGATTCAATCAATGGCCGTCTATTCCGAGCTGCCAACATAGAACCACGCTAGCGTGTGCAGGTTCTGTATGTTCAATTAATCCTTGATGCGTTGCAGTCCGATCTGCTTCAATTGCTCATCACTCAGGTCATGGATGTTGCCGATATCAATAGAGCGTAGTTCAACATGCAATGGAATCTGGTCTAGAAATTTAGGAGTAACTTTTAAATCTAAAGACCATAGCTGCTGATCCACACCAGCCTTCAATGTAATTTCTTGAATGCCACGGATACGAGAACCATCCTCAAGAACTACATGTGACCCCATGCATGCAGCGCCATCTGGTATTTCAAATCTTACTATCTGCCCCATTATCGACCCTGCCCTTGTTTACTTTCCTGCAATGTTTTCTTGTCATGGCATGGCTTGCATAGTGACTGTAAGTTGTCCATATCATCCGTACCACCTTGAGCCTTGTTGACAATGTGGTCACACTCTAGATTCATAGTTACTCGTTGGCACTTGCAACAAGTCCAGCCATCACGCACATGAACCGCACGCTTTAATCGCTGCCAAGGTCTACCGCCACGGCCTTGTCCATAATTCTTCTGGGTGGTCAATGTTGGTTGATTACTCTTCAACGTTGGCAATGAACCACCAAGCTTTGCTAATCGTGTCATCACTTCACCGTATATAATTTCGCGTCTTTGGGAATGGGTTCATGCACTGTCAGCGTTTTGCCCTCATTGATTCGCTGAAAGCATGGTTCACACAATGCTTGCCAGTTTTGAATATTCCAAAATTTAACTTGGCTTGTCGGATCTATAAGGTGGGCAACCTGCTCTGCTGGGCTTGTATAACCACGCTTTGCACAATCATGGCAGTAATTATTTACCAATAAATAATCAGCACATGCTTTACGCCATGCTTTGGATTTATCATCCATCAATGACTTAGCTTTTGCCTTTTCTGCTTTGGCCACAGCACGTTCATGTTCTTTCCAGTGCTCATCCCGTTCACGCTTACCCATACAATCACCAACGAACTCGGCCATAAAAAAACCCACAAGACTGTCACCATGGCAATCTTGTGGGCGTAAAAAAACTGCATGAACCTCTGAGAGAACATGCAGTCATTGAATTGAGTCTTACGACTCACTGGAGAACTACAGCGTTTTAATTACAGTTTTCCATTGTGGTAAAAATTAACTTAAATTTGCTTTTGCGTCAATAACTAATTTTACTTAGTTTTATTTACCTGAGTAAAAATTTTATCTTCGCCATTAGACAACTCCATGTTTAGATCTTGAATTACCCGATCTACCCATATTTTCATATGTTTCCGTACAGTAGTATCACTCCAGCCACAAAGTGCGGCTCTAGCTCTTTCAGTTGGTTTATAGCTGGCAGGCACTAAACAAAACTCTGTCACAGCAATCAGCAATATCGATTGATGATAATCATGGCTTACACCTGATTCAGTAAATTTCGACTCATACTTGCCCACCAAGATTTCACTAAAAATTTTTACATTCGATTTTGTGTTTGCACCAAAGTATTTAAGGCGAAGTAGGTTGTCCTCAAACTGAGTTAATTTTGCATAACTCATTGCAAGTACTACATCTTGAGCAGTCAATGAAGGCGAACCTCCGTCAATGCGATCAGCACCATAGTCGATTGATTTTGGATTGAGCAAACGTAGGAATTTTTCCATTGGTCAGCCCTCATGTGAATCATGTGAATGACTTGGGAATGACTTTTTTAAGTCATTCACATGGTAAGCCATTGTTTTTATATTTATTTTATTTAAATGTGAATGATTGAATAATAAAATATTCACACACGCGAAAAGAAAAAAAATAAATACACTTAAAATAGCGCGGAAAGATATAGAGAAATGGATTAAAAAATAATTTCTCACGTATACGCATGAGAAATTATTCACTCGTTCACATTGCTTTAATATAGTTTTATTATTCAAGCAATTACCATGTGAACGAGCGTGTGAATGAGGTTTTTTGTTATTCCCATCATTCACATACAACTGGCCACAAACCATTGTTTTAGCGTGAAAAATATTAGGTTCAAACCACTCGTTTGTCAAGAACATCAGGAACCCCCTTTTCAAAATCATTTGCACATTCACCATACCAATCCATATCGGTTTTGCCATCAGGACGATCACCAATGGAAATAATTAATGATTGCCCTTCCTCTCGCCCGTATCTCCAGCGCTGCTTCTCAAGCAATTTAATCCCATCAATTTTCTTTAAATCCTCTGTAAATTTTCGATATGAATATTTATGTTCAAGGGATGATGAAGCCCATTCCTTGTATGAGTCATAGAGCTGCTTTGCCTTACAACTTATGCATTTATATTTGGTTTCACCTGCCACCCATTCATCAATAAATACTTCAATAGATCGCTTACTGGCATTAAGCAACAGTCGTTTTGCATCGGTTATTGGTGGCTTGTCATGCTTAAAATTATCTAAGTCAACGCAAAGCAAATATGTATAAAATGCATCTAAACCATCGCCTGCAATTTCTGCATATACCTGTTCACTCAATTTTTCATCAAGCTTACTTTCTGGAGCAATCACAAACCACCGACGTGCCTCACCATGTAAGGGGAATGGAATATTTTCATTTGATGCAAAGGCCATATTGAAATAAGCAGGGACTTGTTTTTGCGGACGCTGCTTTTCATTAATCGTGACACTTTTTGCTGTAATTAATGCATTCAAATAAGGCGTAACGTTATATTTAGTAGCATTGGTCGCAATTTCTTCACCAAAAATAAAAGCTGCATTATTCAACCAACCATTGAATTGGGGACTTTCCAATTCCTGAGATGTAATCACTCGGTGATATTTTCCATAAATACCACCCATGACCTTTTCAAATAGTGTGGTCTTTCCTGAACCCTGAATATGACTAGCCATTAAAACAGCACTGTGTGCCTTTTGACCCTCATTCTGCAAAGGATAGGCCAGCCATTGAATCAACCACTGCTCAATATCTAAATCTCCATTACACAAAGACCAAATCATTTTCAAAATCCCAGCGCAACGTGACCGAGTTATGCCATATTCAAGACGTTTTTGATCCTGATCCAAAAGCTCATTGACTGAATACCCCTCAAAGGTATTGATATAATTTGGATCAATATCAATTTTTCGAGTTGGATCAAAGATCAATTTTTCATAATCAATTTCACTTCGTGTTGGACTCTCAATCCATTTCTTGTACTCATGCGGATACATCAGTTGTGCAGCTGACCATGCAACTACTCGATTTAGAGACTTGTCGTATAAAAACGTTTCACCTTTAAGTAGTACACAATTTTTACTCATATTGGGCGCCACAAAACCCGCCTCTTCCACTAGCAACTGCTCTACTTCATCTTTTTCAATCGTTTTTCGGTCTTCGTGTGTATACCAGTGCTTAAATACTGCGCTTAACGTATGTTTTAAAGATGAAATCTTAAATTTATGCTTTGTTTTAAGGTCAAATGCATCATTACTGCATGCAATAACCGCATAACGCTGTAAAGCATCTTGTAATTTATCTGGTTTTTCCCCATCCCCTTGAGATTTCTGCCCACCACTTTCGGAAACTTGATTCATGGCAGGTGCAAAATCTAGTGAGAAATCATCCTTAGGAATAACTTGATCTGTAACTATCTGATTTTCCTCACCTGCCGAAGTCATCCCCAAAACGTGGTCGGCTTGTAAAAGGGGGTTCGGGGAAACGGCAAAAGCAGAACATTGCGTAGAAATACCGCTTTCTATCTGCGCACGCACTTCTGCTAACCCGGACATCACATGCAAGTCATTGAAATCTGATGGGTGAGAATTTGATTGTGGCTGCTCTAAAATCTCTTCTTCACTCATACGTTCACCACTTGACTGAATTCGGGAAGAATCACAATACCGCCTGTTGCAGCCACAGCTTTATTAGCGGCTTTTAAGCCTGCATTTGGTGGAGTTGAATGACTGTCATCATCAGCAAAAAATACAAATTTTCCTGATGGATATAGTGATCTTAATTCCATTGCGACTTTATCCATATTCCCTGAATTAAAAACGATAACAACAACATAGCCAGTTGCTTCATAAATACTTGCACCCGTTGCATACCCCTCTGCAAAACCAATCAACTGATCAGGGGAAACAATTTCACCTATAATATAAAAACATCCACTAACACGTCCCCCTGACAAAAATGGCTTATGGCCATCTGCATGAATTTCTTGCACGTTCCAGATTTTTCCGTCCTTATCAAATAATGGAACTATCAAATTTCCTTTTCCATTAATACGGCAGCCATGGTTCTTTACTTGTTTACGCTCTAAGTATGGGCACTCTCGGTCAGCCGACTTATATGCCCAAATACGGGCAGCACGTTTAGCAGCAGTTTCTTGTGCTTTACGCTCTTCCAATTCAGCAGCTTTAGCCTGGGCTTCTGCTTTTTCTTTCCATTTTTTTCGGTCTGCATCTGTTACTTTTGTTTCAGCAGACAAACCCAATACAGCTCCAACTTCAGTCAAAACTTCTGAGTAATTCATACTTCGTGATTTTTCAATTAGTGCGAAACCATCACCAGCACCACACTGATTGCAGATCCAAGTACCTTTGCCCTGCTTATCATCACAACGAAAACGGTCTTTACCTCCACAAATGGGACATGGCCCATGTATATTTTTCTTCTGTGGGACTGTTATTCCAAAAGCTGGGTAAAGTAAATCTATCCAACGTCCCAATGCAGCGTCGCGAACTTGATCAAACGAAAGTGCCATTATTCATACTCCGCGTCATGTTGCTGCTCAACCATTGCCAGTAACGTTAATGCAACTCGCACCAGATCCATCACATCCTTTTGGATTACAGCCAATTCATCTTCACTGATCACCCTATCACCAATTGCGGTGGCTATAGATTGAGATAAATCGCCTTGTTCACGTGCTAACTTTCCGATTTTCATAACATAATCTGATGTATTTAGTTGTTCAGGTTTAGGTAATTCAAACCATGCTGCATTGCCATGAATGGCGCAAATGCTGTCCATAATTCGACCATCTTGGGTTTCAGATAAAACTGCTTCCAAATGGTAAATATTAGGTTTATGGGTTGGTGTCGTTGGGTTCAAAGAACTACGAAAAGTATTGATATTGAATCCATTTTTTTCAGCAATAACCGCCATGAGTGAATCATCATTTTGACGGTACACTGCTGCTTTCAATGCCATAGTTAATGACAGTACTGTGCGTTCAATACGCTGTGTGCTAGTGAGTTTCATGTTTAAAACATCCCAATTCATTCATTTTTTTAGTTATTTGCATGAGTTACATTTTGCTGAGTTTCAAGTGACTTTAGGCGATCCGCAGCAATATCTCTGATCTGATACTCACGTAACTGTGGAATTTGCTCTTTATTCCATCTTGCAACTGCGGCCGTGGTTATCCCCAGAGAATCTGCAAGCTCAGAAAGATTGCAACCTAATAATTCGATAGCTTCGTCTCTAGTCATTACTTTTCCATAAACTAACTTTAGTTAGTTAATTAAATAGAATTTAACTTAGCTAGTCAAGAACTAATATAAGTTAGTTATTAATGAGATTGAGCAATGGAAGATACATACAGCACAATCGGGTCGAGAATCCGCAAATTGAGAAAAGATAAAAAACTAACTCAAAAGGATGTTGCTAAAATCTTAGGAGTATCTGATGCAGCCATTGTGCATTGGGAAAAAGATGTAAACACCCCAAAACTAGAGCACCTTACTATTCTTGCGCCTACGTTAAACACAACAGTTGATTACATCATGTATGGAAAAACTGAAAGTGAAGAGAACGTTAAAGAATATCGACCTATTACTAGAATGCTACCCGTGTTAACACACGTACAATGTGGCAGTATGACAAATGTCCGCTCTATCTCTCCTCATGAAATTGAACAATGGTTACCAGGGCCTCCAGAGGCTGGAAAGAATGGTTTTTACCTGATTACACAAGGGGTTAGCAACTCACCTTATTTCAATGATGGTGAATTTATTTGTATAGATCCTGATGTTGATTTTAATTCTGTTCAGACTGGTGAAATGATTGTAGTTTGCCAAGATGATGAAGCAACCTTTAAAGCTCTAGTTAGAGATTTCAACAAAATCTACCTAAAAGCCCTAAATGAAAACTTCCAGCCAAACATTATTCCTTTGAAAGAAAATGCTGAGTACAAAGGAAAGTATGTTGGAAAATTCACCCCAAGTAAAAAATTCATATAAAAATCTAATTTTTCATTTTTTATAAAACTCAGATTAATCTGAGTTTTTTTATAACAAAAAAATAAAACTAACTTTTATTAGCTAAAATTATTGACAATAAATCTAACCAAAGTTAGTTTAATAAGACAAATTAACTTAAATTGGTTTTTATTATGAACACTTCAAATTCCCATAGTAAAACTGATCAATTCGATCAAACCATCCTCAATCGTCTTCTTGCTGAAGACTTTGGGCAACCTCAGTTGTCTGATCTTGCTTTCTACAAACTTCGGGCTGCTACACAAATTGGCAATGCAATCTCTGCCATGCGCAATGCAACCAATCAACATGATTTTACTCAAGCGCTCAATCAAGCTGATGCATTTATCACTGCTGCTTTAGATTACGAATTTATTGATCTTTCTGAAAAAGCTGTTTGGCTGGATGAAATGGCTGCCGTCGTTCGTATTCAAACGATTGGAGAGTCTGCATGAATTTAGAACAAACCCCAGAAAGCATTGTGCCTGAACAATCAGTGATTGATTCATGGCCTACAAAGGTTCGCACAACTTCAAATGCATACCAGAAACAAGAGCCTGTTGAAGTTATTTTTGATGCTGAACGTTGGCTCTATGAACGCAAAAATGCTTATCCAATGGTGGACTGTTTACCTGGTTCAGCTGACGGAATGTGGAAAACATTTCGCTACCACCCTGTTTGCAATGGTGTTGTTTTAAAAGATAAAGATGTATTGGTTCTGTACCCGAACGGCAATTACTACGTTAAGCCTGATACTAACCAAGAAGGCTGCGAACATCACCCATCAAAATGCTGCGAATGCATGCTCAAAGAAATTGATGAGGAATATCTCAACTGGATCTCAGATGAGGAAAAGCATTTAAAAGCTGCACTGATTTCAATTAATGAGGTGCCGTGATGATCATGATCCTTATTCAAACACTGCCCTTTGCTTTAGTTTTTTTACTAGTAACAGCTTTCATTGCTGGATTGGTTTGGTGCTTATGCACTGCTGTTAACCACGCCAAATACTTAAAACTTGAAGCCAATCACCTTCAAAAAATTATTGAAGATCAGGAGAACGAGCATGCTCAAATTCACTGATAACCAAAAAATAGAACATGTTTTTAATTTAGAAAATTTGGTGCACGTGCATGTGCGCAAGTCTGACGAAAAAAATGTCACGCTCACTATGCATATGCTTGGGCCACACACCATTCCAGTAACTGTTGAAGCTAAGACAGCTAATTTTGTTTTGAGCGAATTAGGGGAACATTATGCAATCGAACATTGATCATAGTGCAATTATCAATAAGGGCAAATCTATTGCCCTTGCCATCCAAGTCGACGACTGGCTGAAGGCGCAGGGCAAATTAGAGCCGATACAAATTCCTTTTGGCCAAACTCGAATGAGTATGAAACCAAAGGACACCGAATATAAAACTGGCCAGCAATCTATGCGCGAATCTATGGCTGATTCTGTTAGTAAAAAAAGACCAGTTTTAAGTTCAACTGACCGCCCTTTAACGAAAGAACAAGAACGTCATAAGTTCAATTTTGAAGCTAAAACGAAAGCCCTGGCTAATGGTGAAAGTACCTTTGAAGGCAAATGTGACCTGCATGGACTTACTGAGTTCAAAGCCTATCAATCTGGCAAGCATCACTGTGTTAAATGCCGTCAACGTACTAGCCAATTAAGAAAGGAACTTTCAGCATGAAAAATAAAATGATGATTGATTTTGAAACATTAGACGTTGCTAACTGCCCTGTAATTTTAAGTATGGGCATTGTGATATTTGATGATAAGCAAATTATTGATATGTACAGTGAAAAAATTAGCCAGGAATCGTGTCTTGCAATTGGATGCACTATTTCCCAAGAAACTCAAGACTGGTGGTCACGACAATCGGTTGAAGCGCGTTGGGATGCATTTGGTGGAACGGCAGATATTGAAATCGCTATGGAACAATTGACAGCGATGTACACCCAATATGAGTGCGTCGAGATTTGGAGCCGTGGATCTCTTGCTGATATTCGTTGGACAAATAATATTTTGGACAAATTAGGCATGGATAGACCTTGGAAGCATTGGGAAGAAATGTGTCTTCGCACTCTGGTTAAATCTGTACCTAAGTTCGATTTGAAGTTCAAAGGGGAAAAGCACAAAGCTCTGGATGATGCCATCCATCAAGTTGAAGAGTACTTCTACATCAAAAACATGCAAGCGACACAACAGCAGCTGCTCATTGAACAAGGTCAAGCATTCAATGTCCTATCTCAAAAGTGTGCAGATTTAGAATTTAAGCTGCTTCAAAAGGAGGCTGTTTAATGTCTATTAAAGAAATTCGTGAAGCTGCTCTTAAAGCTGATAACAAGACCCAAAAAGCATTGGATCACAAGTCTAAATTTACAGATGAACAGCTACTTTTGCTTAATGAACGTGTTGAATTTGCTATTAAGAATATTTGTCGTCTTGTGAAAAGCAAACCCTCAGAAACACACTCATGGCAATACTATATTGGAAATGCAACGTGGGCTAATGAAAAGCTAGAAAGCTATATTCTTTTATGCAATGTAAGTCTTTTAGAAATGGGCTATTCAGAAGAGCTGGTGGCTGTATTGTCATCCTTTTCAGAGCACGGCAATCCTAACGCATATTGTGCTCCAGAAGACTTAACTCGCCACTCTGTAGTTTTTAAAGAGGTTTGAAATGACCCACCTTGAAATGCTCCAAAGCCCAAATTTTAAACTTTCCCTTGAACGTAAAATCGTGGCTCATATCACTGAGGAATATTTAAAAGCAGGTATGAGTCCACCGCTACCAAAATATGTAAATAACATGGCTACTTATGCTGAAGCGAATGTTTCGAAATTAGCAAACCGTGTCCGTACTGGAGCTGTGCTTTTTGCACAGTTGCTCGATGAACAAAAGGAGGCCTCTAAATGACAAATGAAATTTTAGATGCCCTACTCGAATTAGGCTTAACAGCTATTGATTGGGTGGATGCATGCCAATTTTCCAAGCTTACTGGCATTGAAGAACAGAAGCTAAACCATAGACGTAAGAAATGGCCAGAAGACAAAGTTTGGTCAAAACAAGACGGCAATATTTATTTTTCAATTCGAGGCTACAACCAATGGTTGACAGATCAAGCGGAACATCGCTACCACAAGGCATCAGGCTCAGAGATGGCGCAATTGAAATCAACTTCACCCACAACAAGCAGCGCCAATACATCACGCTCCCGCACCCCGCGAATGCGGAAGGTATTAACGCAGCCCATAAAATTAGAAGTGAGTTAAAGAACAAGGCGAAATGGGGAATTTTAACTGATCATGATATTGCCCAGGCTAAAGGTGAAATCATTGATGAAAAGCATACTATTGTTGGTAATGGTGTGCTCTTTCAAGAGGCTGCACAAAAGTATTTAAAACAATGTGAAAGCAATATGGACACCAAGAAAGGTTATAAAAATATCTTGGAAAAACATTGGATGCCACACTTGGCTTTAGTTCCTATTCATCAAATTACATCTGATGATATTAAGGAAATTATTATTGAAGCTGACTTTCAAACTGCAAAGACATTGAATAACTGTTTAATTCCATTACGTGGGGTATTCTCAACTGCGCTGGAGAACAAATATATTTCCGAAAACCCTGTGCAGTTTATTAAAAACAAAAAGGTTCAAGTTGATATACCAGATCCATTCAGTCGTGCGGAAATGACCGCACTATTATCCTGGTTAAACACGAATCTTGAGGACAAAGACCACTTTTATTATTGGTACTATGAAATGGCATTTTGGAGTGGGTGTCGTCCATCAGAATTGATTGCACTTCGCTGGGCTGACATTGATTGGTTTAATGGAACTATACGAATCAATAAAAGTCGTGTACGTGGGCATGAAAAAAATGTGACAAAAACACATGTAGCACGTGAGGTCTATTTAAATGAAAGATCGACCCAAGCTTTAAAGGCGATTAAAGATTTAAAACTCAGTAGCGATTACGTCATGATTTGCCCAGAGACTAATGCTCCATTTTTCAATGAGAAACCACCACGTTTGAGAATGGTAGAAGCTATGAAGTCCTGCATGATCCGCCACCGCCCTGCATATAATGCACGACACACTTATGCAACCATGCTTTTAATGGATGGCGTTAATCCAGTCTTTGTCGCTGATCAACTTGGCCATAGTCTCCAAATGCTGATTAAGCGATACGCAAAATGGATACATGGAGATAAGAACAGGATAGAAATGGCAAAACTAAACACTACAAATGGCACTTAAGGTGCCTTTTTTAATGTCTATGAAAATGTGGCGGCTTTTGTGGTGAAGTGTGGCAAAAATGTGGCAATAAAAAAGCCACTTTTACAAGTGGCTGATTTATATAAAGAATTTTGGTGGAGGTGGCGGGAGTTG
>FPIC01014394.1_pt1 | contig 26610 bp, 26 predicted proteins | sample 1504481 | NCBI WGS metagenome assembly FPIC01 (sample SAMEA4475357, study PRJEB15587) | soil metagenome | biome: Soil; feature: Field | place: India | collected 2015-03-11 | depth 0 m
ATATGGCAGGGTTGGTCAATTGGTGAAGTAGATGGATACCGACGGTCGCAACGTGATATGGAGCGAGCCATACGAAATAAGGTATCTGAGATTTTTGAGCGCTACCCAGGCAGAGCGGCCGGTGGCCAGATGGAACAGAGAGATGCAACCACAAGGGGGCAATAAACAAGAAATTTTCATTAACAAAAAAGCCCAGGCTGCTGTAAGCCTGGGCTTTTTTGTTAACTCAACTTTATGTGTTTCTGATATATCGCCCTGGTTTTTTCTACCATCCGCATTACAGCCGGAGTATCGTTATAAAAATATACATCATCCAGGTTGATCCAGGAAAGACCTTTCGATTCGTGTTCTAGTTGCCAGCGTAAATCCATTTCTGCTTCTATCAAAAAGCCCAGTTCATAGTGGGTATGCTCAGGTTCCTGGCGGGCATGTACTTTGTATACATCTATATTAAATAGGGCGGGGCTAAGCAATTTCATTTCTGTTATGTCTGTAACTTCTTGCGCATAGGTAACAACAAATGGAGCAATGTCTGTACCTGAAGCCAGGTGTGTACGCAGTGGAAGCCAGGTGCCCAGGGTGCCTTGGTTGCAAAGAAGAGTGTACTGCCTGGACGTATCAATTATCCATGCTGCTCCAGTAAGTTGCCCATGAGGTTCTACCTTCTGCTGGCATAGGGTATTTATGAAACTATCCACATATATAGATTTTTCTTCTTCAGAAATAGGCCTGTATGCCATGATCAGATCTTGTACTGTGCTGCTATACATGGTTCTGATGGTTAAAGTTGGAGATTGTGTACTGTAATCGTTTTTTCTATGCCTGTTAAGATGATGTGCAAACTTGGTAAAGGGTTGCATGGTGCTTGCTTTTTTAACAGACGATTAAGTTTAAAAAATATTACACTACCTGCACAACCTGGATAATTAGGGTTATTGTATAACCTTTGTGCCTTAAAATCAGTACCTTAATATAATGGATTTTTTACAATGAATACAGCTATGAAGAAAATAATTATACCCGCACTGTTTATGGTAATGAGCCTTTTCGGTGTACAAACATATGCACAAACTACTAACCAGCAACAGCAGGCGCCACGCCAGGCCAATGAAAGTGCAGGCGACAGGCCAATAGAGGAAATTCCTCCTGTTTCAGAAAAAGACGATGTAGATGCTGGCCTAGATGCTACCCGCTCTATAATGGAGCTTTCCTCAGAAGATCATGAATTGAGCTTCTTAATAGATGCTTTAGAGTTTACCGGCTTACATGGGGCTATGCATGCGGCAGGGCCATATACTATTTTTGCTCCTGTAGATGCAGCCTTTAATAAAATACCGCATGATGAGCTTGAATCGCTGATGACAGAGGAAAACAAAGAACGCTTAATGACCCTGCTTGGATATCATATTGTGCGTGGAAATATTAATACAAATGATCTGGAAGACGGCCAACGCCTTACCTCTATTACAGGCAGAGAACTGATCGTCAGAAAAACACTAACTGATATTACCATTGATGGCGCCCGGATTATGACGCCAAACATTAAAGCTACTAATGGTAAAATGCATAAGGTAGATAGCGTAATTTTGCCTCCTCACAGGGTAAGATAAGTAAGGTGTTACATGTACAATAAAAAATCCCCGGCTTTAATAAAGCCGGGGATTTTTTATTGTACAATCAGCAGTTTACGCCTGCGGCTCGCTACTGGCTATTTCCTGGCGCAGCTTGATCAAGGCTTTTTCTCGTTTACGCATTACAACGCCAGACACGTGAATACTTATTTCATACAGCACCACCAGGGGGGCAGATACTAAAATCTGGCTGATTACATCTGGAGGAGTAATAATTGCACTTACAACCAATATCACAATAAAGGCATGTCTGCGGAAGGTACGCATAAGCTGTGGTGTAACCAGGCCGGCTTTAGAAGCTACATAGGCTACCATAGGCAACTGGAACATAAGGCCGCAGGCAAGCACCAGCATGGTAATAGTAGAAATATATGAGTTGAGGTCAAACTCATTTTGTATACTGCTATCTACTTGATAATTAGATAAAAAGTTAATGGATAAAGGAGCCACCAGGTAATATCCGAACAATACACCCGACATAAAAAGCAGAGATACAAAAAACACAGCTCCACTGGTTACTTGTTTTTCAGAGCTATGTAGGCCGGGCTTTATAAAACGCCAGATTTCCCAGAAGGCATAAGGAAAAGCTGCAATAAGGCCAAGTACCAGCGATACCGAAATATGAGTTGTGAACTGCCCTGTCATGGTACGGTTCTGGATTATAAAAGGGAGTTGCTCAATACAAAGCGCATCAGAGTTTAAAAGTCCGCCCAGCTTGCAAAACATCTGGTATGTCCAGAAATCTGTGCGTGAAGGCCCCAGTATAAGATGGTGAAATACAAAGCCTTTTGAAAAAAATGCAACTATCGCAAAAATAAAAATAGAACCTACGGCCCTGATCAGGTGCCACCTTAGTTCTTCAAGATGATCCAGGAAGGACATTTCCTTCTCTTCTGTGTGATCTAATTGCTTTAACAATGTAGTAAATGCTTAAAGTGTAAGCCGTTCTTTTAATAAAAGCACAGGCCGAGTGTATAACCCAGCCTGTGCTATAATGTTATGAATAGAGTGGGAAGTTCCCCATCCATCCGTTTACTTCTTTTTTAACCTGTGCTATTTTGCTCTCATTTTCATGGTTCATCAGCACTGTATCAATATACTCAACAATTTGAAGCATATCGTTCTCCTTCATACCACGGGTAGTAACTGCTGCAGTACCTACACGCATACCAGAGGTAACGAATGGCGACTTATCATCAAAAGGCACCATGTTTTTGTTGATAGTAATATCTGCCTTCACAAGCGTGTTCTCAGCTATTTTACCAGTAAGGCCTTTGCTGCGCAGGTCAATAAGCATTAGGTGGTTATCGGTGCCACCAGAAATAATCTTGTAGCCTTTATCCACAAACGCCTGGGCCATTACACCGGCGTTTTTCTTTACCTGCTGTACATAATCCAGGTACTCATCAGAAAGTGCTTCAAAGAATGCAACTGCTTTAGCCGCAATAATATGCTCAAGGGGGCCACCTTGCGTACCTGGAAATACACCAGAGTCCAGCAGGGCAGACATTGGCCTGATTTCTCCTTTGGGTGTTTTTAAGCCCATTGGGTTATCAAAATCCTGTCCCATCATAATCAAGCCACCTCTTGGGCCACGCAGGGTTTTGTGGGTAGTAGTGGTTACGATATGGCAATGTTTTAAGGGGTCATTTAGCAAACCACGTGCAATAAGCCCTGCCGGGTGAGAAATATCTGCAAGGAGCAGAGCACCCACCTCATCAGCAATAGCACGCAAACGGGTATAATCCCAATCGCGTGAGTAAGCAGAAGCACCGCAGATAATAAGCTTTGGTTTTTCCTGCTTGGCAGTTTGCTCTACCTTATCCCAGTTAATAAGGCCTGTTTCTGCCTCAACACCATAAAATGAAGGCTGGTACAGTTTGCCCGAAAAATTAACAGTAGAGCCGTGTGTAAGGTGCCCGCCATGCGATAGGTCAAAGCCTAAAATTTTATCGCCAGGGTTAAGCAGGGCAAGCATTACAGCAGCATTAGCTTGTGCGCCTGAGTGTGGCTGCACGTTTGCCCACGTGGCTCCGAATAATTGCTTTACACGGTCAATAGCCAGTTGCTCAATTTCATCAACAACTTCGCAGCCGCCATAATAGCGCTTTCCGGGTAAGCCTTCGGCATATTTGTTCGTCAGCACACTGCCTGCTGCCTGCATTACCTGCTTAGAGGTAAAGTTTTCAGAAGCAATCAGTTCAATGCCATACTGCTGGCGGTGATTTTCTTTCTCGATCAGGTCGAATATCTGGGTATCTCTGGTTAGGGCAGTGAGTGTGTCTGACATGATGTAAGTGCTTAATATTTACAAATTTATAGTATAACGGGGAGTTTATAAAACTTATTTCTACGGATTGATCAGGACTTATATTTCCAGGTGTCGATCTGCTCTCTGGAGAGGCTGCAGTTAATCCATTCCTCATCAAAAGAAACGAACATTTTCTTATAAAAAGCAATGGCAGGCTCATTCCAGTTAAGTACCTGGAAAGAAATGCCGTTGCTGTTGGAGTCTGCAGCTTGCTTTACCACAGCATTAAACAACAGGGTGCCTATACCCTTTTTGCGATACTCTTCGGTTACAATGATATCTTCCAGGTAAAGCCTTTTGCCTTTCCAGGTAGAGTAGCGATAATAATAAATAGCAGTGGCAATAATATGCCCGTTTAGCTCTGCTACAAAAAAACCAAAAAGAGGTTGCTCGCCAAAAGCATCTTCCAACATCTGCTCTGGTGTATTTTCTACCTCGTAAGGAGCTTTTTCATAAAGAGCCAGTTCCTTAACCAAGGCAAAAACTGCAGGTATATCTTCGCGAGTACCCGTACGGATCGTTACTTCTTGCATAATGTACGTAATTTTAGACCTTAAGAGATTGTATCAAAACCAGTGTATGGCCTTAATACTTCCGGAATACGGATTCCACCTTCAAATTGATTGTTTTCTAAAATAGCAGCAACAATACGGGGTAAAGCCAGTGCACTACCGTTTAGTGTATGTAGTAAGAAGGTCTTTTTGTCCTCACTTTTACAACGCAGCATCAGGCGGTTGGCCTGGAAGGTTTCAAAGTTACTTACAGAGCTTACTTCCAGCCAGCGTTGTTGCGCAGCAGAATATACTTCCATATCATAAGTGAGAGAGGCTGTAAAGCTCATGTCTCCTCCGCAAAGCCTCAATACACGGTAAGGCAGGCCAAGCTGCTGTAGTAATCCCTGCACGTGCTTGCTCATATCTTCTAAAGCCTCATATGAATTGTCCGGATGCTGTATCTGTACGATCTCTACCTTATCGAACTGGTGCAGGCGGTTAAGGCCGCGTACATGGGCACCCCATGAACCTGCCTCCCTTCTGAAACAAGGGGTATAGCCGGCATTTTTTACAGGCAGGTCGCTTTCTTTCAGGATCACATCGCGGTACAGGTTAGTGATAGGTACCTCTGCAGTAGGGATCAAAAAGAAATCTTCGCCAGGTATGTGGTACATTTGCCCGTCTTTATCGGGTAGCTGGCCTGTGCCATAGCCTGAATCACGGTTAATTACAATGGGGGGCTGCACTTCGGCATAGCCTGCTTCCTGTGCTTTATCTAAAAAGAAGTTGATAAGTGCACGCTGCAGCCTGGCACCTTTGCCTTTATATACCGGGAAACCAGCACCTGTAATTTTTACACCCAGGTCAAAATCAATAATATCGTATTTCTTAATTAATTCCCAGTGTGGTAAAGCACCTTCAGGCAGGTCTGGTATCTCGCCATGCTGTAAAACTACCTCGTTTTCCTCAGGGGTGCCCCCTTGAGGTACACTTTCGTGCGGCAGGTTAGGCAGCTGTACAAGTAATTCATGAAAGTCTTTTTCTAATTGTGCCAGGTTTTCTGACAGGTCTTTTGACTGAGCCTTAAGGTTAGCTGTTTCTTCTTTTAGCTTTTCAGCGCCAGCCTTATCTCCAGATTTCATAAGGCCACCAATTTCTTTAGCCAGCTGGTTCTGGCGGGCAAGGAGCTGGTCTAGCTCAAACTGGGTTTCGCGCCTCTGGCGGTCTTGTTCCAGTACTTGCTCTACGTGCTCACGTGCACCTTTAAAACGTTTTTTCTCTAGTCCGGCCACTACGGCCTCCACATTATCGCGGATAAAGTTGATCTGTAACATAGGTATATCTGTAAAGGGCCAAAAGGTTTGCTGCCTGTGCCCTATCGTTTTAAACAACAACGCCCTGCAAAACGCTGCTTAAGCGCTTGAGGGCGTAAATTTTAATTTTTTTGGCGCCATTTCCTATAGAAGGAAAGATTTTACTGGCACCCTGTTGCTATTTATGATGGTTGGCTTGCACCTTGGCCTGCTCCGGGTGCAGAGGCTCCCCCAGGCTTACGTGGTTTAAACCTGCGTTTTTTCTGTGCGGGTCTTGGGTCACCTTCCGGCTGTTGAGCCTGATCTGCCTGTGCCCTGGGGCCTTCTCCATTCTGCCTGGGCGCACGGGGCGGGTGTGTGTTGGGGCGGCTCTCGCGAGGCGCCTGGCCATTACCGCCGGTTCTGTTGCCCGTGGGCTTTTTCTTTTTACGCTTATTGTTGCCTGGCCTGGTAGAAGTAGAAGGGTTAAACTCAGGACCAGTGCCTAAATGCTCAGGCAGAGGCAGCTTAGGAATTTCTTTTTCCATCAGTGCCTCAATACGGCGCACCCTGTGGTGGTTCTGATCATCAATCAGGGTAATGGCTACCCCTGTTGCAGAAGCCCTTGCGGTACGGCCAATACGGTGTATATAATCTTCCGCATCCTGGGGTACATCGTAGTTAATTACATGGCTTATACCTTCAATATCAATGCCTCTTGACATTATGTCGGTTGCTACCAGGATCTGGAACTGCCTGTTTTTAAACTCCTGCACTATATTTTCGCGCTCTGCCTGGTCAAGGTCAGACTGTATGCCTTTGGCCTCCATGCCTACCTTGCGCAAGGCCCGCACAATTGTGTTTACGTTAGATTTACGTGCAGTAAAAATAATCATACTCTGCACTTCCATTTCCTTCATCAGGTGCTCCAGAAGAGGTACTTTCTGATGGTCGTATACCATGTAGGCCTTTTGTTCAATACGCTCTGCCGGTTTGGAAATAGCAATACGGATCTCTTCAGGCGAATTAAGTATACGGTCGGCCAGTTGCTTTATTTTAGGTGGCATGGTAGCTGAAAAAAGCAGGTTCTGGCGCTGTGCCGGCAGTTCAGAGATGATGGCCGTTATATCTTCCAGAAAGCCCATATCCAGCATTTTGTCTGCCTCATCCAAAATCAGGTATTTAATCTTGCTCAGATCAAGATAGCCCATTTTCATGTGGGCAATAAGGCGGCCAGGCGTAGCAATAATGATATCTACACCCTGCTCCATAGCTTTTCGTTGCACGTTCCAGATGTCGCCACCTGTATTTCCGCCGTAAACAGCAATAGAGGTAACACTAGAGAAGTAGCCAAAGCCTACTACCTGCTCATCAATCTGTTTTGCAAGTTCGCGGGTTGGGGCCAGCACAAGGCACTGTGGTGTGCTTTGTGGATTGCGGCTGATTTTTTCTATAACAGGTATTAAATAGGCCGCTGTTTTACCAGTACCAGTTTGCGCACAGGCAATAAGATCTTTGTCTTCAAGAATAGCCGGAATGGCTTGTTGTTGGATGGGGGTGGCTTTCTCGTACCCCATGGCCGAGATCCCCTCAAAGAGGCTGGGACTTAATTTAAAGGATTCAAAATTCAATGTATTTCTATTTAGGTAATTTGATTATATCTTATTTAAACGTAAAAAGCTAAAGAATAAGTTTAATCCGGCTCTTACGTGGTAATACCCTTGTTGATTCTATTAATTCCATTTTCCACGGTTTGTTAACCTGGTAGCGTTTTTTGCCAGGTATGCTAAGCAAAGCCAGGCCTGTGCCCGAAATAAGAGCACTTATCTTAACATTTTGCCTGGATACGTGCATACTCTCTCCTCTAAAAATAGGATTAACTATATCCATAGTAAAGAAAAGAGGGCCGCCCATAACTGCATAACCCCCTAATTGGTGAGCAAGCGAGGTAAACCGGGCATCTTTAGGAATAATTATCTGTGCTATTTCCTGCGTGGCAAGTACAGCGCCTGATACAACAATCACATTTCCCAGGTGTTTTTCAAAAACGCCCCGGTAGGTTTCACTGTCATCGTGCAGGCGGTAATGTAATACATCGCCCTGCCTCAGGTAAAGGGTTTTGCCTGGTTTGCTTATGGCTATATACTGATAGGGTTGCGCAACAACCTCCAGGCTGCTTAAAATGCTGCAAAGTAGTAAGCAAACCAGTGTTGTTTTAGCAAACTGATACCGTTGGCCAGAGCAAAAAGCAAAGTGTTTACGCATTTTATATGTATTGTAGCAAATATAGTCTTTATTTTATAAATGCCTATCAGGTTCAAATTTCAGGCCGGTGTGTTAGTAGACGGTACAATTTCTTAATAAGTTTTTGTCATGTTTGCCGGGGTAACAAGGATATAGTCTCCTATGCCTCTGTCCGGCTCTGCCAGACTAAGGTTTGCTTCTGCTGACTCCACAGAAGCAATAGTGATGATTTTGAGGCTGGGGCTAAGACGTTTAAGGTACCAGTATATGCCCTCGTGGTTGTTGCTATGGTAGCTTCCGTTAAGGTGTATAAAAAGCTTGCCCGGAGTATGGTGGCGTAAAATAGATTGAGCCATAGTAGCATCTTTTACAGCCTGGGCTTTGGCCATGTTTTCAGAGCTCATGCCGGGGTGGCCCATGTTCATCTCTGTAAAGGCTTTGTAGCCGGGCAGGCTTAGGTCTACCTCAATGGGCAAGGGAGCAATCCACTGCTGGTCTTGGGGCGAAAGTGTATTGAGGGTATCCAGCCCTCCACGTGCTACCATAGAAGCGTAGCGGCGGGGAATGTTGGTTGCTATAAAAGGAAGTCCTTTATCGCGGGCAAAATCTACCAGGGGCCTATAATCGGTTTTAAAGTTGGGCCATAGGCGGGCATTCTGCTCTAATTGCTTATAGGTTATTTGTTGGGACAGGTACTGGTTTAGCGGTTCCTGGTTATCAGTTTCAAGCATTTCTGCGCCTAATTGCAACATAAGGCCTTTGCTTCTGTACAGGTCTTGTGCTGCTTCGTATTGCAGCCAATGGTTGATAGGATTGTTGTGCAGTTCTCCAAACAAAACCACATCTGCCTCTTGTAAAGCCTGCAGCATTTTGCGGTAGCTTACCTGCTTGCCTTTGGTATTGTATAGCTTGTAGGCCGGCCGGTACAGGTTGGAAGTAAAGCCGCTAGTAAGCATAAGCAACAGGATAGTAAAAGTTATAAAAACAAACTTAATGCGATGTATGGGCATGTTTCGATAAATAGTTTGCGGGTGTGTTTAGTTGCTGTCAGGTTGTTGCCACGAGTTAAATATAATGAAAAACTAAAATCTTAAATATTAACTGGATATAAGTTTTCTGTTGTTGGTATATTTGTTACCTTTGCGGGCTCAAAGACGGACGGGTTCCGTCGCTAAACTATAAAAGTTAAAAACCAATGGCAGTTAAAATCAGATTATCACGCAGAGGCCGTAAAAAACTGGCTATATTTGATGTGATCGTTGCCGATTCAAGAGCACCACGTGATGGTCGCTTTATCGAAAAGATCGGTACTTACAATCCAAACTCTAACCCGGCTACAATCGTGTTGAATGAGGATAAAGCTTTTCAGTGGCTTATGAATGGTGCTCAGCCTACTGACACTGTTAAAGCTATGCTTTCTTACAGAGGCGTGTTGCTAAGAAGACACTTACAGATTGGTGTTATCAAAGGTGCACTTACTCAGGAGCAGGCTGATGCCAAATTTGAAGAGTGGAAAAACAAGAAAGAAGCTCAGGTTTCTGGAAAAGTAGATACTCTTGCTCAGAAGAAAGAAGCTGACAGAAAGGCGCGTCTTGAGGCTGAAGCTAAGGTTAGAGAAGCTCGCGCTGAAGCTATCCGTAAGAAAAACACTCCTGCTGTTGAAGAAACTGCTGCTGAAGGCGAAACCGCTGAAGGTGAAGCAGCTGACAACGCTGACGCTACAGAAGAAAACGCTTAATTTCTACCCCGCAGCCATGAATAAAGATGCATGCTTCCAGTTAGGATATGTAGAAAAAACACATGGTGTGCAAGGAGAAGTGGTGATTTTCCTGGATGTTGACTATCCGGAAGATTATGAAAATATGGAATCAGTTTTTGTGGAAATAAACACAAAGCTGGTTCCTTTTTTTATTGATACCCTTCAATTACGTGGCGATAGAGCCATTGTAAAGTTTGAAGATGTAGATTCTATTGACAAGGCACAGACCTTTAAAGGCAAAGCGCTTTATCTGCCGCTTGATGAGCTTGAGGCCCTTGGCGAAGATCAGTTTTACTACCATGAGATTATTGGTTTCCTGGTAGAAGATGCCACTAAAGGCCCTCTGGGTAAGGTAAGCAATGTATATGAGCTACCCCACCAGGACTTACTGGCTATGGAGTTTATGGGCAAAGAAGTGCTCATTCCGCTTAACGATGAAATTGTAACCTCCGTAGACCGCGAGCAGCAAAAAGTAATGACCAACCTGCCCGAAGGTTTGCTCGAAATATATTTGGACGATCCTGACGCTCCCCAACCCACGGATGAGGATTGATATTATTACCGTACTACCTAAGATACTGGAAAGCCCCTTTGACCAGTCGATCCTAAAGCGTGCACAAGACAAAGGCCTTGTTGAAGTACACGTGCATGACCTCCGTAAATACACCACCTTTAAGCACCGCCAGGTAGATGATTATGCCTACGGCCACAATGCTGGCATGGTAATGATGATTGAGCCTATCGCTAATTGTATAGAAGCGCTTAAAAAAGAGCGGGAATACGAGGTGATTATGTACATGACCCCCGATGGCGAAACCTTTAACCAGCAAACTGCTAACCGCCTTTCCCTTTCTGAGAACATTATGATCCTATGCGGGCACTACAAAGGTGTGGACCAGCGCATACGCGATCGTTACATTACCCACGAAATAAGTATAGGCGATTATGTATTATCGGGAGGTGAGTTGGCCGCTGCTGTAGTAGCCGATGCCCTTATCCGGCTGGTGCCAGGGGTGCTTTCTGATGAAACCTCAGCCCTTACCGACTCCTTTCAGGATGGTTTGCTGGCTCCGCCTGTTTATACCCGCCCTGCTGAGTGGGATGGGATGAAGGTGCCTGACATTCTCCTCTCTGGCCATGAAGCCAATATTCAGAAGTGGCAGGAAGAACAAGCCCTGCAACGTACCAAAGAGCGCAGACCTGATCTATATAAGAAATATATGGGTGAGGAGTAATAGCGCTCTGCCTGCAACAACAAAAAGCCCTGCTTTCACTATGAGAGCAGGGCTTTTTGTTGTTGCAGGTTTTCTGCCTTAAGAAAGCACAGCCTTTTTCTTTTGTTTCTTAATAGCCGTTAACCAAAAGTATAATCCAACCAGCACCGCAGGGATGCTAAGAAGTTGACCCATGTTTAGCAGCAAGCCTTTTTCAAAAGCTACCTGCTCGGTTTTTAAGAATTCAACAAAAAAGCGAAATGTAAAGAGCAGCACTATAAACACCCCGGTTATAAAGCCTTCGCCTATTACATGTCTTTTATATTTCCAGAGCCAGAAGGTTATTGCCAGCAATACAATACAAAATAAAGACTCATATATTTGAGTAGGGTGGCGGGGAACCAGCGGCAATAAGTTGGGGTCGGTTTCGCGCAAAAAAACAAAGCCCCAGGGTAAGCTGGTAGGAATGCCATAAATTTCAGAGTTCATTAAGTTACCTAAGCGTACTAAGGCTCCACCCAACGAAACCACAATAACGACCCTGTCTACCACCCATAAAAAAGATTGCTCTGCTTTGTTTCGTGCATATAAATAAATAGCTATAAGTATAGAAATGGTAGCACCATGGCTGGCCAGACCTCTAAAAGGCGGTGTAATTAAGGCTATAAACCAATCTAGAGGCTGGCTAAGCAAGTAATCCCACTCATAAAATAGATAATGCCCTAGTCTTGCACCAAGCAACATACCGATAATTGCATAAACACTCAGCACCTCTACATCCTGGGTAGGCTGGCCATCTTTTTTATAGATGTATTTTAATATGACCTGGCCAAACAATATGCTTATAGCAAACATAAGCCCATACCAGGGTATGGGTAGTTCCATGCCAAAGAGGTTAATTGTAAAAACCTCTGGTGAGGCATTCCATAAAATAGCTGTTAATACAGTTTGTGGCATTAGTAAAAAAGATTTAAGTGATACAAGGGTACTGTCTGGAAATGGCTTAGCATGAGGTTAGCTTAAAAAAATTAAGACACTTACAAAAAGCCCTGTATATGTACAGGGCTTTTTGTAAGTAGTCACTAAAACTCTCTTTGAACTTCACCACATCGTAACATGCGGTCGCCAAAATAGGGATTGGCAATTTTCTTTTCCTGGGCCAGCCACAGAGCGCCTGTATCATTAAATGCCATAGGGCAGTATTGCTGATAAACGGGTTGCTGCATACCAGTGCCGTAGGTTTGTACAGACTCTGCCATGCGGTTAGAAATAGTCTGGAAGGCTGTGCGTTGTTCCTCTACATCTGCGCTTTGCTGTATAATCGTTGCAGCCTGGTCCATTTCTTCCTTTCTGCGGGTCCACTCTTCACGATTGCCTTCTTCGAGAGTAGCCTCATCAGTTTTTTCCAAAGCCGCTCTAAAAGCTCCGGCTTTCTGGCTTGCTTCACCAACGCTTGTTTTTACCAGAGCATCCTTTAAAGCAAAGTATTCAGTAAGCATAGTGCTAAACTGATCCTGGAATGGCTGAGGGGCCACACCTTTCTCTGCTGCAGATTGCCTGTCGCTGGCATTGTTACAACTGCCAAAGCCAAGGGTGATACAAACCAAAAGCAGGGTTGCGTATTTTATAAAGGGAGATTTCATTACTTTTTATATTTTAGTCTTAACGAGTTAAAAATAACAACAACATCCGAGAAAGCCATAGCTAAGGCTGCAATCATAGGGCTAAGCATACCAATTGCGGCCAGTGGGATAGCACAAACATTATAGAAAAAGGCCCAGAACAGGTTTTGCTTTATAACCTTTATGGTATCATTGCCTACTTCAAAAGCTCTTTCCAGGCTCTTTAGGCTACCTTTTAATAGTATAACCTGCGCAGATTGCACCGCTACCTGCGTGGCATTACTTAATGATATACCGACCGTAGCGCGAGCCAGGGCTGGAGCATCATTTATGCCATCTCCTACCATTGCAGTCGGGGCCTGGTCTGTTAGTTGCTGTATTACATTAAGTTTATCCTGAGGAAGCTGCTCTGCATACACACGGCTAATACCAAGTTGCCGGGCAAGCGCTTCGCACTTTTCTTTTCGGTCGCCACTAAGCAATACAGGTTCAATGCCTCTTGCCTTCAGAAATGAAATCAAATGCTGTGCATCGGGCTTTATTTCATCTTCAACCGTTATGGCGGCTAACAGGGTATTGTCCTGGGCCAGGTAAATATTAGCTTGTGGGCCAGGGAGTGCTTTATCTACAAATTGGCTTATAAACTGCCAAGAGCCAGCCCGAAAAGAAGCCCCTTGTTCATTGGTAGCATGTAAGCCCTGCCCTTTTACTTCTTCTATACTTTGCCAGGTAATATCCCGGCGGCCCTCCAGTTCATGTACCAGCGAGGTGGCAATAGGGTGCGAAGAGTGCTTTTCCAGGTTGAAGAGCAAGTCTTTTGCTTCTTCTTCAGAAGAGCCGAACAGACTTATATCTTTGATGCGGAAACGGCCGGTAGTGAGGGTGCCGGTTTTATCAAATACTACTCTTTTTACGCTACGTATACGCTCTAACGTATCAGCTCCTTTAATAAGAACTCCATTACGTGCTGCTTTACCTATGCCTACTACAACGGCTGTAGGTACAGCAAGGCCCATAGCACAAGGGCAGGCAATTACCAGCACAGCAATACTGCGTAGCAAAGCAGGCTGAAAAGCAATGCCAAAGCCAAGGTACGAAACAGCAAATGTAAGCAATGCTATACCCAGTACAGCAGGCACAAAGATGGCACTAACTTTATCGGCCATGTTTTGGATTGCCGGCTTGCGAGCCTGTGCCGCTTTAACCATGTTAATGATTTGTGAAAGTACTGTGGCTTTACCCACAGCTGTAGCCCGCATCCTGAAACTGCCTGTTGCCAGTAAGGTGCCGCTCATAACTTTATCCCCTACCTGCTTTTCCACAGGCAGGCTCTCTCCCGAAAGCATAGATTCATCTACACTTGCCTCCCCCAGAATAATTTCACCATCTGCCGGAATACTATCGCCCGTGTTTACCTGTAACACGTAATCTTCTTTAATAGAGCGGGCTTCAATTGTACGAAGGATTTCCTGGCCGGTATGTAAGTTGATTTCTACCAGTTTTGCCACAGGGCTCTGTAGCTTTACCAGGGCTTCTATAGAAGAGGTAGTTTTACGTACTGCGCGGTGTTCCATGAGGTTCCCTAGCAGTACAATGGTAATAATACTGGCTGCAGTTTCGTAAAACAGGTAATTGCTACCCAAGCCTTGCAGGGTGCCGGTAAGGCTGTAAACAAAGGCTGCAGTAGCGCCAATAATAATGAGTACATCCATGTTCGGTACACCTGTTTTAAGAGAATGCCAGGCACTACGTCCAAAATGCCAGGCCCCCACCGCGTATACCGGAATGGTAAGAGCTAATTGAAAATACTCGTTGTGCAGCAAATGAAAAGGCAAAAACATATGCAGCAGTAAGGGTATGGTAAATAAAAGGCAGAAGTAAAACTTCTTTTCAATTACCGATAAGCCTTTGGTGCTTATTTCTGGCTGATTTTGCGTTTGTTCCTTTACCTCGTACCCGAGGCGTTGTATACCTTTAATAAGTGCAGGTAATTTTTGTGGCTCTGCCAGCTTAAAGCGGGCTTCTTCACCTGCAAAATCAACAGAGATATCAGTACCTCCTTCCTTTTCTATATAGCGCCTTACTCCCAAAGCGCAATTGGTACAGGTCATGCCCTCTACCTTAAGTTCTATATCAGTGTAGGCTGTTTGGGCCATGGTAGTATCTGTTTATGTAATATAATACAAATATACAATGTACTTTGGTTCTGTGTATATACGTAGTTTGGGCTTACAGTCCTGGATAGTGTGCTGTGGTAGTTAAAAATAATGTTATTTTTAAGCCGGCCCATTATTACAATCCGTAAGGTCTTTGATGGATTATTCAACTCGAACTGGTTATTACTTGGAAAACGTATTGAATGCCTTTGCCAAACTGGGAAGGCTGCTTATATATTTTAACATAGATGTTGTTTTTGGCGCAATTGGAGTTAACCTGATGGTACAGGAGCTTATGGATGTAGAGGGGTTGCCCCTAATCCATTATATAGCCCTGGGCGCTGCGGTGTTTTGTATTTATGCAATTGACCGCCTGATGGATGTGCGTAAAATGGCCGAAATGCCTGTAACCAGGCGACATACCTTTTACATGAAATACTATAAGCTGCTTTGGCCTATTGTATTGATCGTTATTTTCTGGACCGGGTTGGCAGTGGTAATCTGGATGCCTACTGTAGAAGTATTATATGGTGTATTTTTGGGTATGGCTGTAGGTGTGTACCTGTTGCTTACTTATTATTTGCAGTTAGGCACCCACAAATGGTTTCATAAAGAGGTGTTGGTAGCTTTGCTTTATACGGCCGGTTGCTGGGGAAGTGTATTTATTTACTGCAATACTATTGAATGGCCTGCCTGGACACTATGCTTTGCTTTTTTCCTGATAGCCCTCTTTAATTTAATGCTATTCTCTTACTTTGAAGTACATATTGATGTGCAACACAAACAACGCTCACTTGCCAGAACCTTAGGCAAAAAGCAGTTGGAGTATATACTTTGGGTAGTGGCTGCCTGCATACTTTCTTTAACCGGCCTGGTGCTGGCCTACGTTACCAACCTGGAAGTATTGAAAGTAGTAATTATTGAAATTTTGATGACTGCCATGCTCTGTATGATATTAGGCTTTGAGCATACCTTTAGAAAGCACGAGTATTATCGCCTGGCTGCAGACGGAGTATTTTTTAATTCTTACCTCATGCTTTTCTAAATATTTTTTCGGAACTTTTGGTATAGATTTCGTTGTATCTATAAGGGAATCAGCTATGTGTTATTTTTTAACTGAAATTGCATTTTCAGAACTCTTGGAAATAGCGTAGCTTCGTATCCCGTATTGATCTAACCTATAACTCATACCATCTTGGCCGGTACCAACACTATATTACACCATAAAGTATATGCACACAGCCCCGAAGCAGATTGGGTTGTGTTTATACATGGTGCCGGAGGGAGTTCATCTATCTGGTTTAAGCAGATTAAAGCATATAAAAAGCATTTTAACCTGCTTTTAATAGATATGCGTGGCCATGGTAAGTCGCAGGATCTGTTTCAGAAGTATACAAAATATACTTTCAAAGAGCTTAGCCACGAGATTGTAGAGGTAATGGATCATCTTAACATACCCTCTGCCCACTTTGTAGGTATATCATTAGGTACTATTTTAATACGTACCCTTGGCGAAACACACCCTGGCCGAATAAAAAGTATGGTAATGGGCGGTGCGGTAACACGGTTAAATACGCGCTCACAGTTACTTGCCTGGACAGGTAATATGGTAAAGCGTTTTGTGCCATTTATGTGGCTTTATAGCTTATTTGCCTGGATCATTATGCCCAAAAAGAGGCACGAAGCATCAAGATCTTTCTTTATTAATGAGGCGAAAAAACTTTGCCATAAAGAGTTTTTAAGATGGTACAGGTTGTTGTATGAAGTAAACCCCTTGCTTCGTTACTTTACTGAAAAAGAAATACCTGTACCCACGCTGTATGTGATGGGAGATGAAGACTACATGTTTCTTCCGCCGGTTCGCAACCTGGTTCAAAAGCATAAATATGCTTCTTTGGAGGTAGTAGCCGATAGTGGCCATGTCTGCAATATTGACCAGCCCGAGCGCTTTAATGAAGTTTCTATTTCATTTATCAAGAGGCATGTGGGCCTTGCTATATCTGCTTAGGAGTTCTGATACTCCAGATCATTCTCTTTCTGTTATTCCGGAAATGCTGTATGCTGCTGATCGTGCTATTGGCAGGCTGCTTAGCTATATATTGAACATTACAAATTTCTCCCGCTTATGAGGAAGTATTTACTAGCCCTGGCCTTATGTGCCGGTCCTTTTCTAACAAATGCTCAAAACGCTGTTGCCGATAAGCAACGCGCCTGGATCATGTACCAAGCCGATTCCTTAATGCAGGCTAAAGAGCTTATTGACAAAGTTACTGCTCAAAGTCCTGGTAATAACCAGCCTGATGCCTGGTATTACAAAGGAATGATCTATAATTCCATAAATCTTAATGAAATGTATCATACAGATTTTCCGGAAATAGACCTTCAAACCTTTGAGGCTATGAAAACCTGCCTTGCTTTAGATAAGCGTAAAGAATACTCTGAAACCATAAGGGGGGATATTTACCAGTTGGCCATTGGTTTTGTGAACAAAGGTGTTGAGCATTATGATGAGGGCTTAAATAACGATAGTAAAAACGATTTAAAGAAAGCTGCTTTTTATTTTGATAAATTTGCAGAAGCATTTGAGCAATTGGACGGCCGCAAGTTTACCCTGCTTAAGGTGCTTAAAGAAAACCAGCTGGATGATAACACCATTGCTTTTTTTAGTGCTGTAGCTAAAGACAGGCTGGGCGAAACTGAAAAAGCTGAACAAGAGTACTCTAAGCTGGTTACTAAAAAGTATAGTGACCCTCAGCTTTACCTGCAATTGCGCAACCTCTACATGAAAAGAGGGCAGAAAGACAAGGCCTTGCAGGTTATTGCCGCTGGCCGGGAAAGGCTTCCTGACCTGCCAGAACTATCTATGACGTATGCAGAGATGCTGGCCGATGCTGGCCGCCACCAGGAAGCGCTGGATGTAATTAAAAAAGCGCAGAAGGGTAACAAAAACAGCCCTTTGCTGCTGGTAACCAGCGCTGTTGTATATGAGAAAATGCAGGATTTTAAAGCTGCAGAAGCACAGTACGAACTTGCTTTAAAAGCAGATGAAGATGATTTTAATGTAAACCTATCAGCGGGCAACTATTATCTGCGCAAAGCTACCCGCCCTGCTACCAGCAAGGAGGAAGCAAGAAAGCTGTACCAGGCTGCACAGCCTTACCTGGAAAAGGCTGGCCGTTTAGAGCCCCGCAGCCGCCAGGCTTTGGAGAGCTTACTGGATTTATACAAGAAGTTAGAAAACCCGAAAAAGGCAGAGCAGATACAAGCCAGGCTGGATAGGTTGTAAAAACAACCCTTATGGCCAGACCAATTAGTAAAGAAGTAAACGAAGAAGATAAGAAGATCAAAGTAAACCGGAAAAATCTAAAGCAGGCGCTTCAGATTTTCCGGTTTGTATTACCTTATAAGTACACATTTATAGCGGGCTTATTTTTCTTGTTCCTATCGAGCATAACTGCTATGGTGTTTCCGCTTATTACCGGGCAACTGGTAGATTCTGCCGTTGGTGATGCAGCAGGCTGGTTGCGCAACCATGGCCGTAACGAAATTGCTGGTATGCTTATCCTCATCCTGCTGGTACAGGGAGTATTTTCTTATAGCCGCATCATGCTGTTTGCCAAGGTAAGCGAAAATACCCTGCGCGATATCCGCTATAACCTCTACAGTAAAATGATGTCGCTATCGGTGCCGTTTTTCGAGAACCGCCGCGTGGGCGAACTTACCAGCCGCATCACATCAGACGTTACCCAACTGCAGGATATGCTAACCGTGACCCTGGCTGAGTTTTTCAGGCAGATCACTATTCTGCTTATTGGGATTTCGATTATCCTGTATACCTCTCCAAAATTAACCCTGGTAATGATGGGTACCTTTCCAGTGCTGATCATAGCTGCCATGGTTTTTGGTAAATTTATCAGGAAGCTTTCTAAAAAGGTACAAGATGATCTGGCCAATGCTAACATTGTTGCTGAAGAAACCCTGCAATCAGTGCATGTAGTAAAAGCGTTTACCAACGAACGCTACGAGGCCTCGCGTTATGGAAGTGCGCTTGATAAGGTAATCAACAATGCTTTGAAAACAGCCCGATACAGGGGAGTATTTGCTTCGTTTATCATTTTTGCCATTTTTGGTGGCATTGTGCTGGTGCTTTGGTATGGCCTAGGCCTGATTGAGGCTGGCGAAATGACCTTTGGTGAACTAATTACCTTTATTATATTAACCACCTTTATTGGGGGAGCAGTAGGCGGAATGGGCGAAATTTATGGACAGCTCCAAAAAACCATCGGTGCTTCTGAGCGCATAGGCGATATATTAAGAGAAACCTCTGAAATTACTATGGAAGCCCCACATCCCGATATTAAGATACAGGGTGATGTGAGTTTTGATGAAGTTGAGTTCTTTTACCCCACCAGGCCAGATCTCCAAATTTTAAAAGGGGTTTCCCTGGAAGTGGCTGCCGGGCAAAAGATAGCCTTGGTTGGTCATAGTGGTGCGGGTAAATCTACCATAGTACAGTTATTACTTCGGTATTATGAGCACTCGGGGGGCAGCATTCTTATTGATGGCAAAGATATTACTGCTTACAATATTAGCTCGCTAAGGGCAAATGTAGGTGTGGTACCACAAGAGGTAATTCTGTTTGGAGGAACGATACGTGAAAATATTGCTTACGGGCGCCCCAATGCTACCGATGCAGAAATATGGGAGGCAGCCCGCCAGGCTAATGCGCTTGATTTTATAAGTTCTTTTCCTGAGGGCTTAGATACTGTTGTAGGCGAGCGTGGCATAAAACTTTCTGGTGGCCAGCGCCAGCGTATTGCGATTGCCCGGGCTATCCTTAAAGATCCAACCATTCTTATTCTTGATGAAGCCACCAGCTCGCTGGATGCAGAATCTGAGCGACTTGTACAGGATGCGCTTGACAAGCTAATGCAAGGGCGCACTACCATTATTATTGCCCACCGTTTAGCTACCATCCGTAAAGTCGATACTATTTATGTACTTAAAGAAGGACGTATTATAGAGTCTGGAAACCATGAGGAGTTACTAATGTTGGAAGATGGCTTATATAATAGCCTGGTTAAATTGCAGTTTGAGCCGGAAAATCAATAGAGCTCTCCCACTATATAGTGAACTAATCTCTTTACTTTAGTATTACTATTATAATGCCGCTGCTGTTTTTATTGGCAGCGGCATTATAATTTGCTTTGCTGGATTTAGAAACAGAAATGCGTACTTTTGCGCTTTAAAACTGATATTGAATTGATTAAGATAGGAAACATAGAGCTCGGTAATTTTCCTTTATTATTAGCCCCTATGGAAGATGTAAGTGATCCTCCCTTCCGTGCGGTGTGCAAAGATAATGGAGCCGACCTGATGTACACGGAGTTTATCTCATCCGAAGGCCTTATCCGTGATGCGGCCAAGAGTGTACAAAAGCTGGATATATTTGAGTATGAGCGCCCCATCGGTATTCAGCTATTTGGTAGTGATATAGATAGTATGCGTAAATCTGCAGAAATATCAACCGCTGCCGGTCCTGACCTTATCGATATCAATTATGGCTGTCCTGTAAAGAATGTAGCCTGTCGTGGTGCCGGTGCCGCTTTGTTGCAGGATATTCCTAAAATGGTAAAAATGACCGAGGCGGTAGTAAAGGCTACGCACTTACCGGTTACGGTTAAAACCCGCCTTGGCTGGGATGATTCTACCCGCAATATATTAGAAGTTGCCGAGCGGCTGCAGGATATAGGTATCCAGGCTCTTTCGATACATGGCCGTACCCGTGTGCAAATGTATAAAGGTGAGGCCGACTGGACTTTGATTGGTAAGGTAAAAGAAAACCCTCGCCTTACTATCCCTATTTTTGGGAACGGTGATATTGATTCACCACAAAAGGCGCTTGAGTATAAAAACCGTTATGGTGTAGATGGTATTATGATTGGCCGTGCAGCCATCGGGTATCCGTGGATCTTTAACGAAGTAAAGCACTTTATGGCCACAGGCGAAATGTTACCTTTGCCAGATATACATGCCCGTGTAGCCGTTTGCAAAAAACACCTTATCCGTTCTGTAGAATGGAAAGGACCTGTAACCGGACTTTTGGAAATGCGCAGGCATTATACCAACTATTTCCGAGGCCTGGCCCATTTTAAACCCTATCGTATGCGTTTGGTAGAGTCGTTAAGTGTAGAAGATATTCTTTCTATACTTGATGAGGTAGCCGATGCCTTTTCAATGACACCTGCCGAAGCCTGATGCTGGTAAAAGATAAACCTCAGGAGCCCTCAGTACTAGTAGCCTGGGGGCTTTTACTTTTCCTTTCCTTAATTTGGGGAAGTTCCTTTATACTTATAAAAAAAGGGCTTCAAGTTTACACCCCCGACCAGGTAGGTACATTACGCATTTTTGCAGCCTTTTTAGTGCTCCTTCCCTTTGCTGTAACCCGCTTGCGCCGTGTGCAAAAGCATCATTGGAAGTACCTGGCCCTATCGGGGTTTACAGGTAGCCTTGGGCCTGCTCTACTGTTCTCAACGGCTGGTAAGCACCTTGATAGCGCTATTATTGGTGCTTTAAATGCTATTACCCCCTTGTTTACACTCCTGATAGGTATAGCCTTTTTTAGCCAAAGGCTTTCTTTTTGGAAATCTGTAGGTTTGTTTATAGGTTTTATGGGCTCCGTGGGCCTTATTTTTGTGAGGCAAGACGGTGCTTTTGACCTTGATGTAAATAGTTATGTACTGTTAGTAATAGGAGCAACCATTTGTTACGGTATAAATCTTAACCTGATTCGTAACTATCTGAGCGATGTAAAGCCTTTACTGATTACTGCTCTTTCACTTCTTACTGTAGGTCCTTGGGCAGGAGCTTACTTGCTTTCGGCTACTGATTTTACATACCGCTTTACCACATACGAAGGGGGCGGTCTGGCATTCTTTTATATTTTGTTGTTAGGAGTAGGCGGTACTGCTATTGCTCTTATTCTGTTTAATAGGCTCATACAATTATCGGGTACCTTGTTTGCTTCTTCCACTACGTATCTTATACCTGTTGTGGCATTTATGTGGGGCGTTTTAGATGGCGAGCAGCTAATGGCCGCACACCTGGTGGGTATGGCTGCAATTGTAGTAGGTGTACTTATTGTAAACAGAGCAAAATAAGGCTTATAAATAAATTACACCCTCGTTTTTGTCGCCTACCACCTGTACTTTGTTGTCGCGGTAGTTAAGGGCAGCTGTAAGCGATAAAAGAGCATCAATATGGTGCCAGCTTACCAATTCTGCAGGCTCTGTAGTTACAGGTACTTTATCAAGTATCCTATCCAATACAGGTCTTATAGAAGTGGACTGATGTTTATAGCCTAATTCGGTAAGATCAAGGCGCGAAGCCTGGCAGGCCGGGTATGTTTCCAAGCAATGCAGGCCGGCTCTTTCCAGCTGGTCTTTTAACTTTATAGCCCGCGCAGTAAGCCCTCCCAAAAACATAGGCGACATGCCATGTAAAATCCTGTCACATTTTCTGTAAAAATAATCTGAGTATTGCTCAGGCTGTTTATAAATACCCGGTAAGGATAGTGGCGCATCTATCATAACCAGGTCAGGGCGCAGCTCAAGAAGTGTTTCAGTTAAAAACTCATCAGCATCCTGGTTTTTACCCGAAGTATACCATTGTAAAGGTGTAGTAGTAGCACTGTACAAGCAAAGTACAGTAGTGCCGGCCATTTTGCTTCCGTAGTCAATTCCTGCCAGTATCATATAAAAGTAGTAGTGGGGCTTTAGATACACTACTACGGTTTTTCTATGGTTTTGGCTATGGTTATACGCTCTTTTTAAGATATACTTTAATTAATACAATTTAAAGTTAAGCCTTTTTTTGGATATTTAAAGCAATAGATCTAACTTAAGATTAGTTTAGTTTTAAAAAATATTAAATAAGATCAATAGTACTTTTCTAAATAAAATATAATTTTATTTATAGGTTTAATTTGTAACTTATGTATACTCTTGGGCATGCCATTACCTTCTTCATAAATAGAAAGTAGTTTTATCGAAATCATGATTTGGGCGCCTGCTATCATACATGTGCTGATATTTTTTTTACTTTGGATATTTTTAGCGCCAGGGTTAAGCTAATAAATGGACTTTTAAAATGCTATAAGAGGTACATGAAACCAATGGAGACAGGTTGCATCAGGTAAAGCAAGATCTATATCTCCAGAGTCCAATAACGAATTTATTATAAAGCTTATCAGAACAACAATCAACTAATTATTACCACCTACTATACATAGCACTTAAAAAAAACCAATGATTAACCTGATAAAAGCTACAGGAAAAGACCTTGTTAAGTTTCTGAAGCAGCCCGCAGACCAGAAAGCACCGGTACAAACAGGAAAACATAAACTTAACGTAGTCTTTGCTTTACTGTGTATAGACATTCTGCTCACCTTTATGTTGTTACCTATTATTAACTTGGCTGCACACTTTGGCTGGGTAAATATGGATAACCACGCAGTGAGCTTGGCAATTGTCCAATGGCCGTTTTGGCAAATCGTGCTATTAATGGTGATTTTGGGCCCTTTTGTAGAAGAACTGATTTTTAGGTTTTTTCTGCGTTATAAGCGCAACTACCTTTTGCATTGTTTAATTTTTGTTGTTGGAAAAAGAAACCGAGCCAGGGCAGAAGCCTTTTTTAAAAAGGTATGGTTCTCTGGGTTTCCATTTGTTTTCTATGTATCCGTTATTTTGTTTGGCATCGTCCATCTATTCAATTATGAATATTCCAGCTATATGTGGCTAGTTGCTCCTCTTTTGGTTGCTCCACAGATGTTAATTGGAGCTATTAATGGTTATTTAAGGGTAAAGTATAATTTTATGTTAGGCTATTCAATGCATGCCGTGCATAACTTTATCTTCATTGGCATTGGCGTGCTTTTTATGAACGATGTAGTAGAAAAGTTAAATGTTACGACAGATGAGTATTCTTTTAAAATTGAAGAGCTTACCAGGAAGGATATATATAATTCAACCTTTACCAGATCAGACAATTCTGATAGTATTTCAATAGAGGGATTAAGCCTTAAAGAAGTTGTAGCCTTTTTGCTTGATACAGATGCGAACCTGCTTACAAGTAATAAGGAAACTACAGCAGAAAGAAAGATCAACCTTTCATTTATTAACCACACGCAAACTACTGCTGATAGCAAAGCAACAATTCTCAAGCATTTAGGCGAAGTATACGAATTTACCATTGAAACCATGCCAAGGCAGGAAGCCATATGGGAGTTGTCTGTTCTGGACCCTGAGCTTCTGCATCGAAATAGGCCGGTTGCGCTGCCAGATAGCTCCCCAAGCCAGATAGTGACCTTAGGAGATACTATATCAGTAAAAAATACAAGCCTGACGGGAGTAGCCCGTATGTTAGCTTCTAATTATAAAGTTTTAATTAGTAATAACGCAGATACTGTCAAATGCTTCGATTTATCTTTGCCACGTAATAATTTTGATGAGCTTATAAAGGTTATGGAATACAAGTACGGTTTAGGCTTAGTAAAAAAAGAAAAGGAAATAGCATTTAAAAATATCAGCTTTTCGGGTAATAGGTAAAATTGATAATCTATATTTCTATGTATTAACTTTCTTAATTCAATAATGGCCAAAAAAGAATCTTGATACTTATTAATGGGATTTGTAGTATTCATGTTATCAGGATTAGCAAGGATGCTGGTAAGTTTTCCACTTTTATATTGTAAGGCTTGAGGATATTACCGGTGCAGGCTTTCCTTTTCTGGGTGTAGCAATATTATTTGTAGCAGGGTTAATAGTTCTTGCTGTACTTAACAAGCCTATATAGAGGCTAAGGCTAAAAGTAGCGGCCTATTTGCTAAGTATTTTCATTATACAGTAGCTCTGTAGAAGCTTTGTTGGTTAGCCGAAACCTCTTCAAGGAGTCTTTTGCATTCATTAATGCCATTATAAATATACTTATTTCGGTATTTTTCACCTTGCCCACTAAACCCTGTAGACCTCCTGACCAGGTTGTCGGCCCACAACTTTACAGAAGTGCAATATTTTAGGTCATCAGTTTTCTGATAATCAAATGTGTTAAACCTGTTATAGCATATTATACGCTTTTCTATCTCTACTAGGTAAACAATACTTCCAACATTATCGCAGCTGTACCAATTAAAAACATGCTCTGAAGTAGAGTTCTTTTTTCCTGTCATGGCTTGAGCATTTATATCTTCAAGGCAACTAATAAGCTGAGTTAGTATCGCTGATAAAATAGCCTTATCCTCAATAATGCCTGCCTCCCAAATATAACGCACCTGTTCTATAGTGTTATGTATGCTGTTTTTAGACCATATCTCAGTAGAAGGGAGTTGTAAAAATATTTCATTGATTGTTCTTGTCTTTTCAATCAGAGTCTCTTTAAGCTCGTTCTCAATGTATACAGGTGATATGGTTGAGAAGGAGTTTTGCCAAAAAAATAGTTTAAAACAAGCCAGGTCAGGATACTTAAACAGGTAAAACAATGGGATATCCTCAGTAGTGATTGTAACATGCTTTTGTGGCACCTGCTTTAAAACGTTTAAATCAGCTAGCAAGCTATCAAGGTAATTGGATATGGTATACCCCTCACCAACTGTTTTGTAAGAAAATGTAACTGTATTTAAATGATTGGGGCTGTAAGTAAAAGAGATGTTAAAAAAACAGCAAAGAGCTTCTATCTGAGCCAGGTTAAGCTGCGATAGCCCCTTTATTTTTTTATAGGATTCGTTTAAGCTTATATCTAATACTTCGGAAATAGTCTGTGCTAAATTTTGGTATTCAGGTAGTAGTGACTTAATGGTATTGAAAAACTCAGCTTGGATGTCTCTTCTCATTTTAAGGTGGTGGTTTACATATCAACAAAAAATTAATCTTTAAGATTAACCATGCTGCACTATACATCTTAAAGTTAATTAAAAACTTGAATTTCAAGCTAACTGAAGCAGTATAATATTAATATGAAATAGGCTTTGTTGCTTTTATAATAATCGATGCTTTTTCTTATTTGTATGTTTGTATTGTTCGATAAACAAGTTGAATACTTCTAAACTTTAAAATAATGAGATTAAAATACATTTTAATTTTAGGGCTTTTGTTAGCAGGATTATTTACCTCGTGCAATAAAGATGAAAATAAAAAAGCAGGATTTGGCGCCCTTAGTGAAGGCGCAGTGTTATTCTTTGATAAATATGATGGCTCTGATATAAAAGTAGATTACTATAGCATTACAGTTGCAGACCGGCTTTATCAAGCTGGTGAGGGAACTTCAACTTCTGGACTAATGAATATTATAGATACAGAAATAGCTATAAAAAGAGGTGGACTCTATGGATTGGCTTATGAAAATTGCAATATGTTTGCTGTAAAAAAGTTTGAATTCCTTTATGCACCCAATAAAGCTACCCTTAACCAGGAGTTACTTCAGTATAGTTGTGGAAGGGAAATAACTCATAGAAATAAAATTATAAAGGTAGATACTTTGGTTACTGTGCCCATGGGAGTGTTTAATACTTATGTAATGCAGCATAAGGAAGGAGATAAGTCGTACTGGAATGCTGATAAAGGACTTGTTATGTACGAGAGAATTGATCGGGCTACCCAAACTATAAAAGAAACGTATAAGCTAAACAGGATTATGTAATCAGGTTTCCAAAGCGACTTTTCTTACAGTCTTATAATCAATTAGTTTATAGTGATAGGGTTGCTAATTGAAAAAAAATATCGAAAAATTTTTCTGCTGCCCTTGTGAGATTAGATTTCTTACTATACTTTTGTATCACAATTCCGGAACACGGTTGCGTAAACAATCTTCCTTAGCTCAGTCGGTTAGAGCATCT
>FPIC01043182.1_pt1 | contig 26570 bp, 29 predicted proteins | sample 1504481 | NCBI WGS metagenome assembly FPIC01 (sample SAMEA4475357, study PRJEB15587) | soil metagenome | biome: Soil; feature: Field | place: India | collected 2015-03-11 | depth 0 m
TTCCATATTCTGGCGCATTTCTTCTTCCTGGGCACGCATTTCCTCGGCCTGGAACTGGGTTTCTGCCAGTAAATGGCTGGTACGCTTGCTTACTTTGGTACTTGATATAACAGAGGCTACACTCTCTGCAATTTTCTTTACAAAATCGATTTGATAGGCTTCAAAAGGCTGTAAAGAGGCAAGCTCAATCGCTCCAAACACCTCATCGTTCAAAAGTAGAGGCACAATCAGTATACAGCCAGGTGTAGCACTACCCAAACCAGAAGTAATGTGTACATAGCCTTGTGGCACATCGGTCATATAGATGCTGTCTTTCTCCAGAACGGCCTGGCCTACGAGCCCCTCACCTATTTCTATTTTGCGCTGTATGTATTTTTTTCGGTTATAAGCATAGCAAGCCGCCATTTCCAGGTAGGGCTTCTCAGCATGCTCCTGTTCTATCACGAAAATTGCACCTTGGTTTGCATGAAGGTATTTTATAATAAAGCTTATAAAAGAGTTATAAAGCTCTTCTGTATCCTGGGTAGTATTTCTCAGCAACTCGCTGGCACTGGCAATGCCAGTCGTAATCCAGTTCCGTTTGTGGTCTTCAGCATCCAGCTGCTGTAACTTGGTTCGCATGGTCAACAGGGCGTTGCCCAGCTTGTCTTCCGGCCCGGCAGCCTGAAAAGTACTATTCAGATTCCCATTACCAATATCTTCCGAAAACCGGGCAGCCCCATTCAGGTTATCAATCAAAATATTGCTATACTGTATCATCTCACCTATCTCATCACTGGTTGGTTCTGCCTTAGCAGGAATATTACCTTCAGACAAACTCCTGATGAGACTTTTGAGCCTATAAACCGGGTGTAGAATGCTGTGATAAAGAATGATACCTATACCTGCAGAAATCACAAGTGCGGCAAAAAGCTGCAGGTACAAATAGGTATTTTGTTCCTGGGTTAGTGCTGTTACAGATGTTACATCATTGGTTAATAAAGCTTGTTGATTTGCTGCAAGCTGCTTTATAGCTGTTCTTAACCTGTCAAGCGTTTCATGTTGAAAGGTAAGTATCCTGTTAAGTCTTGGTGGAAAGGTATTTTCGGTATCAGGTACATGAGCAATTGCTTGCTCGTGCAGTTCTTTGTAGCGCCTTATGTCTGCTTCAATCGCTTTAATCAGTACTGTATTTTCTGTGGCAATACTGCTTTTTTGCTGCTCCCATGCGGAGGCTCCTTTCTTTAATTGCTCCAGGTTATAAAGCACAATTTCCCTCCAGGTGTTACTACATTCTGTAAGCCTGCTTTTATCACCAGATATAAGCCATGCATTCTGACTGGACGTTATCCGGTTAAGGCCACTCAATACATGTAAGCCTGCCGTTGCGCCCGTTAACCTGTTATTTACAATTACTTCGTTTTTTTGCTGGATCGCTACATTTTGCCAAATAGTAAAACCTACTATGCATACAGGGATCATAAACATACAAACAGCAAACCCAATTAGCCTGTTTTTTAACGTATGTAGTTTAATTGTTGTGCTTTCCTTTGTTTTAACTGGTAAAGTTTTTTCCATAAAATAATTAGTAATCTGTTTAATAAAAGCACCCTGCAACATGAGTGACAAAGGCAATACCGAGCCTTTGCAAATTAAAAATTGCATTAACCATATAACAAGCGAGTTTAACGAGTGGAGTAACCAACCAAAGATTACTACACCCAAGACTGAAGCCTACCCGGCTAGAGCTTAGTAAATGAAGGGATAAGGGATATAAACTGGCACAAGCTGAGCTTAGGGTACTCTGCTTAAAACAATCATTTTTTCTAAATAAACTTTTGCCCTATCGATACTATTTATCTCTAACCGGCCTTTCTGTACAGTGCATTCATAAGGCTTATAAAACAGGCGTTAATGATAAGTAAAAACCGACTCTGGTGTTTATCTGGAGTCAAATATCCCGATTATAGTACTAGAATCAAATCAGGCAACTTGCCGGTACCCGTAAGATAAAGTATGAAGTAAGCCTGAAGAATAAGACATGTAAGGAGCTACCGGGTTTGATAAAAAAATATTTTCGGGAGCCATAAAAAAAGAATTGTGCCTTTAAAGCAACTGTAGCGAGTTGGCCTAAAATTGTACTTAAGAGAAAACCCCTAGCCATTGAGTACTTATACCTAATAGGCCATACTGTAAAAAGTACAACAAAAAACCATGTACCAAAATAACTAATTTTATCTTCTTTTATGAAGCTGATACGCTTTGTGCAGCACCATCCCTGTGCCTGCTGATCCAAAAAAAAGAACAAACCTGCTCCAGAGATGGTGTATATATTGCATTATACTAAAGGGGGCATACCTTTGGCCTGCTTTACATGGGCCAGGTGATGGCGGCAATGCCATGCATACAATGCGGTAGCCTCCCAAAGTGGTATTGCCCTGTTCTGTTCAGGATGTACAAAACAACGCTTTGTTTCTTCTTCACTTAGCGACTCCAGCAACAGGCTCCAACGGGCGTGCAGTCCTTTAATAATCTGTAGAGAACTATCCAATGAGGCAGTAAGTACATCGGGCAGGTCAGACCATCTTTCTTCAAAGTAAGGTTTAATAACTGGATCTTTTTCAGTTAAGGCCAGTTTGAAACGGATAAAACTGTTCATGTGGCTATCGGCACAATGATGAACAACCTGTCGTATGGTCCAGCCACCAGGGCGATACGTATTTTCTTCTTCTTCAGGTGTAATCCCTGCTAGTTCGGCCTGCAACAATTCCGGAAACTGCCGTATCACTTCTTTCCATTCATCAAAAAGTGCTGGCGAAACCTTTTCCGGCTTTTGATATTGGCCTACAGGGTATTGTAAAGTAGGCAGCTCATTATCGTTTACGGTAGTCATATAGAGAATATTAGTTAAATAGAACACCTCCAAGCCCGGATTTACCGGCAATACCAAGGCAAGGTACATGAAGTATTTCAGGAATGAAACGTTTTTGACAGAAGGGCTCTGTTCTCTTTACCAGCACTAACTAAATTCATGTACACATAAGCGCAAAACAAAAAAGCCCCGGTAGTATGCCGGGGCTTTTTTGTTACTCTAACTTTAAACCGATAACCAGTACATCATCTATCTGGGCGCCACTCCCTTTCCAATGGTGGAAAGTAGAATCCAGCCATTGGTACTGTTCCTGAAAGGGCTTTTGGTAAATACTCACCAGCAATTCCCGGAACCTTTTGGATAAAAACTTTTTTTGCCTGGGTCCGCCAAACTGATCAGAGAAGCCATCAGTATACAGGTAACAGGCAGTTGGCTCTGTAATAGAAACGGTATGTGTCGTAAACGAAACTTCTGTTGTACCTCCCAGGTTCATTCTATCACCCGCCATAATACGGCATGCGGTTTCAGAAACTAATAATACCGGGTTATTGGCTCCAGCAAATTGTAATTGTTTTGTTTCATTATCAAAAACACAGATGGAGATGTCCATGCCATCACGGTTTTTGGTTTTATGTTGTTGTAAGGCTTGCACAATGCCTTGGTGCAAACCACCCAGTATATGCGCAGGATCTAAAATATGCTTCACGTTAACCAGGTCGTTTAACAGTGTATTTGCAATCAAAGACATAAAAGCACCAGGCACACCATGGCCTGTACAATCTATGGCTGCCACTACCTTCTTGCTGCCTATTTTAGAAAACCAGTAAAAATCTCCGCTAATAATATCCTTCGGCTTAAAATAAACAAACGAGTCTGGGAAAATGCCTTTTATCTTACTGGTAACCGGCAACATAGCATCCTGTATATGCTTTGCGTAAGTAATACTGCTGGTAATGTCCAGGTTTTTGCGCTGTATCTCTGAGAAAGCCGACTGAAGCTCCATTCTTTTCTTAAAAATCTCATCGCGCTGATATATAATTTCTTGTTGTTGCTGCCTTAGCTCTGCATTTTGGGCTGCAATTTCAGCCTGTTGCTTGGCCAGTTCTTCATTTTTATGGTTTACTTCCTTGTTTTTCTCCAGGAGCATGTCCATGTACATTTCTTTCTGGCTCAGAAAATACTCAAACAAAAAGTAAATGCATACGCCAACAGCTATAGTATTAAAAACCAAAAAAAGCAGGTTAATATGCCTGGGCAGTAAGCTTACCTTATGCAAAAAGAAATACTCGATAAAGCCCGAGCAAATAACCAGGAAAACAAATCCGAAAAAGAGCTGACGGGCAACTTTAGGCCTGTGGAACATAAGTGCACTCATTGGCGAAATGAGTGAGGCCATTAAAATAAAGCTACCATGCACAAAGCCTCCCAGGCTTATTTGCGAAAGAAAGGGCATAGCAATGATCAGACCCAGGAACGTTCGCCTGAATACATAGTAGTTATTACTATAGCAAAAATAAGCCAGATTAGCTATTGACAGCACCACAAAAGCAAGTACTACAAATGTGGCCTCCGGATAACCGAGTAGCGAATATGTAAGGCATTGCAAAATACCACATAGAGTTGTTAAAAGGGTTATTCTGATTAACGCAATTCTTTTGGTGCGTTCTTCCCTTCTGTCTATGCCTGCCAGGCCAAAGAGCTTATTAAAATCAAATGTAAAAAAAGTCCTAAAAGACTTTGCTTTACTGATAAGCATTTTAATGAATAGTATAGAGCTTAACGCTCAATTTCAAAATATAATACTGTAAATATAAACATTTTACAATAAACTAATCCGACCTAAAGCATATTGTTTAAAAATTTATAATTAATAGCTACATGTTAAAATACTGATATTTGACAAAAAAGAGCCTTATGCCTGCTACCTGGTTTAGAGCAGCTGCCACACACATTAAGGCTGCTACAGGTTGTTTACAGACTTGCTATAAGGGCACTGAGCTTGGGAAGAAATATAATAACACCTACTACAGCAGCCAGCAAAGAAGCCACCAACACTCCTCCCGCAGCCAGGTCTTTGGCTTTACCAATCAGGTCTGCATAGCCCGGGCTGGCAAAGTCTGCCAGAAACTCAATCGCTGAGTTAAAGAGTTCGGCCATTAGCACCAGGCCAACCACTATAAATACCACAGCCCACTCTAAAGAAGAAAGTTGCAACAAAAGACCCAACGTAATTGCCAGTAAGCCCACAGCCAGGTGTATACGTGCGTTATGTTCTGTTTTTACCAGTAATTTTAGTCCATTAATGGCATACTTAAAGCTCTTTAGCCTGTCTTTTACTGAAAATGGTTTCTTTTTAAAATTTGCATCCATGGAATATGCTTAACAAAAACCTCAATTTATGGCATTTGTATTAAATCATTACTAAACCACATTGATTTATGGGTATTAAAGATCGAAGTCAGTTCCTGAGGGAGATGTTACCCATTGTACAACTATTATCTTTAGCTTTGTCTGTCCATAGCAAAACTTTACTTTTTACAATATGCCCCAGCCTGTGCCTTTTAAATTAAAACTACTTAGAGCTTATTTTAAAGTTGCAGGACGTACCGTACCCGGGTTGGCCCTGCCTACCATCTGGAAAATACTTTTTGAGCCTAAACGACATACACTAAAGCCTCCTCACCAGGCATTGATTGACACGGCACAGTCGTTTAGCTTTTCTGTAAATGCATGGAATAAAAGTAACGAGGTACTAAGGCTTACCGGCTACCGTTGGGGCAATGGTACTAAAACAGTATTACTTATGCATGGCTGGGATAGCAAGGCACTGGATTATTACAAGCTTATACCGGCCTTACTAGAACAGAACTATACAGTAGTTGCCTTTGATGGACCGGGCCATGGACACTCGGAAGGTTCTGAAACCAACATGCTGGCTTTTAAAGAAGCCCTTTTGTTTTACATACACAAATTTGGCACTCCTTATGCCATTGTAGGCCACTCGATGGGCGGAACAGCGGCCGCCTTTATGTTAAGCGAATACGATGTGCAGGTAGAGCGCCTAGTGCTTATTGCCAGCCCAGTTGTATCGCGCGATGTGTTTGAGGGCGTATTTGACCAGTTGCGTATACCAGTCCGGCTCCGTGCTAATTTTTACAAACGCATACACCAACGGCTGGGCGAACCTGTTGAGCATTATGACCTGCGCTTGCGCACCGCTCCTGTTAAAGCTGATAAGATCCTGGCTGTGTATGACAGGACAGATGATGTAGTAATGTATGAGGGTGTAAAGCCATACCTGGACAGCAAAACAAATATTGAACAATTTACTACTACCGGGGCCGGGCATCAGAAAATACTGCGCCACCCGGAAGTAATAAAGAAAATTACTGGCTTTTTACACCTTTAGCTGTTTGCTTTTGCAAAGGCCCTATTTATTCCACTCCATCCCATTCTCTCAGGATTCTGGCAATTTCGGTATGGCCTTCCCTTAAAGCTTCTGCCAGGGGTGTATGGCCCCAGCGGTCCCTTAAATTAACGTTGGCTTTTTTATGGAGCAGGTAGCGCACAATTTTAGTGTGTCCCTCGGCTGCTGCCAGGTGCAAAGCTGTGCGCTTGTCATAATTAGTGGCATTTATATCTACGCCTTTGGCAAGCAGGGTTTGTATTTCAAACAAGTCTCCTTCACTGGCTGCCCAGCATAAGCTTACCACCCCTTCTGTCCGGGCTTGTATACGGGGCAGGCTGGGGTCTTTTTTTTGATGTACAGGCTGTGTTACAGAGTCGTATTTATGTACATTGTAGCGTTTTACCAGTTCTTTACAAAACTCAATACCCCGTACCGGGTTACCCAGTGCATCCAGGGGTGGCGAGTAAATTGCAATGCCCATCAGGTTGGGTACTACTATCATTAAACCACCGGCCACACCACTTTTTGCCGGCAAACCAATGGTAAAAGCAAACTCACCGGAAAAATCGTACATGCCACAGGATAGCATCAGGCTTAAGCAATCTTTTACGGTATCTGGCCTGAATACTTTATCGCCAGTAAGGGGGCATACACCAGCATTGGCAAGGGTAGCGGCTGCTACAGAAAGGGCATCTGCATCCAAGGATATAGAACAACACTGGAAGTAGAACTCCATAGTGCGGTAAAAATCTGTATTGGGTGGAAAAGCCCCTTTCTCACGCATGTAATACCCCAGGGCAAAATTGCGGTCGGCTGTTTCGCGCTCAGAACGGTACACTTCCTCATCAAATAAAACAGTTCGGTTGCCGCTTAGCCGCCTCCAGGTATCCATTACATGGCGTGTACGGTCTTCGGGCTTTCCGGCTGGCTGTATAAGTGAGCACGTCATAATAGCCCCGGCATTGATCATGGGGTTATGAGGCAGGTTTTCATCATTCAGGATAAGACCATTAAAGCTCCTGCCACTAGGCTCCCGGCCAACATGCTGATGCACTTTATCCTCACCGTTTTCCTCAAGGGCAATACCATAGTTAACTGGCTTACAAACCGATTGCAGGCAAAACTTAACTTCGTGGTCACCTAGCTGCAGCAACTGCCCATCAATAGTACACACTGATACTGCATACAGTGACGGATCAATTTTGCCCAACTGGGGTATATAAGTGGCAACCCTGCCTTTGTCGATCTTACGGGTACGTTCCCACATCTCACGGATTTCGGCACAAAATACCTGGAACTCTGGTATAATTAACTCTCCCCGTATAGCTCTTTTTACCAGATTAGAACTACTTCCCTGCAAAATTTCCGAAAAAGCGGCAAAGTCAATTTCCTTATGTTGGGCACCATTTACCTGGAGATCTTTGCCAAAACAATCCTGCAAACGAGGATCATCCTTGCGGATTCCCATTTCCTGTAATCTATGTAACAACTGGCCCAGGGTTATTGTACCTTTACCTTCCTCATCCAGCGACTCAAATAAAGGCCTCAGCTCAGGGAAGTCTTCATAGAGCAAACTGTTATTGGCTGTAGTCAGGGTTTGTTCAACAACTTTGGTAAATGATGTGGCTTTGTTTTTCATAAAAATGGTATGGTGCTATTTACAATACGCAACATAAACCCATTACGTACTATGGGGTTGAGGCTTGCTTTCTTAAAAATCAGGCACAGAATATCTTATTAACTTTAAACTTACAAAACAGCATACCTCTTACGATGGCATTAGCATTAAGCAAACCGGCTTGGGAACCTGTGTAATGTGCCCTGTTGGGGTAAGCTTACCTGTCTGTTTGTTAACGCGAAAAGAAACTACAGCGTCTGACCGCTCATTGGCTACCAGCAGAAGGTTGCCATCGGGCGTAAGGGTAAAATTACGAGGCCAATCGCCACGGGTAGAAACATGCTCTACCAATTTCAAATTGCCAGTGCCTTGCTCTATGGCAAACACTGCAATACTGTTATGCCCCCTGTTTGAACCATATACATAACGGCCATCGGGAGATACATGTACATCTGCACATTGGTTTTTACCGGTATAGCCTTGTGGCAGCATGGCTATGGTTTGCTGCAATGTTAAGGTACCCCTGTCGGCATTCCATGCATATGCGTTAAGGGTAGAATCCAGTTCATTGATCACAAAAACCCGGTCGCCACTAAAGGCAATGTGCCTTGGGCCAGCACCGGCCTGCGTTTGTGTATAAGGTGTTGAAGCAGGCTGCAGTTTTCCTTGCTGTACATCAAGCTTATATATCATAATTTTATCAGTACCTAAGTCTGCAGCAAGGGCATACTGGTTGCCCGGAGCCATTACAATTGCGTGTGCATGAGGGGCTTCCTGCCTCTCCTGGTTAGGCCCGCTCCCCTGGTGCTGTTTGGTATCTGAAGCAGGCCCCAGCCCATTTGCACCCTGTACTGGCAAAACAGCTACATTGCCTCCCATATAGTTAGCAACCAAAACTTGCCTGCCAGTGGCATCAGTACTTATGTAACAGGGCGATGCTCCCCGGCTTGCCTGTTTGTTTATAAACCTTAACTTACCGCTTGGCTTTTCTATAGCAAATGCACTTACTGAGCCGCTTTTGCTCCCTTCATACTCCCCTATCTCATTTACAGCATACAAATAATTGCCATCAGGGTGTATAGCCAGAAATGAAGGATCTTCAGCTTCAGTACTGCCAAGCAGCTTAAGTTCTCCGGAAGGGTTTAGCTCATATAAGAAAATTCCGTCTTTACGCCCCCCGGTGTAGGTACCAATGTACATTCTATAGCGTGTGGCCTGCCTACGCGATTTACCAAAGGCGCTATACACAGTAGCTGCTGTTATGCCAAGCAGGCTTAAACCAGTGAGGGCTATAAATTTTCTGCGGTCAAGTAAGGTCATTTGTATAGTAGGTTTGTTAAACTGTAGTGCTTTTATTTTTATACTGAAAGGTACTACTTTTGGTTAGTTTTTACATTCGAAGGCTAACATTAGTACATTTATCATAAAGTTTTGCAACCATTGCATTAAATCTGAAAAAGCGGGAAATATTCGTTTTCCTTAAAATAACACATATGCCAGAAGCCCGTATCATAACAATACAGACTCGCCTCTTCTAAAAGAGGCAGTATTTTTTTAACTAAATACCATTGCAATGGAATCAAATAAAAATAACGAAAAAGAAAACCTGGATAAACTAAGAAAAGAGCGTGAAGACATGCTCAACCTGAAAAAGGGTGCTGACGAAATGGATAGCCTTAACAACCCGGTTTCTAAAATAGAAGGTAAAACAGTGAGCGGTACAGGTAGTGGACCGGGTACGGGTGCTCTTGAAGAAGAAAACAGAAGACCTGGCACAGATGGCATACCCCCTATCAATGATTACGTAGACCCAGAAGTATACAAAGATATGGTTGGCGGAAACGCAAACACTGTTGATAATATTATTGATGAAGACCAGCCTAACCTAAGCATGCCCGGCGACCTGGATGATGAAGGCAATTTCCGGGGAGATGATCATCCTTCGGGCTACCCGGGCGGTGGCGCTGCCAGGAGTAAGGAAGATAAAATACCGCCCGCTAAAAATGATAAATTCAGAGGATATACACCTGGCACAGGAACCCGCGATGAGGAATTATAAGAAATTTGTTGTCTAGCTGAAGTAAAAAGAGCTGCCAATAGTAGGCAGCTCTTTTTATTTGACATTTCATTAGAGCAAAGTGCCCCGGAGCAGCAAGGCTGCAATAGAAAAATAAATAATTAACCCGGTAACATCAACCAGGGTAGCTACAAAAGGCGCAGAGGAGGTTGCAGGATCAAGGCCAAACTTGCGCAATATAAAGGGAATCATAGAACCGGAAAGTGTACCCCACAGCACAATCCCTACCAGCGATAGGCCTACCGTTAAGGCAATTAAAAACCAGTACTGTCCATAATCATAAAAGCCCAGTACCTGCCAGAGCACTATTCTAAGAAAACCAATGCTTCCCAGGATAGTACCCAGCATCATACCGGATAAAATTTCCTTTTTCATTACGTACAACCAGTTACCAAGGCTCAATTCTTTTATAGCCATAGCCCGCACAATAAGGGTAGCTGCCTGCGAGCCTGAGTTGCCGCCGCTCGAAATAATCAGCGGTATAAACAGGGCTAGCACTACTGCTGCGGCAATCTCATCTTCAAAATACCCCATGGCAGATGCCGTAAGCATTTCGCCCAGAAAAAGTATAACCAGCCAACCTGCCCTTTTGCGTACCAACTCTCCCAAAGGCGTTTCTGTATACGATAACTCCAAAGCCTCTAAACCACCAAACTTATGAATATCTTCCGTATCGCGGCTTTCTATTTCATCCAATATATCATCAAAGGTTACAATACCAACAAGCACCCCGTTTTCAGTTACTACCGGCAAGGCAGAACGGTCGTACTTATCAAACTTTTCAATAGCATCTTCACGACTCATGGTGGTAGTTAAAAACACATAATCATCATTCATGAGGTTTGCCATTGACTCCTCCTCGTTGGCCATTAAAAGTCTACCAATCCGTATATCATCAATGAGTTTCTTATCTTTATCCACTATGTAAATAAAGTTGAGCGTTTCTGCTTTACGGCCAAATTTTTTAATATGGTTCAGGGTTTGTTTTACCGTCCACTCTGGCTTTGCCTGTATGTAGTTAGGGGTCATAAGGCGGGCTACACTTTTTTCAGGGTACCCCAGCAGATTAAGGGCTATAGCCTTTTCCTCAACCGATAGGTAGTTAATGGTTTCCTTAATAAGCAGGTCAGGAAAATTCTCAAATATTTCTGTCCTGTCATCAGGGGCCATGGCATCCAGCATCTGGGCGGTTTCGCGGGAGCCTAGTTCCCGCAACAGGTCTTGCTGGGTAGAGTAGTTAAAATAGGTAAATACTTCTGCCTTTAAATGCCCCGGAAGCAATAAAAAAGCAAGGATCATTTCCTTGGAAGTTAATTCGCTAAGCGTTTCTGCAATATCATTGGGGTGCCTTGAGCTTAAATCCTGAACATTTATTTCCGGTAACATAAAGCGGGTCTGTAGTTTTATAGGTTTTTACGCTTGTACGGCAAATTGGCAAAAACTGCGTAAAAATAATAATGATTAAATACACCCCTTATACAAAAAGGCATATTGCAACTACGCAACATGCCTTTTTAAAATTCATTAAACCTTAAAAGGCAACCCCTTACAGGTTGTTTCTAGGTAAGACTGGTGTTCCAGATATCTTTATGTAATTTCCATTGTCCGGCTCTCTGCTTCCATACCACTACGTATTTGCCTCTGTCCAATTGCTGGCTGTCTGCATTCATTAAAACATATTGGCCCAGCTCAATGGCAGTATCGTTTAGCAACTCCAGGTCAAGGGTTTTAAGATTTACCTTACTTATTCCGTTATCAATGGCACTTTTCCAGTAATTGCAAATACCATCGCGGCCTTGTATAGGTTCCCTGCCGGCGGGTAGCAGCATACCCTCTGCGGTGTAGAGTGCTGCCATATCTTCAGCGCTTTTCCGCGCCAGGGCATCAGATAATAATTTGTTGGTATTCTGGATATCGGCCAGAATTTCGGTAGCGGGTGAGGTTAGGGTGGCCATAGGTGTATTGGTTTATGTAGAAAAAAATGCGAATGACAATATCTACAACTACCCAGCAAATGTAAATACCTACTTTTAGGGATTTTTATACTTAAAACCAGGCACTTGAACGGCCAAACTTATTATTTGCCGCTCTTAAACAGAGCCAGCATTGGCTTTACGCTTAAAAAGTTTATCAAAGCACCTGCAATGCAATAAATACAGGCCTTTTTTTGTACAAATATCATATTCAAAACAAAATAAAGGGCACCTGCTGCGTTACCTGCTACTACCCCACTTAACAGCAGGTCATATATACGTGAGTGCTTTTTTTGTACGGAGGCTAATGCAACCAGCAAAAAATTGGCAGCATATAAGTTCAGAGCAATAACTGCATCGGGCAATTGTAAAATTGCGGCATCTTTAGAGGATATTACTTTTTCTGATTCTACAATGCCCAAAGGCAAATCAGGAAGCTTACGGAGGGCTCCCATCTGGAAAAGAGACATCAGGCCAAAGTCTAATAACCCCAAGGCAGACAGCGCAGTAATATAACGGCGGTTATCCATCGCAATGCTACTATCTAAGCGTAAAGTTGTAATGATATTGCCTGGCTGTTGCTGCATAATATTTTATTACTCTTTGGTTTACAGCGATTTACTGTTCATGCTTTAACAACGAAAGCATAGGCTTTACAGCAGCAAAATTGATAAAAGCCCCTGTTACGCAATACAGGCATACTTTTTTCTGCACGGCTGTCATGGTATAGAGGTACTGTGCTGCGCCAATTGCCTGGCCGGCTATAACTCCGCCCAGCAAATAATCCAGCCATTTGGACCTTTTCTTTTTAGTAGAAGCCAGCGTAGCCAGAAAAAGAGTGGCCGCATACATACTCAGGCTTATCACTCCATCCGGAATACCAAGTATCACAGCATCATCAGAAGAATTTACTTTTTCAGAATCAAAAAGCTTTCCTGGCAGATCGGGCATGTGTTTAATATAACCTAATTGGAAAAGTGAAATTACACTAAAGTCTAGCAGTCCTAAAGCTGCCAAAGAGGCAATCTGCCTTCTGTACTGGGTAGGTTTGCTTTGATCTGCCCTGAGCTTATCTACAGCACTGTATTCGTTTTGCATATGCAGTTATTGTTAATATTAAAGCCTATTACTAGCTACGCATTTTGATTTAACAAGTTGAATATTAAAACTTAAAGAATAATTGAGCTGGATTTTAAAGCAGGCGCTATATTTATGTAGCATAATTCTGATACGCCCGTATAGAATATAAGCAAGCAGGCAAAACATTAATACCTGTATTTTTTCAAATTTAATTCTCCTTTAAATCCGGCTTGCTTTAAAGCCAACTGCGCTTTTAAATTTTTTAATAAATCTGTTTACCTTAAAACAATTTAACACATGGCAATTTCTTTAAAACCTCTCCACGATCAGGTAGTGGTCATTACGGGTGCCTCAAGCGGTATTGGCCTGGCTACGGCCCGTGCTGCTGCAGCCAAAGGTGCTAACCTTGTACTGGCTTCCAGAAGTGAAGATGTACTGGCAGACATCGTACAGCAAATAAACAGCGAAGGCGGGCAGGCCATTTATGTTGTAGCAGATATAGGCTACCGCGAAGATGTGCAACGTATTGCTGATGCAGCCCTTGAACATTTTGGTGGCTTTGATACCTGGGTAAACAATGCCGGGGTGTCGATTTATGGAAGATTGCAGGAAGTAAGCGATGAAGACAGCCACCGTCTTTTCGACACCAATTTCTGGGGTGTAGTGTACGGGTCATTAATTGCTACAGAGCATCTAAAAAGAAGAGGAGGAGCCATTATTAACATTGGCAGTGTGCTTTCTGAAATGGCCATTCCTGTACAGGGCATGTACTCGGCCAGTAAACATGCTGTAAAAGGCTTTACAGATTCGCTACGTATGGAATTGGAAGAAGAAAATGTACCTGTTTCTGTAACACTGGTAAAACCTGCTGCCATCAATACTCCTTACCCTAAGCATGCACAAAACTACATGGACCAGGAGCTAACACTTCCACCTCCTGTATATGAGCCAGAAGAAGTTGCATATGCCATATTACATGCAGCCGAACACCAGCAACGCGATATCACCGTAGGCGGTGGCGGTAAATTTATGACTGCATCCAGCAAGGTTGCACCAGGCATGATGGACTGGCTGAGTGAAAAACTAATGCCTAAGCAACAGGTAAAAGACAGGCCAAGCCAGCATCGCAGAAGTGCCTTGCACCAGGCCGGCGGACAGGGAAAAGTGCATGGAGATTACGAAGGTTATGTTATGAAAAAAAGCCTGTATACCAGGGCTACACTTAATCCTTTTATTACCGGGGCCATTATTGCTGCTGCAGGTATATTTGCCCTTGCCTTAATGAATAAAGAGGTGATCACAGACCAGGTTGATAAACTGAAAAACAACGATAACCGGGGAGACAGCAACAGGCAGCCTAACAAAGGCTCACTTCCTTTAGCAGAAAAGCCACTGGTTGTGCCGGACATCAACATTACTGATCGTCCTGATCCTTTATCATAAGAAAACTTAGTAAAAAGCCCTCTGTAGTGAGGGCTTTTTACTTTTGTTACCTGAGGCGAAAAACCTCGGACAAGCGATATAACTTGACTTAGCCACCTTAATTCATTAGATTAAGCCAACAGAACAGGGTTCTAAACTCAATGCGTTATTTGTATGAAAACGATATTTACCACCACCTTACTACTACTGTTTGCAGTAAGCCTGCATGCCCAGCATATACCCTCTGCCGAAGCACAGGTAAAAGCAGCCCGTCTGGCTGCGCCTGCCGAAAAGCGTGCGGGTGCTACCGTTTTAGGCTATAACTCCAAAGGCGAGTTGGTGGTATTACATAAAGGAAACAACGAACTGATTTGCCTGGCCGATGACCCTAACCAGAAGGGCTTTTCGGTATCGTGCTACCATCGTGACCTGGAGCCTTTTATGGCACGGGGGCGCGAACTTAAAAAGAGTGGCAAAAACTCAGAACAGGTATTTGAAACCCGCGAGCAGGAAGCCAGAAGCGGAAAGCTTAAAATGCCAAAGCAGGCCTCTACCCTGTTTGTGTATACTGCTTCCGAAGAAGACTATAACCGCACCACCGGCGATGTAAAAAACGGCTACCTACGCTATGTGGTGTACATTCCTTTTGCCACAGCAGAAAGTACAGGCCTGCCTCTTAAACCCGAAGGTCCGGCAATGCCCTGGATTATGGACCCGGGCACCCATGCCGCCCATATTATGATTAATCCACCAAAAGATTGAAGCCAGCGCTTTAACCCGGAACGCAACGTTGTAAATCCGGGCAAAATCCGGTTACTTTGTAGCTTATGACCCTGCAAATCACTTCCTTAAACTCGGGCAGCAACGGTAACTGCTATTATATTGGCAATGAGCGCGAAGCCATATTGGTTGATGCCGGCATTTCGTGCCGCGAAACCGAAAAGCGTATGAAACGCCTGGGCCTTAGCATGAGTAAAGTAAAAGCCATTTTTATTTCACACGAACACTCCGACCATATCCGTGGTGTAGCCGTGCTGGCCAAGCGCTATTTTCTGCCAGTATACATTACTCCCAAAACCCTCCAGAATTCCCGCCTCATCGAAGAGAATATACTTTCTATCCCTTTCCAGGCTTATGAACCTGTACAAATAGGCTCGTTAACCGTAAGTGGCTTCCCTAAGTTCCATGATGCCCACGATCCGCATAGCTTTGTAATATCTTACCAGAATATTAATGTTGGTGTATTTACTGACATTGGAGCACCTTGCGAGCACCTTATTGCGCATTTTAAATTGTGTCATGCAGCCTTTTTAGAGGCTAACTATGATGATGTTATGCTTGAGCAAGGCTATTACCCATATTACCTGAAAGCAAGGATCAGGGGCGGACACGGACACCTTTCCAATAAGCAGGCACTTGATGTATTTACTGCGCACAAGCCGCCTTTTATGAGCCATGTATTCCTATCGCACATTTCAAAAGATAATAACTGCCCTACCCTGGCTAAAACACTTTTTGAGCAGCATGCCGGAGAAACAGAAGTTGTTATAGCATCGCGCTATGAAGAAACCCCTGTATACACAATTAGCGCAACCAGGCAACCTGCCCTGCCCGAGCAACTCAGCTTGTTTTAAGCCAGTAATTATATAAATGAAAGCAACCAGCAGACACGTTGATGTAGTAGTAATAGGCGGCGGACAAAGCGGCCTGGCTGTTGGTTATTTTCTAAACCGAAGCAAAGTGTCTTTTGCTATTCTGGATGAACAACTACAGCCTGGTGGTGCCTGGCTACACGGTTGGGATTCGCTGAAGTTATTTTCGCCAGCCGAGCATAGCTCTTTACCCGGCTGGATGATGCCCCGCAGCGAAAATGAATACCCCGGCAAGCAGGAAGTAATAGATTACCTTCGCCAGTACGAGGAACGCTACAAACTACCCGTGTACAGGCCTGTATGCGTAAAATCAGTTCAGCATTCAGAAAGCGGTTTTACTGTAGAAACATCAGCAGGCACTTGGCACACCAAAGCCATTATTTGCGCTACAGGCTCCTGGAGCAAACCCTATATTCCTGCTTACCCCAACGCAGGTATATTTAAAGGACAACAGATACACTCTGCTCACTACCAAAGCCCGGAGCCTTTTACTGGGCAGAAGGTGCTTATTGTAGGTGGAGGCAACTCCGGAGCACAAATACTGGCAGAAGTATCTAAAGTTGCGCAAACCGTATGGGTAACCGAAAGAGAGCCCAAGCTCCTGCCCGATGAGGTAGACGGCCGCTACCTGTTCGAGTTTGCTACCCGCCAATACAAAGCCAAACTGGAAGGCAAAACCATAGAACCTGCTGGCAGCCTGGGCGATGTAGTAATGGTTGCCTCTGTAAAAGAAGCCCGCGACCGAAATGTACTGCACAGCGTGAGGCCCTTTAGCCACTTTACAGAAACAGGGGTACAATGGCCCGATGGCCGGCAAGAAGCCTTTGATGCCGTAATATGGTGTACCGGTTTTAGACCCGCCCTGGATTTTTTGAAAGATCTGGATGTGCTTGAACCCACCGGTAAGGTTAGCACTCAGGGCACACAGGCCATAAAACAGCCTGGTTTATGGCTGGTAGGCTATGGCTCCTGGACTGGTTTTGCTTCTGCTACCCTTATTGGCGTAGGCCGCTCAGCCCGCGCCACTGTAGATGAAGTAAAAGCCTGGCTGGAGCAACAGGACCACTAACCAACAAGCCTCTATGCAAAGAACCTACCGATACCTGGGTGACAGGCACACCGCTCCCCACCTGAAAGGTGCCATTTGCACAGCCATTACCACACCCAACGGAAAATGCATTCGCGGCAAAAACGGAAACATGCTGGTTTCTTTTGAGGGCACCCCAACAGTAGTTGTGGCACGACTGCTTCGTAAAATGGTTGAGTAATGCTGCCAAATACACACAGCCATATTACAGAAAAGCCGTAAAGAGCTTAAAAGAATGTGCTATGCGCTATTTTATACAAAGCTTATGGATACTTTGTAGTATGTTATTAATGGCTTGTCAAAGAAACACTATGCATCTACAAATACTGGAAACTCATGAATTGGCAAATATCCCCAGTGCCTCCGGGCTGGTAAACCACCAGGGCTTATTATATGTAATTGGCGATGACTCCCCTTTTTTGTTTACGCTTGATGCAACCCTGCAACCATTAGCTAAAACTCCTATTTACTCCACCGAACAATTACAAGGCCATACCATTGCCAAGCCTTTAAAACCCGATTTTGAAGCCATGGAACTTGTAGCTGACCAAACCCTTTTAGTACTGGGTTCAGGCTCAAAAGGACCTGAGCGTAACCATGCAGTCCTTATTCCATTACAGGATACTTCTGCGCTGAAAACCTACAACCTTAGCTCCTTTTATAGTCAGCTTAAGCAACTGGAGTTATTGCAAAATGCAGAGCTTAATATTGAAGCTGCTGCATATCATCAGGACACCTTATACCTCTTTAACCGTGGTAAAAATGTTATTATCTCTTTTAGCTATAGTAGCTTTATTACCTATCTTAAAGAGGGCGCTCCACTCCCTGAGCCCAACACTATTGAAGTAAAACTACCCACTCTTAAGGGTATGGAAGCAGGCTTTTCCGGTGCCACTATAAGCCCTGCTACCGGCCAGCTCATTGTTACTGCTTCTGTTGAAAATACACCCAATGCTTATGATGATGGTGAGGTAGGCGGCAGCTTTATAGGAGTGGTTGATATAAGTAAGTTCAATGATTCTGCCGCCTACCGCTTTACACTTATAGATACAGGCTCAACACCCCTTAAAATAGAATCGGTAACCATAGTGCATGAAACACCTGGGCAGGGCACAGAGCTACTGCTGGTATCCGATAGCGATGGTGGGGAGTCGGTATTGCTACGCTGTCTATTGCAGTGGTAAATTAATTTTTATTTCAGGGGGAGGTAGCACCCGCTTTGGCTGTCATACTAAAAAAACAGAAACCGTATAAACAGCATGTATACCCACACCTCCATTAAAATCTTAACTTTTGCTATTGTTGCTACCTTTGCTTTGGTTAGCTCTTGCATAGGTCAATACCAGGACCCGAACAGCACAGCTGACTATTTACCCTTAGAAAACAATGCAGAATGGGCCTACTTACTTGAAAGCTTTTCTGTAGAGACTGGTGAATCTTATGGCACTGATACCATTACTTTTAAAATAACCGGAGATACTACCATTTTAGGCAAAACCTATAAAGTAGTAAATAAATCCTGGTTCGATAACGATTTTATAAGAAAGGAAGGCTCTGCTTACTATATGTTGTATAGTAATCCATATTACAATAAACTGGAAGAGTACAAAATTCTGGATACTAATTTACCCATCAACAGCTCATGGACTTTTGAGAAAAGTGAGGCACACAGAATTGAGTTTACCATACTGGCCAGGAACCTTTCAAAAACAATAAAAGGTGTACCGTATAATGATATAACTGAAGTAGCTGAAAGTCATTATTACAAGGATAATGAGAACTGGATAAAATCTTTTACAAATGTAAGCTACTACGCATTGAATGTAGGTATGATATATGAGGATGATAGAGAACAGATTTTTGGGTCTGTTAGAACCCGATCCTTATTCTCCCATAAGCACTAACATGCTATTTACCGGAGGCTTACTAAGCTAGCAAACTCAGCTTTGCTACAAAAAAATTGTGTATGCGCTCCCTTACTTAGCCTCATTTGTTTTTAAGGGAAGCCTTCCTTTTATTTGTTTATTCCAACACATTACATTCCTAATACTAGCATAATTGACTCCAGAAGAAAAGCTATTCATTGCATCTTTGCAGCAAGGTGAACGCACTGCTATGGAGTCAGTATTTAAGCAATACCATGCTCTGCTTTGTACTACTGCCTACTACTTTGTTAAAGATACTGATGAAGCAAAAGATATAGTACAGGATGTATTTATAAAGCTTTGGAAAAACAGGCAGCAATTAGAAATCCAAAGCTCCTTACCAGCCTACTTAAAAAAAGCAGTAGTGAATACTGCACTCAACTACCTGGAGAAACAGAAAAAGTTTAAGGTTGTAGAACTCAGCAAAAGCGGAGCCCCTTCTATAGGTGTTAACGAAGTAGAACGAAATCATCAGTCTGAAGAACTAGCAGCAAAAGCCGAAAAGGCTATCGAAAGTTTACCTCCGCGCACAAGAGCAGTTTATACCCTTATCCGGGCTGAGGAAATGAGTTATAAAGAAGCAGCAGAAGCCCTCTCTATTTCGGTAAAAGCTGTAGAAAAGGAAATGATGAAAGCCTTACGCCTCCTCCGGTTAGCACTGAAAGAATTTCTTGTCATCGGCCTGCTGTTTCTGGCTTATTATTTTAAAATAATTTCATAAACAAGGGGGAGGAAGCTTTGCTTTAACCTGTCTCATATAAAAACGACCTCTATATGAAGAACAGATTTACACATCAACTTATTTGCGTGCTGCTAATTCTTTTAGCATGTAATGGCTGCGACAAAAATGACATTGTGTTTTCAATGAAACAACAGGATTACTTTCCTATTGAAAATAATTCAGAATGGCAGTACAACAGAAAATTTTATTCAAAAGACAATGAGTTGAATAGTTCAGATACTACAACCATAAAGACAGGCAGAGACACAACGTTTGGAAGTAAAGTTTACAAAGTTTTAACATATGAATCTGGTTATAACTATCCTGTAAGAAAAGAAGGTAGTGCTTATTACAGGAAGACTCAATATGGTGAAGAAAAATTTCTTGATGAAAGTTTTGGGGTAGGAAGCAGATGGGTATCAATAGATTCAAAAAGATTTAAAACTGAATTTGCTATAACTGAAAGAAATACAATAAAATATGTAAATGGAGTTTTATATGCGAATGTGATTGTTGTGGAAGAAACTGAATCTTCATTTTATTTAAACAAGTGGAATAATCTTAGTCAAACACAATACTGGTATGCAAAGGGTGTTGGAGAAATCTACTCGCGTAGCGTTTATTTAATTTACTATGGTGACCACAGGCGATCTCTGATAAATTACAAACATTAAAAATGAGAATGCTCAATTCAAAAACCAAATGAAAAATAACACCCGCAGAAGCTTCCTTAAAAACTCAAGCATGTTCGCTATTGCTGTATCTATAGCTCCCACTCTGCTAAGCTGCGAAAACCCATCTCAAGCATCTGTGCCTGACCCTTGCAAGACTACAGATGATATATTGGGGCCTTTTTTTAAAGCCAATGCCCCCTTCCGAGAAAACATAATGCCAGCCAACAGCACCGCAACACCGCTTATTATAGAAGGCAAAGTGTACAGCTCCTGCAACAGCGTACTGGCAGATGCTATTGTTGAAATATGGAATGCAGATGAAAACGGAGACTACGATAACACAGGCTTTATGTACCGGGGAAGGTATAAAACCGGGGCTGATGGCAGCTACACCTTTACCAGCATTATTCCTGGCAAATACCTGAATGGCGCTCTGTACAGGCCCAGCCATATTCACTTCAAAATATTTGCCCCAGGCCATAAAAACCTGGTTTCTCAGATTTACTTTAAAGATGATACTTCTATTCCTACAGATCCCTGGGCCAGCTCACCCAAGGCAAAAGAAAGAATATTACTAGTCATGCAAGAGCCCGGTGGAGCTAATATGGTTAACTTCGATATCCATTTAGAAAAAGCATAAGCCGATGGAAACTCAAGACCATGAACATTTAATACTCCAGTTCCTTTCGGGTACTATTTCCGAAGCAGACAAAAAGCAGCTTTTAGCCTGGCTTCGCAAGAGCCCCGCACATAAGCAGGAGTTAGAAGAAATACAAAAGGTCTGGAATCTTACCAAGCCTCAAACAAACAAGTTTAATGCAGATACCGAACAGGAATGGCAAAAGCTAAGCGCTGCTCTTTATGAAATGGACGCTGCAGATCACCAGAAGAACAAACAACGTCCCTTACAGCGGTCTTTATTTAAAATTGCAGCCTCTGTAGCTCTCCTACTGGTTTCTCTCGTGGCATTGTACTTTATGTTTGTTAAACCACAGCAAAATAGTATAGCAAGTGGCCAGCAAATAACAGAAGTAGTATTACCTGATGGTAGCCTGGTTACACTGAATAAAGATAGTGAGCTTACCTTTGATAATGAATTTGAAGGCAGCCAAAGAACCGTTCAACTAAAGGGAGAAGCTTTTTTTGAAGTAGTGCCAGATGCTGAAAAGCCATTTATTGTAGTAGCTGATAACATACAGGTAAAGGTGCTGGGTACATCTTTTAACGTAAGGGCCTACGAGCATGCAGCCAAAGAAGTATATGTTACAACCGGTAAGGTTAGTTTTTCTGCAGAAGATGCAGAGTTAATTCTGCAACCCGGTGATAAGGCGGTAGCAGACCTAAACGGAAAGCAATTAGCCCTTGTGCCATCAGAATCGCTCAATGAAATTGCCTGGACAACTAAAACACTTGTATTTAAGAAGACACAACTAGCAGAAGTAATACCGGCTATTGAGCGCTATTTTGATATACGCATAACAATTCAAAACAAAGATTTGCTACAATGCCGCTTTACAAGCACTTTTACAAACCCAACTTTGCCCGAAGTACTCGAAGCATTGCAAGTATCTTTAAATCTTGAGATAACAGGTAGTAAAAAACATTATACAATGAATGGGGAAGGCTGTTAAAGGGGTACTGTTCACCATTTCTTTAGTACTTTTATTAATAGTGCCCTTGCGACTAAGGGCGCAGGATACCCCTATTCTAAATAAGAAAGCCACCCTCCTTTTTGAGCAGGAGAAACTTGAAACTGTTTTAAGTAGCTTAAGTGCCCTGTATGCCGTTGAGTTTTCATACAGTGATAATGTTGTTCCCATTAATACCCTTATATCTATACCAAAGCAGCATGCATCCTTACAAGATGCGCTTGAACAAGTTCTTAAAGGCCTTGATATTGGCTATACCATAAGAGGAAACCGGATTATTCTCCAGAAGCTCCCGCAGGCATTAAGCCAGACCATTAGAGGCAGAGTAGTTGACCACGCTACAGGCCAGGCATTAATTGGGGCTACTGTTATTATTGCTGATTCTGACCCTCTAACAGGTACAAGCAGCGATATAAAAGGGCTCTTCCGGTTTACCGATGTACCTGTAGGGCGGGCAAGTCTTTTAGTTAGCTGTATAGGCTATAAACCCAGAACCATACCAAACTTAATAATTAGTAGCGGTAAAGAAGTGGTGCTGGATATCGGTTTAACCGAATCTGTAACGGCTGTTGATGAGGTAACAGTAACAACCCGGCGAAACGATGAAAGACCTTACAACCCCATGGCGATTGTAAGTGCAAGATCATTTTCTGTAGAAGAAACCCAGCGGTATGCAGGTAGTGTAAATGATCCTGCACGCATGGCTTCGGGCTTTGCAGGTGTTAGCAGTACTGGCGATGCAAGCAATGCACTGGTTATTCGTGGTAACTCTCCGCGGGGTGTGCTTTGGCGTATTGAGGGAATGGAGGTACCTAACCCAAACCACTTTACAACCGAGGGCGCCTCTGGGGGTATCATTAGCATACTAAGTGCTAATGTTATAGGCAACTCTGAGTTTTACACAGGTGCATTTCCGGCTCAGTTTGGTAATGTTCTATCAGGGGTATTTGATATAAGCCTGCGTAATGGAAATAATGAAAAAAGAGAGTACGCCTTACAGGCCGGCACATTAGGTTTAGAAGTATCTGCCGAAGGACCCATCAGCAGAAACAAGGGCTCCTCTTACCTGGTAAACTACCGCCACTCTACTTTATCAGCCTTACGCAACGCAGGACTGGATGTAAACCACGCAGATGCTTTCCGTAATTACAAGGACCTTACGTTTAAAATTAACCTGCCCGAAAACAAGCTAGGTGCCCTGTCTGTATTTGGTATCGGAGGCATGAGCCGTTCTGGTTTAGATGACCCATTTACAATTGATCACACAGATTCTGATATAGGCATTCTAGGGTTAAACCACCAGCTAAGCTTTAATGTAAATACATCTGTAGCCACAAGCCTCTCCTACTCAGGTACACGGATTTCTAAATACAACCAGGTGTACCACCCTTCGTTTGGCACATTTAATTTTACCGGAAATTACCTTAAATCTTTTGCACGACTGGCTGTTACAGGTAAACATAAACTATCACCATCTTACCAGGTAGAGGGTGGCTTTATACACAGCCAGCTGAGTTATAATTTTAACCTGGTTAACAGTGATACCAGCAACGCTTTGTACCAGACTATTATTAATTTTAGCGAACAGGATAAAGATTATACAAATATAAGCCAGGCATTTATACATGCAAGTCAGCATCTAAGCCCTACCCTGCACCTTGTGTACGGCTTTCACTTTTTGCATTTTGGCCTTTCTAACGACAATTCTTTTGAGCCCAGGCTTGCCGTTAAGTGGCAACTATCAGATAAGCGAAGCCTTTTTGCGGGCATGGGCAAATATGGCAAAACCGAAAACCTGCAATACTACCTGGCCCGAGACCACCAACCCGGTGGAGAAGTGCAGGTAAATAAAGGAATTAAGTTTAGCAGGGCCAACCATTTAGTAGCCGGTTACGAGCAGCTTATTAAAAATACAATCCTTGCAAAACTGGAGGGTTACTATCAAAATCTGTATAACATTCCCGTTAATCCTTCAACCTTTTATTCATCTCTAAACGACCATAGCGGCTTTATAACAGATACCTTGGTTAATACCGGACAAGGCACTAACTATGGAATAGAGCTTTCGGTAAGCAAGGCCTTTGCTAACCGTTTTTATTATTCTGCAAATGGTTCGTTGTATAGTTCAGGCTTTCACCTACCTCATAATGTTAGTATCAATTCAGCATACAATGGCAATTTCAACCTTCACGTGTTAGGCGGATATGAATTTGTACGAACCGGGCCTAATCACAATAATATAATTGGCATAAATGTAAGAACCAGCTGGGCTGGTGGTACCCCATACACTCCGGTAAACGAAGAGGCATCGCTGCAAGCCGGCAGGCTTGTTTATGACATGGACAGGGCTTTTACAGCCAGAACAGCTAATTACTTTCGCACCGATTTACAGTTGAGCTACAGGCGAAATAAAAAGTTGTTTACCTCAGAATGGAAACTGGATATACAAAACGTAAGCAGGCACCAGAACCCTGGTTATTTATATTTTGATTTAACAGATTGGGCTGTAAAGATGAAACACCAGGTGGGACTGTTACCAGTATTGAGCTATAAAATCGTATTTTAATAATTACCTCCAAACATGTCAACCCCTCTTCAGCAATTACAACAACTAGTATATGCTATACGCCCACTGCCCGATGAAGACTGGGAGGCCTTTTGGGGTATCTGGAAGCCATACTCAGCCAAACGGAAAGAAACCATTACCCTGGCTGGAGAAAAAGAAAACTACCTGTATTTTGTAACAGAGGGCGTACAAAGGGTTTACTATTTTGATGAACAGGACCGTGAGGCTACCCTTGTTTTTAGCTATGCCCCTTCTTTTGGCGGAGTGCTGGATGCTTTATTGTTACAGCAGCCTGCCCGTTATTTTTACGAAGCCCTTACACCTTCTGCTTTTTTAAGAGCTCATGCTAACGATTTGTTTCATCTTATGCAAAGCAGGCCGGCCATTGAAAGCATGATCAGGGAAGGTATTACGCACAGCCATGCAGGTTTATTACAGCGACTGGTAGAACTGCAGTGCTATTCATCTGAAGAAAGATTCCGCAAACTCCTGCAACGTAGCCCGCATATACTGCAACTGGTGCCACATAAATACCTGGCCAACTACCTGGGTATTGATGCCACCAACTTTAGCAAACTATTAAATAAGGTAAAAATTTAAATCTTGGTAAATACCAAGATTAAGCATTGTGAGGGAGTGCACCTTTGTAACGTAAACTAAAACCTGACACGTTATGAAAACTCAGAAAATTCAGACCCTGGCCGCCAAAGGCTTTATTCTTGTTTCGGCTTTAAGCCTGCTATCGGTAAGCATTATGGCGTTTACCGATCCTCAATCAGTAATGGACCTGGTAGGTATAAAGCTTACCAATACCGATGCCTTTAGTTCTATAAGAGGGGTGTATGGTGGCGTGGGCCTAACACTTTTTATAAGCCTGGTTTACCTTATGCTCAAAGACCCTAAAAAAGGGTTGGCATTCCTGTGCATGCTGTGGGGTTTTTATGCATTGTCGCGTACCATAACAATTTTTAGCGAAGGCGCACTGGGTGGTTTTGGCACCCAATGGCTTGTTACGGAATCTGTGTTTTTTGTATTAGCTGCTATATTACTGGCTATTTACAAAAAGCAGGCTTCAGTACATGCAACAGTATAAGGAGTTGATTTAAAACACCCGATGCCCTTTATAAACCCTACTCTTTAGGTTTTTGAAGGGCATCGTAAATTACAGGGCTAAAGAACCTTAGGTTCTCCAGAATGCAGGCCATGCTAAAGAACTTTTTAGGATCTATCTCTGCATTTTCTGCCATGGCTTCAACCAGCTTATCTAGGGTTTCGGCAAATTGAGTATCAAATTCTTCTTTAGAAATTTCCATAGTGGGTTACGCTTCTTCTTTCAATAAACTCTAAACTAAGCATTTTAATTCGTTGCTAACCTAAATCCTGATAGCGGATCAAAAAAGTGGGAATCAAAACACTCTGACGCGTTTCTTTGCCTAAAGGTAAACTAAGAAAACAGAGCCTATGCCTGCTATACTTTCCACTTCAATTTTAGCCCCGGCATTCTCTATAACTTTCTTTACCATATAAAGCCCGATGCCAGTGCCTTTAACATGTTTGTGCAGGCGCTGGAGCATAGCAAACAGTTTATGTTCCTGGCTCAAATCAATATCCAGGCCGTTACTTTTACTAAAAATACGTGGCTTTCAGCAGTTTCGTAGCACCTTACTTCTACAATAGGCAAGCGGTCTGGAGAGCGGTACTTATACTTATTATCCATTAAAAGGTGTTGCATAATTACCCCCAAAGAGGTACTTAACAACGTAAGTAATAGCACATTAGCTCAATGGATTCAGGATAAAAAAAGAAAACCTGCCTATCGAGCTGATAAGCAGGTTTGTAGCCTGTACGGGAATCGAACCCGTGTTT